>QQTW01003517.1_pt1 | contig 11566 bp, 17 predicted proteins | sample 1904831 | NCBI WGS metagenome assembly QQTW01 (sample SAMN09435610, study PRJNA476489) | Subsurface metagenome, whole genome shotgun sequencing project.
TCAAGGAACCGTTGATAGCACTCGGTATCGACATGGGAAAATTGCCAGAAAAAGGATTCACCAGTAGCAGGTTCAACGGCACCGTAAAGCCAGAAGGCTTTAAATAACCATTGCCATTGCCCTATCGGTTTGATGCCACAAGCAGTAATTAATCGTCCCAGCAGGGTATGAAGTCCGAAGCGGCTCTCATCCATAGCAAAATAACGAATTGACCGTTCATCTTGGCGAATGGAGCGATAGTACAAACTCAACAATTTGATGTCGTCAGTAAGGTTTTTTTAAACACTTCTAATTGCTCATTATCCTGTTTGTAATGGCGAGGACGTGCTACTTTCAACTTTGCTTTGAGCCGATAGTGGGTCATCTGGTACACTGCATGATATTTTGCTTTAACTCCCAACGTTTCTGCTAACCATTGCTGCACTTCTCCGTAGCTTTTAAACCCGTGATGCTGAGCTTGCAGCCGTCTCGCCAAAGCATCTTCTGCCCATTGTGGAATCCCTCGCACTCCCCCAGGTGATTTCTTAATTTCTAACATCGCTTCTACACCACCTTCACGGTACATTGCTAACCAAGTTTGCAATGTGTTTCGATGTTTCCCAATTGCTTTGGCAATTGCGCTGATACTCGGTGCATTTTCTTGCTTTAGCCAGTAGAGAACTTGCAATCGTTCTTTTGCCCTCGACGAGCTAACTTGACACAACTGTTGTGTCAACTGCTCTAAACTTTCCCGCACTTCAATCGAGCTAACACCAGCCATTACTAAAGAAACCCAAACGACTGCTCTCAGTCTACCCCATCTGCCTTTTATTTAATTTAAATTGGTATAAAAGATTGTCGTAGGCTTCTTTCAATTCGAGGCCTCTATTAATATCGCTGTACGATGCCATGAGTATTGATGGAAGTAATAAATTAGTTGGACGCTATCAAGCTAACCCCGTTTAAAAACGATAAAGCTGTGCAGAACCCTATAGGGTTCGGACGAATGATCCTAAATATTCTTACCCCCCTCTGAGAACTGGGTTAAGTCGGATTCCAGAATTATCGACAAGGCATATCGGCTCCGGGACATTCCAAACAATTAGATCGGCCCACATGAAGCGCACTGTAGCCGTCGGCCGCCATCGTGGTTCAGAATAAGACGTGCCTAAAATAGTTACCTTGCCTGGGGTATTTTCGCTATTACGCTTGGGGGTACTGTGACGAAATAATTTTTCATCAAAAGGATGATCTTGAATTGATAAAATCTTCTTGACTACTTGTTCTCCCTCGGCTTCGGAAAGTGCATAAATTTGCAAGCGGTAGCCTCGTTCTTCATCGTTATAAAGACAAAGAATTTTTCCTTTATTCCACAAGTAACCATCACGGGGGGCTAATTCAACTTTAATTTTATTTGCGAGGGCTTTATAGTTAGTTTCCGTAATAGTTTTATGAGTCTCGTCTAGCCTAAAACTAATTTGAGCCGTCACGGCTTTTTTACCAGAGGGAACAGCGTCACTATCTTGACGGAAATAAAGTTGAACTTGGCATTTGTAAGAGACACTTTCATCAAACTCATCTTTAATTTGACCGATTATTGTAGGCTTGAGATGTACTTTTTGTACTTGGTCGCGGAAGTATTGAATTTTAAAATTAGCTTTACTTCTGCTATCTTTTGCACCAATTAATAGCGAATCTCGTAAAGCTGCTCCCCCCCCTGGCAAATCGTTAATTTTGAAGTGGCGATAAACTTCAGCGTTAAAACCAATGTCGGGTGTACGAAGTAACTTACGGTGTTTAGCCCAAGATAAGTCTGGCATTAAAACAAGTCCTCCAAGCTAAAGTTGGGCAGTTCTAAGCCTTCTTCTTTGGCTTCGCGGTCGAGTTTAGCCGCTTTATTTGCGTCATTCACTGCTTTAGAAATTGTGGCGGTATTTTCTTTAATTTCGTTAGCAGTCTCGACAATATTACAAGCGCTGCTTGTGATTTGTGCTAGGTCTTCGGCAACGTTTTCAACTTGTTCTAAGCCTTCAGCTATACGCTGAAGTCTGGCAAAGTATTTACCTTTAATTGACTTTTTTGGGTCTTTAACATCACAGTTATTTTCACCAATTAAACCCTCGTCTTGAAGTCCATTTCCAAGCTCGGCTACCCAGTTTTTTGTTACTTCTTGAATTTGCGAAGTTTCGTCAAAGATATCGCGGATGTTGCCAAATACTGGCTCGCAAGTATTGTAGATTGTGCTGTAAGCTTTCCACTGGTTTTTAATTGCTATCCATTCGGTTGTACCGAAAAGTTTTGCAAACATTCCATCTAAATGTTTGGTAAAAACTTCTTTACTATCGACGGTTGCACCAGCGGGATCTTTAATCAGACTTGGAATAACAAAAACATTGTCCAAGGTACTAAATAACGTGTCGCTAATGCTGGAACTGAGCATCATGCAGTTATGAATGACTCCCGCCGTCGTGACTAAGTTGATAACCCTGTCTACCCCAAGGGAAGTGTTTAGCCTGCCTAAAAATCCACCGATGCCATTAACACCAGCCATCACGGGGCCGAGCTTAGTATTGATAAGCTCAACTCCAGCAAGAATAGGAGCCATAAACGTCGCTTGCAAGGCTTGCAAAAACGCCAGAATTTGAGCCAATAGCACGTTGTTATTCGCGCTATTGTTAGCGGCGGCAGCAGCGTTGTTGGCGACAGGGGCAGCACAACCAGTAGGCGAAAAAGCCTCACAAGTTGCGGCGCTGGCAGAAGCTTTGATTGCGTTCGGCTGAACTAACGCTGTTATTACTGCAAGGATAGTCGTAATTGCACCTAAGCCTATTCGGATTTGGTCTTGCAATTGTTGCCCTTCATTCGGATTCGGGTCGGGGGATCTTGGGGGTAAAGTAACTAGCGGCGCTCTTGGTTCGGGGTTGCCAGTATCAGGATTCGGAACGAAAGGCGATGGCGCTAAAAGATTAGGCGTAAGGGGATTGGGCGTAAGAATATCTGGCTGGAATCCTGTGTCGGGGTAGTCCGTAGGATCTGGAAAGGGAGGCGATCTATAAGAACTTGGCGGTGCAGTTGGGGCGGGGGCTGGCGTGGGAGAGGGGGAAGATCCTGGCGGCGCGCCTAGATTTAAACCTGGTCGAGGTGCGGGTTCGGCAAATGGGAAAGGCTGCGGTAGTGGGTCTGGTTGCCTTTGTAGTTGCAGTTGTGGCTGAGGGGTTGGACCGGGGCTTGGGACGGGGGCGGGTTCTAGATATCTTTTTGGCTGGGGGGCTGGCTCAGGATTAGATCCGGGGGCGGGTTCTGGATATCTTTTCGGTTGGGGGGCGGGGGCAATACTAAGGGGTGCTGGCGATGGCGCGGCACTGGGCGGCGCGGCGCTGGGCGCTCCTAGGGAGTTACCAGGAGCGGATATTATGGGTTGATTTCGTGGCGGCGGGTTTCCTCCAATATCCGGCTGTCCATCGCCTCTTTCTATTTTTAAAGATAAAATTTCCAGAGTAATATTAGCCGTCTGGCCGTATAACTCTATATCTCCACCTGGCGCAGTTGGGGAATTGTGATAATTGCAATTTACAAACAGAGAAACGCGATCGCCTCTTTTTGCTACAAAAATTGAATTAATGCCATAGAATCCGCCCTGCCGATTTTCTCTTTCAACAACGTATATAGTTCCCAAATAATTTTCTGTCTGACGGTACTTAAAAATGATGGTGTACGCCACTCTTAGTGATTGACCGCCGTAGAAGGGATAATCTGGCGGCTCGACCTCCCTTGCGGGTTCGGAGGGTTGTAGCTTGTATTTAGGCGGTGGATTTTTGGGGTTTCTATCGTAGTAATTATCGCCGGCGGGTGGGGGGAAAAGAAGTTCAAAGGCGATCGCCGCAAACCCACCTTTGCCTAGCCTAAAGGCTCCTTTAGCCACCTTGCCAGCAGCAACCCCGATAGTAGGTGGAGGTGAAGGCGGTTTAACTGGCGGGGGATTCATTCTAAAAGGGTAAGTCACCTGACCTGGCTTTACGCCTTTTGGCACTTTGAATGAAACAGGGGTTCTAGCTGGGGGTTCAGCAAAGGGAATCGCGGGTTTTGGAGTGTAGGCTTTTGGTTGCAGTTGCGGCAAAGGGACGGGCATAAATCAATTAGCTTTGTAAGCTGTAGGTAGTGCTACTGTGTTTATTTCCGTAGCGTTTTGCCAAAACTTAACTGTGGAATTTTCGGAGTAGCCACTATTGATGGGTAAAGACAATCGAACAATCATGCGGTGGCTTGCATCGTCAGCGCGAATTAGCACCGCTTGCGCTACTCTTTGGGGTTCGGTGTCTGGCGACTCTAGTAGTTTTGCGCTTGGGTTGCAGTGTTCTAGAGCAAGACCGACCCATGCTGCTAGTTTTTCTAAGGTATTAATGTTTGAGGGAATATCAGTAGTAATATTTAGAGCCGTCATAGTTTTTTATAAGTAATTGTTTGCTGATTTCTCTCCAACTTTATTCCTTTATAAAGTTGGTGCAAACTTCTACTTCTATGGAAATGCGGAATATTACTGATGATGTTATAACCTATGCCTAGGCTATAGTTGACTCACTCTCAATTAATAGTAATTAGTGGAGATGTTCCACTTTTAATACTTATTTGGATAAAAGAAGAAGTTAATTCTTAGCTAAAAGTAGAAGGTCGCTTCGTTGAAAAATAATCGTCACGGTCAAGCTGCTATTATTTCCGAATTTGAATATCAAAAAATTCGCAAATCCTTAAGAAGTAAAAAATATAAACTGCGGCTCGATATTGCTCGGTTTACGGGAGATCGTTGGGGGGCGATCGTCCAGCTGAGAATTGAGGACATCTTTGACAACGCGGGTAATCCTTTAGGAGAGATTACATATCCTGCGGGGATTCGTAAAGCCGATACCAAGGGCAAGCGCTACACGCGCCAAGTTCCCGTTCATTCAGCGCTGCATGAAATTCTCAATTCTTACCGTCCAATCGTTAACAGTGGTTGGCTATTTGAGAGCCGCATTTGTCCTGGTACTCACATCACGCTTAGAGCGGCGGACTTGCTATTTCGTGGTGCGGTGGAGGAAGCTAACCTTGCTCACAAGGGCTTTTCAACTCATTCGACGCGATGCACTTTTATTACTCGGCTTTGGGAAGTTGGAGTCGATTTGCACTCGATTCAATTACTCACTGGCCACAAAGACATCAAGACATTAATCCGTTACATCGACGCTGACCCTAATCGCATATCTGCGGCACTAGCACTACTATGAAAATTTCTCCACCTTTGGCTTATCAAATGGGCTTGTTCGTTGCCCGCCTAGTTTCTGGACAATTTAAGGACATTGCTCAACTGGCGGCGGCGTTAGAGATTCTTTCCGATAGCGCTTGGAAAGAGGCATTTGAGTTCAAGCCCCCCAGCATTCGCATAGACTAAAAATAGAAGTCGCACTGGTTCATTGGCGTATGACTCCCCAAGACTTTCAAACCTATCTGGCTTTGCAGCAGCGCGTTATTGAATCTATGACGCGGATTGCGATCGCTCTTGAACAAATGATTCTCCAAGCGGCGGCTCCTAATTATCAGTTTGACTTAAAAGACTTGGCCGCCTTTAATTGGGAGTCTATCGGCGCGGTGGTAGCAGACTTCGACAGCGACGGGGCGACGGCGATTGTTTGGCGCAACCACACATTCTTGCGTCGCAGTCCCTCAAATAAGTTTGACGCGGCGATCTGGTTTAGTCGGTGTGTAGGCAGAGACTCTAAGGGCGCGAACATTTACGAGCGTCTAATTACTTTCAAGGCTCCGCCACTAGCCGAACCACTGCCACAGCGCGCCCGTTCGAGCTTTCAATCAAAGTGACGATTTTCACGTTTGTAGCCTATAAGCTGCCTCAATCAAAACAACCAAGGCATCAGCAACAAGTGGATTAAGCCTGCCTACGCTTCTTATTTTCATACTTAGATCGTGGAAATCATCTATTAAAAGCTTATTTTCTGCTTCTCGAATAAACTCAGCCGGGGGAATTTCTAGCCAATCGCAAAGGGCTAAAAAAGTCGCTATATCGGGAACTGCTCCTCTTTCTACTCGTGAAATAGTTGAAGGGGAAATCTTGCAATCCTTCGCTATTTCTCGCAGACCGCGATAACCGCGTTTAGCTCGCACCATGTCAGAGAGCATTGAAATATCTAAATAATGTGCCATGTTACGAAGAAGTCCGACGCGCCGCAAGAGCGATTAGGGCGATGATTTCTTGGGGTGATTTCCCCAGTGCGATCGCCTCTTCTACTTTTTCTTTGAGGGCGATCGCGTGGTCGCTTTTTGTGTTCCCGCCTGGCAAGTGCTTGTGCTTCAATTGCCTGCCCTCCATCCAAACGTAGCGGTAGTAATAGTAGGCTTTGCGCTTTGATGGGCAATAGGTTTCTAGCCAGTGTTTCTGTATGAGAGCAGGTGGGATAGGTGGTTGCTCCAGAACAGCTTTTTGTTCTGGAGCAGCAGTTTTGTAGTCTGCTCCAGAACAACTTTCTACTGCCCAGTCGGGGGAGTAGTCGGTATAAGTATCTGTATTAAATAGTAATTTCTGTTCATATTCCTGCCTGATTAGCTGGCTAAGGGTGCGTTTTTTTGCCATGTTGTAAGAGGTGTAAATTCGATATTTCACACTAGGCCGCCCAGACTTATTACAGTCTGAGCGGCTTTTGGTTTAGTTATTCACTTTGAGAGTGATGACTCGGTGGGCCGAATTCATCAGGTAGCTGGTCAGAACTAATTTGCAGCACCTTAAGTAGCGTTTTGTACTGTTTAGGAGTGAGCTTCGGAACGGATCTGCCTGCTTCCCAATTCCTAATAGTGGACTCAGTCACCCCAAGAGCTTCAGCAAGTTGCTTTTGAGTCATAAACCTAACTGTTCTTAGCCTCATAAGCGGCGACCTTGGTATTTCTTCTACCATATTACCTTAAATTGGTTGACGGTTAGCGTAAATTAATTTACGCCAAAAGGACGATGAAAAAGAGCAGACATTTGGTAAATGCCCTGCAAGAGTAAATACCTAAAATGCCTGTCCTTTTGTCTCAGTTTCTCACTGACTGATTAAGCCCGTAAGCCGTAGCATCGCAGTGGCTAATTTGAGGTGCGATCGCATTGATTACCCCAAACCCCGTACCTATTAAATTCATGATTATTACTTCTATTAGTTACCAGGCAGTCAAAAACCTTGGTAACTACGAATCCGAGCGTCTAGAAGCAACGGCTGATGTGTCTGCGGATGAAGACTTGCCCCTTGCAGTCGAACAGTTACGCACATTCGTCAACGCCCAACTGGACAGCAAAGTTAGCCCACTGATCGAGGATCATAATCCGTTATTTGATGAGGGCGACGCTGACCGTTTCTAAAATCAAAAGCGATCGCCTGGTCGAGGGGCAATCGCTCAAACTAAAACCATGAACAATGCTTTAGCTATGCACATTATACAAGTTCCCTCTGTGTTTACTTGCAAACTGCCGGGGGGCGAATGGCTTAACTTAGCTCAAATTCGCTCCCTTGAAATCGAAGACAATCCGCTCACTGTTCTAGTCACTTGGTCTAGCGGCGGACACCAAGTTTATCGAGGTGTCCAAGCCTTTGCTTTGATTGAAGCCTGGGCTGAAGCTAAAGGCGTAGATAAAAGTCATATAGAGGAAGTCCCATGAACGAAGTTGCCAAATTAGAGCTTGCGGTCACGCTGACTTTTAATCTCGATCTCACCGATCCTGACGATTGCCATCGGATTCTAGACTTGCTCAGAGAAACAGCAGCGCGAAGTTTTGTACTTCCAGAGGAAGCTTACACCATGAAGAAGCAAATTGAAAAAGCTTCATCAATTGTTTATTTCGTTGCCCAGCACTTGGACAATTCGCCCCCGAAACTACCGCCTGACGAGCTAGAGTGACCCCTCTAGCGAAACACCTCATCTATTAGTAGATGGGGTATTGCGGCTTGGGTCCAAACCAATCCGTACTAGCAAGAATTCCACCACTTAGAGTCCTTAGTAATGAAGTAGGCTTAGTGCCTTTAATCCTTCATAGGCTCGGTGGTGGTCGGTTGTTAGTCCCTACTATGCCAGGGCGATTCGTCGCCCAGAACCCGCCTTAAAAGTGAATTAGGCTACGTGCCTATGGGTGATTCGCAGGCTTGCATAGATAGGAAAAAAGGCGCTCACCGCAGATAAAAGGAGAATACACACAATGCGAGTTGTCGGACTCGATGTATGCAAGAACTCTGTAGTTGCTTGCCTACTTTCTGCTGCACCAAACGAACCAAGACAATTGTACTACGATTATAAGTTTCCCAGCTTTTTCACGGATAGCAGTGGTATAAAAGCACTCTTAGCACTCTCTCCCGATGTCGCGGTACTGGAGCCAACCGGGGTCAATTACTCCAAGTTCTGGGTGACAAAATTAGCCGAGGCGGGAGTAGAAATTGCTTTAGTAGGTCATAAGCAATTACACGCCTACCGCGTCAATCTGGACTTACCGGATAAAGATGATTCCGCCGACGCTCTAGCGCTGGCTTGCTACTACTATGAACACAGTAAAAGCGATCGTCGTTTCGTCCGCATCCGCAATCCAATAATTTCCCAAATCCGGGATATTGTTTTGCGTCTCCAGCACCTCAACCGGGTGCAGTCGCCAATTATCAATCGCATCCGCCAGGACTTGGCGTGGCAGTTCCCGGAAGTCGCTAAGATGAGCCTAAATGCGCCGCTATTTTGGGGGTGGCTTGCCGGGGAACGTAAAAGCCAAAGGTACGACAAAAAGCTGATTAATACGAGCGGATTGGGGCTAGAAGCTGAGGTAATCCATAGCGCTAAAGCAATCTGCGAACTGCAATGCCGGGAACGAGCTTTAGAATTGCAGATGCGGCATTTAATGAAAGACGTGCGCTTTTTAAAATACCGCAAAGTCTTTGCCCGGTTCGGGTTTGGAGAACGCACCGAGGCGTTGATTCTTTCCCAAATCTACCCAATAGAAAACTATTTTGGCGCAGATGGGAAACCAGAAATTAGAGTCCGTAAAGGGCGAGAATCAGGAAAACCAACTAAACGCCACCTATCACGGCGACGGTTTCAAAAAGCCCTAGGAGTCGCCCCCACGCGGGAAGATAGCGGCGATAAGAAGAAAAGTAAGAAAGCTGGCTCTAGCTTAATTAGGATGGCGTTGTGGCAATGGGTTTTTACTCGGATTGAGCCAAAGAGAAACCGCGTCAAGAATGCTCTTGGCACGGCTTTGGGGGAAATATTCGACAAGGAAAAAGAGCAGTCGCGCCCGATCAGACTTGTTCGCAGTCGGATCGCAAGTCGCGCCATTGATTGGCTGTTCGCCCAATTAGTCAAGGAGTTAGTTACAGGTAACAATTAGCAAAGAACGATTTACATCTTTGGGCATTGCCGAGCAACTAAAAAGGCTCGGCTTTCTGTTAGAGTCAAAAAAACTTCTTAAAGTGAAGGATTTGGAGTTGCAAAATGCGATTACTACACACAATGCTCCGGGTGGGCAACTTGGACGCTTCGTTAAAGTTCTACTGCGAACTACTAGGAATGAAGTTATTGCGCCAAAAAGATTATCCTGGCGGCGAATTTACTCTAGCTTTTGTCGGCTATGGCGATGAATCCGACCATAGCGTAATTGAGCTAACCCATAACTGGGGTCAAAATAAGTATGATTTGGGCAACGCTTACGGACATATTGCCTTGGGAGTAGATGATATTTATAGCACCTGCGAACAAATAAAGAGCCAAGGCGGTAAAGTAGTGCGCGAACCTGGTCCAATGAAACACGGTTCAACAGTGATTGCTTTTGTAGAAGATCCAGATGGGTACAAAGTAGAGCTAATTCAACTAGGTACTCAAGGAACTAAGCAAGCCTCCTCCGCTCAAATGGTTGCCAATAATTAAGTAATGAAGTTTCAGTTTAAGCATCAATTTTTTAAAAGCAAGCTGGGAACTGGTTGGGTGTTAGTAAGTTTTTCAACTTTGTTCCTAGCTTTTCCTGTTAAAGCTCAAGTTATCAAGATTAATGAGGTAGATTTCGATGCTACCCAGCTTGCTCAAGTAACGGCGGTAGATGAACTGAGCGATGTTAAACCAACAGACTGGGCTTACCAGGCTTTAGCCGCTCTTATTCAACGCTACGGGGCAATTTCTGGCTACCCAGATGGGACTTTTCGAGGAAACCGCTCTTTAACGCGTTACGAGTTCGCGGCAGCGCTGCAAGGAGTGTCAGAGCAACTTAATAACGGCACTTTTGTTAGTCAAGAAGACCTAGTAACTTTGCGACGGTTAGAACTAGAATACCGCGTACCTCTAAATCAAATTCGCACTCGCTTAGGAGACATTGAAGGGCGCGTTACTAATTTAGAAAGCAATCAGTTTTCCGCTACCAGCAATCTGCAAGGAGAGGTAATTTTTGCCCTCACTGAAGGGAGACAAGCCAATCCAACTTTTGTTGCTCGTACTCGCTTGAACTTTATTACTAGCTTTACGCCCAATAACCGCCTAATTACTCAGCTTGAAGTCGGAAATAATGGAGGAGATGCGGCTTCTTACGTCCAAAATCAAACCCCCAATCTTTTAGGTACTACAGGTTTGTTAGCCGATGGCGGCGGCTTAGAATACTCCCAAGTTGCTAATAACGTTCAATTAAGGCGGTTGTACTACACTTTTCGTCCCCAAAAAGATTTAGAAGTGACCATCGGGGCAAAAATGCCCCCCGAAGATTTTATCGATCGCAATCGCTACGCCAACGATGAATCTAGCGACTTTAGCTCTGGCTTTTTTGTCAATAACCCGCTCATCGTCCCTAACCAAATCGATCGCCCTGGAGGTGCGGGAGCAGCCTTAGCTTGGAATATTGGCGGCGGCGATTTTACGCTGCGAAGTCTCTATATTGCGGCTAATGGCGATCGCGACTTATTTGGCGAAAGCAATTCCGGCATTGTAGAGCTAGAATATGCGCCCCGCTCTAACTTTGCTCTGCGCTTGCAATATACTAAGGCTTCAATTGACAGTACCGATATTTCCGCTTTTGGTGTTAATGGAGAGTACGCAGTTAATCGCACTACAGCATTTTTTGGTAGGTTTGGGATTGGAAATTACGATGGATTCAACACAGCATCCCAAAACCTAAACTTACAGCCTCATACTTGGGCTGTAGGAATATCTTGGCGAGACTTAGCGATCCCCGGAACTTTAACCGGAATTGCGATCGGTCAACCCTTTGTAGAGGCAGATTTGGGCAATGCTACTCAAACCAATTTTGAGGCTTTTTACAAGCTGCAACTCAGCGATAATCTCAGTGTTAGTCCGATTGTGCAGCTAATTGACAATGCTAATAATGACAGTTCTAACGGTATTACTTGGCAAGCTACATTGAGAACGAGTTTTGCTTTTTAATACAACTTGCCATCCTTATGCGTGAAAATCCAGCCTGTAGCACTATGTTCGGCAACTAGATCGTCATCAGGATAAGTTACCTTATCGTTCGCCGTGCGATCGCCTATTTCCAAATAAGTAACAATTTCTTGGCTGCGATTAATCAAACAATGCCCGTTTGCTACTCCCG
>QQTW01003518.1_pt1 | contig 11564 bp, 12 predicted proteins | sample 1904831 | NCBI WGS metagenome assembly QQTW01 (sample SAMN09435610, study PRJNA476489) | Subsurface metagenome, whole genome shotgun sequencing project.
AAAATCATCAAACTGAACTGGATACCCAAAAGTTGCAGATGCAGACTGACTTGTCAGCCGTCAACCGTGAACTACTGAGCGTCAAAACGGTGTGGTTGAGTCTGTACGCGAATGGAAGCAGCAATCAAGTGGAGACAGCGCCAGGAGGATTTGAGTGATGACACTTGAAAACCCGAACCAGTTAGAAAACCTGAGTTTGTCGGTAACTGCTGGACTAGATGCGTTCAATCAAGTAGTTAACCTGCAAGAGTTACTGGAAATCTCCCTAGAACAAGCTACGACTTCACCAGAAAAAAGGCAGTCAAGAACAGAACTGCTGACTATCTGTTACCTACATCAGGTCAAACCATTTCTGGAAGAATTGTCGCAGGAACTCAAAGAAATGCGGCAGGAGATCGATATAGCGAAAACCTGCCAGAAAACCATCTGACAATCAGCGGCCGCGCGCATCAAACAAGCGCCCCTATTGGCAATAGAGACGGTAGGGGCTTTTTGCCTGTTCTGACAAGGATTGCTGTGCTACTTGTCAGAAGAATCTGCGTTTGGGCAATGAGATCGCCCTTGACCCACTTTTGAATGTTACTGTCTGGAGTTTGGGTAGATTTCAGGGCTAAACTTAAGAGCTAAAGACACTATTCTTTATTCGAGAACACCCAGTCATGAACAATGTGGTTTGGATGCCAAACGCTACCACTCGTTTAGCGGCAGTGGTAGTAATGAAGCCGATTGAGTTGGCAGAAATCACTCAGGCTATTCTTGCATTACGGTCGGGCTTGATTGTGTTGTTAAACTTGACTCAAATAGACTCAAAGCAAGCGCAACGAGCAATTGACTTAGTTGCAGGTGCCAATTACTTTATGCAGGGCAAGCAAAAGCGACTCAATGAAAGTGTCTTTTTGTTTACGCCAAGCTGCGTGCAATTAAGTATGTATCAAGCCGCTAGCTGAGTCTTACGGTTGTGGCAAAGCTTACCGCAAGCATACCTGATTTCGCCCAAACTCGCCCAAAAACCCCGGTCAAATCAAGTTGCCATTGTATCATTTTTTACTACTTTTCTTTACATTAACTACTTATTTAGTTAGAAGTCCGCCCAGAGTCCATTCAGTTACTTTGTCCATTGGTGAAGTGGATTGTCGCGCGACTTGTCTGGTTTGCCTGGAAGCGACGAACGAATTAATTCCAACAAATTTTAGCTCTAGGAAACAGAAGTGCAAACAGGAACAGCTTATCTCCAACAGTTGCTAAGAGGGCTTACCGTCACAGAAAGTGGTATCTACCTCATCAGTCGAGCCAGCGCTGCCAACGTGCTTGAAGCAGACATTTCGGGGGACTTTGGCAACGGCAGTAGTTTTGACGAGATAATAGATCGGGTTCTGGTCGAACATAAGTGCGATCCCACAGACCCCAAATTTTCAAAGCCAGATGAGCTTGGGAATAGACACATCACCCTAGACGTAGCTGTGGGCAGTTGGTTTCACTGGGCAACTAATGGCAGCCACATTGCCTCTCTGCTGCTCAACAACTTAGCGATTGCAGGTTTAATCAACCTGTTTAACGTGACATCTCCCGACGCTGACTGAGTACAGTACAGCGCGGGCTTCTCAACCAATCCTGCTATCGCATAGGAGGCGTTGAGCTTTAAGCACGGAATGCCCTTCCGCCCTGTAGGCTCACGCTGAAACTAACTAGATAAAGGGCGACGGGGGCGAATTGTTACGTTTAGCCTTGCAACAGCAAGCCGTTTGGCCTCTTCCCCGCGCATATCGTACTTGGCTGTAGTAGCAGGATCGGCGTGTCCTACTAGCCGGGAAACGGTGATCACATCCGCGCCAGTATTTAACAATTGGGTGATAAACGTCCGCCGGAAATCATGAGGCGAGAACGCCGCTAACCCCGCCCTGACTGCAAGTTTTTGGAGAACGAACATCACCGCCTGGTCAGTTAAACGTCTCGTCGCGCTCTGACCCGCTTTGTCAACTGGATACAACAGCGGCCCCGGTTCATTCCCACGAATAGAGATCCAGTCTTCTATCACCATTACCGCCCCATTTGGCAGATAAGTCATCCGGTCTTTCATGCCCTTACCCCGCCGGATTGTTAAACATCCCGTCTTTGGGTCAAAATCAACAAGATCCAAATTCACCGCTTCAGATCGTCGCAGCCCTGCCATCAAGATAGAAATCATTGCTGCATCCCGCACCCCTTTTGGGGTAGGGTCGTCCATACAAGCGGAGTATAGTGCTGCAATCTCATCATTGCTCAAAGCTCGACCGCTTAGCAGTTGGGTACTTTTAATGCCTTTGACATCTACCGCACTGTCATAGTCATCAGCATCCATCAGCTTCAATCGCCGTGCTTCTTTGAGTACACGGCGTAACGCTGACAACATTCGATTTGCCGTCGCTGGGGCATACTTATTCCTAAATACGGCGGCAAGAGCAGCGGTGTGCTGGTAGCGCAGCTTTGACCAGTCCAAAGTCATAGCATCGCACTGCTCGTTTGTTAGAATTGAGGCGATCGCATTGAGAGACTGTCGCATCGTCCGCTGTGATTTGGGCGCAAGCTGGGACAAGTACACCGCCGCCGGATGTATTGTTAGGGGCACTGGTGCTGATAACGCTAGTTCTTCTGGCTCATAAAAGAGAGACGATGCCTTATTCATGGGGGGGGGGATTGGGCAAACGCGATTTTTCATAAGTGAATTAAACCATGCCCACACGCCCACACGCGCACCCCAGTGGATCTGACTTCACTCATTCGAGGTCGCGCTGAATTATTTGACGCAGATCAGAAAGTGTGTCAGCTGTTTCTAGCCTTTTTAAAATCGCTCTCAATTGCTCTACATCCCGAAGGTCGGAGATTTCCGGCAACAAGCTATTGCCAGAATCGCCAAATTTCAGCTTCAAGCCCAGGGATATCCCTTCTAACAGTCCCTGTCTAATACCGCTTCTTTCTACACTCGTGATGTATGGCATACGCCTCTCCTCCTCTAATTGCTGTATTTGCTGCTGAAACTCTTGTTCTAACTCCTCTGGTAAGCTCATCACCCAGTCAATGAACCCGAAGAGGTTGATGACATCTTCCCGCTCATAGCCCAGATCGTACAGCCGTCGGGTAATAGCCAGCTTACTCGCAAAACGCCCAGTTGCATCGGAGCGTGTTTCTTGCGCCTTCAAATGCGCCATGACCACCGTAGCAAAGGGGTTAGAGCTGGCTTCTAACGCTGACCACTGTTGTTTGTAGTCTAGCAATTTCACTATGGGAAACTTGAAACTCACAAGACAACCCCATAGCTCAATGCCAAACTCATTGGGTCGAAAGCTTCTTCGCTCGTCACCCAGCACCGCCAGAGATACTACTGTTCGCTTGTAACGATCGTAAATGCGGTAGTTGTACACGTACATCCGCTCAGCAAAGTCGCTTGACGGCTGACTCTGCACTTCTATATGCACCAGTACCCAAGCTTCTTCCCCACCACTACGATAAATCTTCACCAGCTTATCTACCAGCCGCCGCCCTAGTTCTGCATCCCGCACGACTTGTTGCAGTTCTGTGTCGAGAAATTCATACCCCCGACTCCACTCAATCTCCCCATGAGCTTGTGGGAAAAAGAATCGGAGAAAATCTTCAAAGTAGCGCTCTATTGCGTCTTTCCAGGGGCTGTCAAAAGAGGTTGGGGATTGGCTCATGGTTGGCTATGAGTGAGAAGCTAGCTATTGCAAGGCACTGTTATTAAATGTATTACAAAATTGCCAGACACTATCGCTAGCAGTATGATACAGTATATGTGTTATTCAATGTCTTGCAGTGTTAGTCATGGCGAAAACACCTTCATCCAGCAAGTCGGAATCGGTAACACTCAGAATCCCCAATGAAATATTCAACTCGGTTCTTTCTTATGCGACTGCCAAGACCAAAGGCAACCGCTCAGAAGCGATCGTTGAACTCCTAGCGCTAGGGCTAACCGTCGCCAAAAGTCAGCAACCTACTTTGACTGAAATCACAGTGCAAGACATTGTGAGGCATGAGCAGGTAAGCGAAACTGTCACCGCGCTAGAAAAACAGGTAGAACAGTTATCCCATCAAGTGCAAGATACTGTATTGCAGCGACTTACAGAACTGGAGACTGAACTGATGGGGGAGTCCGTCGCCTGAGAGCGGAAAACTCTGCTCTCAGGCGACAGCAGGGGCAGCATAAAGACCTTGAGGCGGTGCGCGATCGCGTCCTGTCCAATTTAAAACTAGGCTCTCAAGCGCCGGGATACAAAGCTGCCGCCAAAACCCTAGACCGCTTCATAAATGAGTTGCGATTGCAATAACCACTGTAATTAATGTCTCTTTCAGCGGGAGCTATGGGTATTTATGCAGGATCTGGGGTAGTGTGACGGAAGCTGTCACACTACCCCAAGTAAGCCGCAGTAAAATATTATACTTTTCCTAGATCTGAGGAGGATTTCAGGCTAGAGGCGAGGTTAGATTGACAATACCATTGCTCCAGGGTTCCAGTGAACATGGGCGGAGTGTATCGCTCATGCTTGCAGGTAGAAAGGTAACCAACTCTTCAAATGGCATTTCAATTGGATGAGAGACGTACTGCTGAAGAAGCGTTGAGCAAAGCTGTACTATCGACAAGCGATGCCCAAGCACAGCCAGAGGATGCTGAGATCTCGATTGGTCAAGCCAAGTCATGATGCCCATTGGCTCCATTCCTGTACTACCACGGGTATTAGAAACTACCGTGACCTGCTCTCGGTGATCTCCAAGCTTGTCGCGCTTCCGTTTGGGCCACACCAAGTACTTCATAATGGTTGAGAAGTGGGCTTTTGAAACTTCATGCTGAGATCGGTACAGCACTAAGCACGCCGCCAACCATGGATGTTTCTGTATCAGTGCAAAAACCTGACTTTCATCCAAGGTCAACAATGCTTTTAAATCAAGATCAATCGCCTTTGAGATGCAAACCTCCAAGCTTTCACGGTTCATCGCTCGCTCCAAACGAGCTACTGCATCGGGAAGCAAAACATGATAGGTGTCCCGGACATGGGAGCGAAAACCGCCAAAACCCTGTCGCGGTGGTACTAGCTCTGTGAACAGGAGCAGATCCCGTAGCAGGGATGAATCATCATTGGCAGCACTGGAGGCTTTGACTGTTCGCTCCGCATACCAGCGGACAGCATACTGCCGATGCTCATCCAGAAAGAAGTCAGTGGGAAATGGGCTACGACGGATAAAGTCAGCTATCAAATCCCGGATGGCAAACATTAAAGTGGCGGCAGCGGTAAACGCTTGAATGGATTCCTGTGCCTGTATACCCTCTGGATGATTCATTGCCTCTTCCATGAGGAGATTTGCTGCCCCCTGCAAGCCCACAGATTTCTTCAGCAGGGTAATGAACTCCACCTCTTGAGGTTTGCCTGTAAAGGTTATAAACGAACCGTCCTCAAACAGATTGCCCAAGCGATACATGGGCTGCCGCATCCCAGGATGTTGCACTTCGGTACAAGGACCATTCATCTCAATATAAGTGATAAAGCTATCGCGGTGGGGATGGTGTAGGGTATCAGCAAGTGCCTGAAAGTACTCAAGAAATGGCTGCTTGCCGTTGATGAAAAGCCGTGCCAATCCCCTGCCTGGTAAAACTTCTTCAGCAGGTAAGCGACGACGTACAGCTTGTTGAGTATGCCGCTCGACTGAAGTGCCTAAGATTCCTAATAAAGTTAAAAGCTGCCAGGCTTCTCGTGTGCTAAGTGCATCAATTGTAGGGAGTGAGGTAAGAACGCGGTGATTCACAATGCAAGCCATGTCCTCGGCTGTTAGTTCCCCCTGAAGTACCCTTGTGCTCATGGGGTAGAACTCAGAAAAAATCCATTCCTTCAACAAATAGGTGTCGCAGATCATATTAGTTTCTATAGTTGCTCTCACACCAAGGACGTTCGTTCATCAACAAGCGGTTTGTAATACTGAAAGCGTAGTTATCCGTTCGGCTAGCTAGAACAACAACCCAAAACTTTCAGATAAGCAATACTAACCTTCAATAGGGCAGAAAGGGTTAAGAATGAAGAAGAGCCGCAGCTTGAATCCTTTAACCCTTTTCCTTTTTAACCGAGAGTATTGGAATAACAACCATCACTTCCAACTTTGTTTACAAATTTAGAAGAATCTCTCCGATAATTGCGGCCAAAGTAGCGGAAAAATGATGTTCTACTGTATAAATGGTTGCAAGGGAAGCTCCATGCTAAGACCATAACTTCACGTTTTGCAGCACTGGCTATAGCTTGAAGTGAGAGCGCACACTCTTGTACCCGTAGCACCTAAATTATCCCTTGCCACGTAATACATGGTTGACTGTCCCCTAGCAATTGCTCTAACCTGAAGATGTAATACATAAGAAAACGCTTGATGAAACGCGATGTTCAGGGTAAGTTTGCGCTTAAAGACAATGAATACCGCTCAGTTCGCTCTTTAAGGCTAACCGACTCTACTTGGGAGGCACTGAGTACCGCCGCAAATTCGTTAGGTATCACCAAGGCTGACTATTTAGAGCAGACAGTTAGTAAAAACGAACACCTCCTATCAAGTAATACATGGAAAGACGAAGATTCACCAAGTATTACACGGTTAAAGAAGGAAATAGAGCAACTACAGGCGGAAGTACGGCATCTGAATCAAGAAAATACCTTGCTCAAAGAACGGGCGACAGTTAAATGTCCCCAGTTAGCAGAGCTTGAGGCTCTACACGAGCGCGTTTTGTTCGATCTCAAGTTAGGTAAGCAAGCTCCAGGGTATAAAGCTGCCCAAAAAGCTCTAAATCGCTTTATTGCTGAACTGATCCACCAAGCACAGGCGTTTCACGATGCCAACAGTATCAGTAACGCATCTCTTGCCACAGCTAACGGTGGAATAGACCAGCGCATTGGGGAAGACATCCGTGAATGAATTGGAAAAAATGGCCCAGCAGTTGCGCGAGTCGGGGGAAAAGTTCACCAAAGTGTTTCGTGCTAGCCCTGACCCTATCGCGATCTCGACGCTGGCGGAAGGACGCTTCATTGATGTGAATGACAGCTTCCTTAGCTTCTTTGGTTACACTTACGAAGAGGTGATTGGTTCCACCTCTATTGACCTAGGGCTTTGGATTAATTTGTCAGGACGCGCTCAAGTTAGACAACGTTTGCTGGCGGAAGGAGCCATTCGCCACATAGAATTTGATTATCGCACCAAAGCAGGTAAAATCAAGTCCTTGCAGATTTCAGCAGAGATAATCGAAATTGATGGGCAAGCCTGTATTCTCTTCGTAAGTAAAGACATCACGTCGCGCAAACAAGCAGAAGCAACCCTGAAAGACTCTGAAGCCAAACTCAGTAGCATCCTTAGTAGTGCTGGGGCTGTCATTGCCAGGTTTCATCTCTTCACTAACCGAGACTGGACATATGAGTACTTTTCGACCGGAACTGAGGCAATTTTTGGCTATTCACCAGAAGAATTGAAAGCTAATAAAACCCTTTGGCTATCACGTATTCATCCGGAGGATGTCAAAACTGTGATTCCGCAACTCTTTGAGGACATTTTCGCTGAGCGCCGAACTAAAGTTGAGTTCCGATTTCAGCATAGAGATGGAACTTGGCGTTGGATCTCTGATACCATCGTACCTTATCGCGATGAGTCTGCCGATTGTTGGGTCGTGACTTGCGTTGAAGTTGATATTACCGAGCGCAAGATGGCGGAGTCGGCTTTACAGCAACTCAACGTCAACCTCGAATCTCTTGTAGCTGAGCGTACAACGCAGTTGCAACAAGCTCTAGACTTTGAAGCAATGCTCAAACGCATTACTGATAATATACGAGATAGTTTGGATGAAAGTCAGATCTTACAAACAGCGGTACAGGAGTTAGCGCTAGGGCTAGGAGTTTACGGTTGTGACACTGCTATGTATGACCGGGAAGCGGAAACTTCCACCATTGCTTATGAGTACATTTGCTCAGATCTCCCTTCGACTCTAGGTCATGCGGTTAACATGGCGGAACAGCCAGATCTATACGCTCAACTCTTGCAGAATCAGTGCGTTCATTTTTGTTGGCTACTGCCCTTCCTTGAACCCATTCGCTTAGCTGATAAGCGCTTCACTATACTCGCCTGTCCAATTATCGACGACCAACGGGTGTTGGGAGATATATGGCTGTTCCAGTCCGAAGAAGCGTACTTCACACTTCAACAGATTCGTTTGGTACAACAGGTAGCTTCTCAGTGTGCGATCGCCCTACGCCAAGCGCAACTTTATCAGGCAGCTATGGCACAAGTCGAGGAATTGGAAAAACTCGACCGCCTCAAAGAGGATTTTCTGCATTCAGTTTCCCATGAGTTACGTACACCACTGACTAACATCAACATGGCACGGACTATGCTTGAAATTTCTCTACAACAAGCAGGCGTACTCGATACCAAGCCGCAGCGAGTGGCGCAATACTTGCAGATTTTGCGTCAGGAATGTCAACGCGAGATTAGCTTGATCAATGACTTGCTAGATTTGTCCCGCCTTGATGCCGGAACTGAACCCTTGCTCTTCAAAACGATTGCATTGCCTGCTTGGATTTCCCTTGTAGTTGAATCTTTTATCGAACGGGCCCGCACTCAGCAACAAAGGCTGGAAATTAACATTCCTACTGGCTTGCCAGCGTTGACCGTTGACGAAGCGAAACTGGAGCGAATTCTAACTGAACTGCTGCATAATGCCTGTAAGTACACGCCAGCCGGAGAAAAAATCCTGATTACCGCCGCTGCTGAATCCAATAGGCTGCGGTTGATTGTGAGTAATTCTGGAGTGGAAATTCCAGCCAGCGAGCTAGAGCGGATCTTTGATAAGTTCTATCGCATTCCTAACAATGACCCCTGGCAGCATGGGGGGACTGGGTTAGGACTAGCATTGGTCAAAAAGCTAGTAGAGCAATTGAGAGGAACTATCCAAGCAACAGCTAGCAATGGATGGACGACTTTTAGCGTTGAGCTACCCCTATAAAAAACTAGCGTGAGAACCCCGTCGCTTTTAGCACGGGGGATGAAACGCTAGTTTTTTATAGTTTCAGCCCTACTGCTAACAGATCTGGGGGTAACTGGTGCCTGACGGATGCATTAGCGCTGCCAACAATTGCTATCAATCAGTTACTGGGAACAACCAGGCGAAAGGGACATTTAATTACCCCAGACTTAGACTTATATTTCTCTTGGCACTGCTCAATCGCATCCTGATTTAGATAGTAAATCTTCATGGCTTCGTCCGAGGTATTGGCAATAGTCGTAAGCTGGGTGTTCGTCCGCGCCCAACTAGTAAAAGCCGCCCCAGAGGCAAAAGCAAATAAACTAGTGACGGTGCAGGCTAATGCTATATAGCGGGCTAAGCCATTCGGGTTGGAAGCACTAATCACGGACGACATTGCCCCTTCTACCCGTTCCCCCAACGCAGAAATGTTTTTCTCGTAATTTTTCAGGAACAATAGCAGAGTATCAATCTGTTGTCCCTTGGGGAAAGAGTTAAGCAGGGTAGTCAATATATATAGATAATATTCGCAGCAGACCAGATACGGATAATAGACCGACCCATAGCTTACCCCTGTCAGTCGGGAAAACTCATTCAAACGAGCCTGATTTTCTGCTGGAAGTGTTTGATAGAGCGACTCCACTGTAGTGTGGTCAAATGTGGGGCGGTTGCCGTTACTCATCTACTTGCGCCTCCGCAGACGAGTGCCACCAGTCGCATTGAGCGCATTCAAGTCTACTGGTAAGCCCAAATATTTGGCGGCAATAGCCAGTTGCCTATCCTGTTTGATTCGCCAAGCTTCAATAAAACCTTTGTAATTAATGTCAATCTCCGAATTTGGACTCAGGATCTGTCCCAGACTTCGCCTTGCAGTCGCCAGCCGATCTGCCGCCGCACTCTCCAATGGCTCAGACACAATTTCTATCCCTCCTGCCGCAATAATTGCCGCTCTCTCATCTGACGCATCGTACCCGGCAAAGTTGTGATTCTTTGCGGAGGGATTTTTGGCAATCACCCAATCAACAGTAGTGCCATAAGCCTCCCATAGATCTAGAAGACTATCCAACGCCTCTGGGTCGCCGGACATAGGAACCAAGAAAGTGATGCGTTTGCCATGAGCTGCCAATGATTTGGCGATCGCTCCATCTAGCTGTAACTGCGCCCAAAACCTGGAGCTTGAGTTAGCTGGCGAATCAATTAACACTAGTGGCTGTTGGTATGCCGGAGCCAGGAAATCTAGAAGGTTGCGCCGTGCATCTGATCCCAACAGGTCAATACGTTCGACCCAGGGTTCTTCCTCATAAGCATATTTCAGGGTGTTGTGGTCTGAATCCCCATCAATTACCTGAATTGGCAATCCCAAACGCAGCCATAGATCAATCAAGCACAGGGATATAGTTGACTTGCCTACCGATCCCTTATTCTGCGCTACAGCTACAACACGGGTAGTGATTGGCAAACAGGGTGTTTTTGTACTCACTAATTTCTCCTTGGTCTGAGCGGCTGTTTATCCGACTTTGTTGCAGCAGGCTGAGAATTGGGTGGCGTAGACAATTGCGATAAATTGGTTGCAGTATCTGGAAATATTTCTGATGGGAATGGATCTCCTTTTCTGCCTTTAACTCGTCCGATATAGCGCCGCAAAGTGGAAGCGCTGATTGAAAATCCACAATCTTTTAAGAGGTTAGCTAAGTCTTCATAGCTATATCCCTTACTTAGGGCATGGATAATCTTATCTCTGTTTGACTCTAAATAATCTTTGGCCGAGCGCGGTTTAGGTACTGGCGGAAGCTCTTCAATCTTTTGAAAGAAGTTAGAAAAAACTGTATCAAGCTCTGCTTGTGGCGATGTATTCGACGATGCCATCTTCCCAAGCGACTCTAGATCCGATTGCGACATCGCTAGCAACTCTTTTGTCGGGATTTACCTATACTAAAGCACCTGGTGGAAACGGGGGCAGCAACAAGAGCGAAAATAACTTTAATAAACTTATCCTAATTAGAATGTCTGATTAGTAACGCATGGTGCAAATATTGATTAGATTCTATTCAACCACCACGAAACTTTTTGAATAAAACCATCCAAAAAAGACTTACTGCCAAGGCAGTAGATAAATCCTGCCCTGATAAAGTCCCCCGAAAGAATTCCCACACCTAACTTACTGCACAGCAGCATCAAGCTACAATACCACACAGCCCCAAACGCGATCGCTCACCTTTTTGACGCAAGCTATGACGGCAACCATCGGCAAACCCTACGATAAATATAAAGATTATGCCGAGTCCTATCATGTGGCAGGAACCAGACCCGATGATAGCCAGTGGCAGGGTAAGTTAGCTCAACAGTTGGGGTATAGCGGTAATATCCATCAGTTTGGATATGACTTAGCAAGTGAGGGGAAGGATAGCTATGGCAGGCAGTTGCGGAAGTATCAGAAAAATAGCCGAAAAGCCATTTGCGACTTGACCCTAAATGCCCCCAAAAGCTTGAGCGTCGAAGCACTGGTTCACGATAACCCTGTAGCAGTTGCAGCCCA
>QQTW01003519.1_pt1 | contig 11564 bp, 12 predicted proteins | sample 1904831 | NCBI WGS metagenome assembly QQTW01 (sample SAMN09435610, study PRJNA476489) | Subsurface metagenome, whole genome shotgun sequencing project.
AGAGCGAGCAAGGCGGAGAAGTCGAACAGACCAAGGATGAATGCCGGAAAAAGGGCGTGCAGACTTGATGGATGGTGGCGGAGATCTATTTACCAACTTGGGGTTGAAGGTCAGCTTGAAGCTGCCATCTGTCGCTGATGCTGGAGAGAGCGAGCAAGGCGGAGAAGTCGAACAGACCAAGGATGAATGCCGGAAAAAGGGCGTGCTGTCCAGCCTGGTTCGGAAGAAGGACGTGCCTGATGGCCGAAAGTTTCGACTAGTACTGATGCATACCCGTACTGTGAGCGGAGACCAGCCTCAAAGTGGCGCGCCGAGACCAACATCGAATCTGGAACAACAAGATGATATCGCGGCAGGCTGGAGAAAGTTCGAATTAGTAGCGCATCTCCCCATTGGAGGTAAGGGGCACGAGGTCGAGCTGGAGGCATCCGAAGTACCTTTGACACCAACGACTCCGTCGGTTCGAGATATCTCAGAAGTGTCTCATATCCCAACCAACGATGACAAGACGCAATCATGGTCTAGTATGAGTGCCTAATATAATTGGATGTCAGGTGGGGAGTTACGGCAGGAATCAACAACAAATGACCCACTTTCTGAATGCGATAGTGATGACGACTCCCGAGCACCTGCGAGCATCCCAACGCCCCGCTCATGGGAATCCATCGACCGATGAAGAGCTTGCTTCGACTTCAAGCGCTTGAAGTGGGAACGTCAGATCACGTATCACTGTATGAAGCTGAGCAAACGATCATCTGGCGAAAGAGTACCATCCCTCAGAAGAGAGGCAGAGGTTCACATAACATTATTATTGTCATCCTCAGGAGGCTCCTTAAGAGAGGTCCGGAGGTCGTCATCGCTGCAGGCTTGGTGATGTTTACCAAATCATTTGAGTTGTTGAAGGTGAACTACAGTCTAAATGAGAATCACGACACCTATTCGGTCTTCTTTCTTCTTCAGTATGTAATTTAATGAGAGTCATGAGGAGAGAGGCCAGGAACAATATCATGGATGCAAAGTTGATCTGTCGGTACTTTCGATTACATATTATAACCTCTTAAACGTTCTCCCTTCCTTGTACAATACATTGGATCTGAAGTCGGTACATATGCCATCATATGTGATGGTCAAAGCTATTTCAACTCCTCAAGGGATTTCTGAAGTCCTTCTCTGGACTGCGTCTCTTGTCGATCTTGCTTGACGGTTGCAATGGAGTTGCTTTCTAGCTGGACGGGGAAGCGCTTGCCATGCATGAGAAATCAGTCGAGGTCTTTATCATTGGGTTATGGGATGATGTCAGGCACAACCATACTGCTCATTCTTCTCATGTTGAGAGGATGAGAGGTATTTGCGGATGGCACAGACGGCAGTCGATTGTCTAAGATCATCCACCATTTTACCCCACAGCAAGATGCTTGATGGCAGGTGAGGTCGATTCAAAATGCTCTCACCGAGGCTATCGCGAAAACGTTCCTTTCATGCCGCTTGGAGCATGAAGATGCCACCACTAAGCTGAATTCAATCGTAGTTGGATTGCTGCGATACAAGGACCAACGGCATGTATTAATCTTAACGCACACCATCGTCCAGTCTAAGAGATGCTGCCCGATGGTATGCTCGGTGCCCTCTGTCGGCCAGAAACCTCTCTGGTTGCCTACCCGCAGCCGAAGTACTGGACATGGCCTATTGCAGCAACACAGCTGGCTGATGTGCTTTTCGATCGAAAATTTACAGAGTGTAATTCCAGGAAGCAGGAGCTTAGCGCCATACCAGATGGATTGGTTCTGTTGGTCATTGACCCGCCGCCCACCTCACTTTACAAGCTGGATAACCACACAGTGAAAGGTTGACAGCGAGAGACATTAAATCGGCCTGCAACATATGATGCTCGCGAAACGCCTAATATTGAACTTGCGACGTGCTCCGCCAAAGCGGCTTTTAGACCTCGGTGAGATAACGAGATTGTGATAGATACAATAATTGGATGTAACCCTCCAAAGGCTACTTCAGCTTTCAAAGAACGTACGTAATTATTGGCGAGTGATTCTAGTGGGTGGGTTTCTGCATGTTTAGAAGGAAGACTGGCATCGCTAGGGGTCATTGATTAGGCCATTCGATCTCTTTGTATCTAATACGAAGAAAAGATAATCCTCAATTCCCACTCCTATCATGTTCTGATTTTTTTTATATACGCTATGGAGTGTAGCTCAAGGAACCTTTCAGGTACTAGTTATCAGTCCAACTCTACACCCTGGGCTTTGATCACAAACAATATGCAAAGCGGTGTCTTTCACGTCCATTACGCTTCTCGAACTGAAAATACGTTGGGCTTATCACTGATCCTGCAGTTTTCGCACCCGATTTCTCGAATGTTACAGAACAGGCTCTTTAATCATTGATGTTGAAGAACAATGATATTGTCCTGTGTGTAACGCTTACATCTAACTTCGCAGTGACTTTCTTATGCCAAGGCCAGTATGGAGGGCCCAAGCCAAGGCCCGAAACTAACCGATTCGGGAGGTCGGCCCGAAAAAGACATGGGACGTTGAAATGCACGACATCTGCTCTGCAAATCCCAGTCCTCAGGCTTCTCACACGTTGCAAGGTCCATCAATGACCAACCTGACTCACCGACAAACCAAATACTTCAAGCTCCAGACTGACTGACTGACTGACAGAGTGGTGCAGACCACACTTCTTAGCTCCTCTCGAGGACTTTGTGCCAGCATTCCCTGAACGTTCACTGGCAAAGGGTCATGCTGCTGTATCACAAGATATGAAGAACACCCGACCATTGACTCCAAATGTCATAGGTCTTATAGCCAACCAGCAATTGTATGGACACTACCCTGTGTTTGAATATGTAACTGTGTCTGCCGACGTTCTTGTGCGACTTTAAACGTCTATCCACAACCCAGAACCATCCAAGCATGAGCAACCACCAAGCATTCGATTCTCCGCATCCTGTTGTGAACTATCATTGTTGTGCTACGTCGTTTCGAGCCTGCTGATCTTGATTCGAGTTGCTATCGTCCACTCGATAATATAAAGCGTGTCAAGCAGACAGTGATCATGACGGAACACACTTGTTTGAGTATATCCACCGCTCCTTTCTGGCGCCATGTCTTTCTTCAATTTTTTTCGTTTCATTTTTGTTATCACTGTTGCAGTGGCACAAGCCCCTGATAGTACATTACGTGTAGCAAATTCGGGAGGAAATGCTAGCTCGCCCTTACAGTACGGGCTTATGTTCGAGGTGCGGGCGTAGGAGCAGTCGAGCGAACTATTACTCATCTGAACTTAGGATATTAGCCATTCAGGTGACGGCGGAATCTATGCCGAGCTCATCCGGAATCGCGCTTTCCAAGGAAGCGATGTCTTTCCGCCCAACTTGACTGGCTGGGGCGCTTCAAAGGGAGCCACACTTTCGCTTGACACAAACAGTCCTATTTCTGCTGCTCTGCCAACATCAGTGAGGACTACCGCGGGAGATAGCGGGATGACAAGTCTGGTGAATGAAGGATGGTGGGGAATGGAAGTCAAGCCGCAGACCTATACCGGTTCTTTTTACGTCAGGGGAGCATATCAGGGTCATTTCCTAACATCCTTACAATCGACAACATCGGGCAATACATTGGCAGTTACAAACATCACCTCAAGATCTGTTGCTGATGCCTGGACGCAGCATAATTTCACATTAAGTCCAACGAGTGCTGCCTCCGATACCAACAACACCTTCTCGATAGCCTATGATGCTGCTGGCACTGATGGTCCTCTCAACTTCAACCTAATCAGTCTCTTCCCTCCAACTTACAACAATCGCCATAATGGTATGAGAGTTGACCTGATGAATGTATTGAAAGATATGGCGCCATCTTTTCTCAGATTTCCTGGAGGCAACAATCTGGAAGGAAGCGACCCTCCACATCGATGGATCTGGAACGAGACCATTGGGCCACTAGTTGACAGGCCCGGCCGACCTGGTGTCTGGAATTATGAGAACACAGACGGCCTTGGCCTGATCGAGTATCTCTGGTGGTGCCAAGACTTGAACATGGAGCCAAGTAAGTCTTTTCTTTTCAACCATTCTCCCTGGCTAACATCCCAGTCTTGGACGTTTGGGCCGGCTTCTACCTCGACGGTCCAGTCATCTCGGAAGCCGATCTCGCGCCATACGTGCAGGATGTCATGAACGAGCTGGAATTTATTATGGGTGATGCTAGCACAGAGTATGGCGGCCTCCGAGCCTCGCTAGGCTACCCAGATCCAATCATGCAAATTAAATATGTCGAGATTGGAAATGAAGACAATCTTGGAGGTGGCCTACCCTCTTACCAGGGATACCGCTTCTCGGCGTTCTATGATGCTATCAAGGAGAAATACCCAGACATGAACGTAATCGCATCCACAGTGGATATCACCCTCCCAGGAGACGCAATGGGTGACTATCACACCTATTCGAATCCTGACGCTCTGGTCTCCCAATTCAACCAATTCGATCATGGCACTTCCGAGCATAAAACGTTGGTTTCAGAGTACGCTAACATCCAGCTAAATGCCACGCAACAGCCACGGATACCGTTCCCAAATTGGATTGGCACTGTCGCCGAGGCTGTATATCTTATTGGAGTGAGCATTAACTTGGATTTTCCTGATCTAGTACATACTGATGGAGCCAGATGGAGAGAAACTCTCATGCCACACTGGGGGCCGCCTACGCTCCCCTATTCCAGAACTTGAATTCTTATCAATGGACGGTATGTCGTCTGACACAGCAACCTAGCTCCAAACCAGATTGTTAACGAAACAAAAGCCGGACCTTATCTCTTTCACCGCTGACCCATCCCAAACCGTCCTCTCAACTAGCTACGAGCAAATCAAAGTACCCACCCACCACATCCCTACCAAACTCCCCACTAACCAACAACCCCACCTAGCTTTTCTCCAACACTCGCTTCACAACAACCCTCCCAATCACTACCACAACCGCCTTCGGCCCTGCCTACTTCGTGGCCGGAAAAAATGAAGCCACAAACTCCTACATCCTCAAAGCCGCCGTCTTTGACAGGCAGAACCCCACCACTTCAGCCAACGTACCCTTCACCGTCATCTTTGAAGGTGTTGGAGCGGGAGCCAGCGCTACGCTGACTGTGCTTACTGCGACGAGTCCGGAGGCGATGAATATGCCTGGTGGTGAGCAGGTGGTCAAGAGGGACGTAAGTACTCTGACGGCCGGGAAGGATGGAGAGTTTAGCTTTGGATTGCCTGGGTTGAGTGTTGCGCTGTTGGAGGCTAAGGGGTAGGCTCAAATAGCCGGATCGCGATGAGCGTTGGATTGATTGGGTATAAGGAAAGATGTGTCCTGGCTTTTTCTCTGACGTCCATGAAATGAGCAGGAAAGCATAAGTAATTAGTAGCTATTGTAATTGAGATGTCGATATTCTACCTCCGACTCGAGTTTCACCCAAAGTAGGTGGTTTCCCGTTAGCTACACGAAATGTAGGTATGGGCAAGAGAAGCACACTCTCGGATTCAACCATCCCAAGCCCCAAAAAAATAGTTCGAGGTATTGTCCGATGCCTTGTACCAGTTCCTCGGAAGTGAAATACCTTCAATACGCTCCACGTGCTGACCGAACAGAGAACCCCACCTATACATACTGTGGACCGTGTAAACCTCATCCCACCCCATCATCGCCCCCGCTTCTCCGCAGTACCGACAGAGCCCATACCCTGATATCGCTCGACAGCTTCTGAACAACGAGGAACCAATCAACGAGACGAGCAAGCTACCCGCCCTACCACCTGCTCGCTATTCATAAACCCATAGAATTTAGTGAGCAACAACGAATCAGCAACAACTTTTAAATCCGTCTACAGCTGTCGTGGGCTTGTCGGCTGAAAGTCAAGCGAAAAAACGCCAACAATCCATCTTGATTCTCGAGTAGCGATCTGTCCATGACGTTGATCGATGTGCTGAGCAGTTTCAGCGGGGACGAGAATATCAATGATTGCCGGTTTTGCCCATCACATCTCCGTAACGTGACCTGGACCTGCAACTCTCCTGGCTGGATTTGCTTTTTTTCAAAAGGTAAGCATCGACAGGGTCCATACTCGCACCAGACAGTAATCGTGTTAGCTATCTGAGTGTGGGAAAACGTTAAAGATACATCAATTAACCTTGTCCCACTTGGCGGAATCAGCCTGGGACAGCACTGTTGCGTGACATAAGCCCTTCGGTGGGTTTTGGGGGGTTTGCTTTCTCAGTAGACCTCCTTTTTCCCGTTTGTTCGAAAGTAGATGGACAAGTCCAGGGGGTTTGCGTACTTGAACCATCGCCGCATAGTCGTGGTTCTTCGATCCCATGTTTGGCGTTGGAGTGTGCCATGTCCTACCAGACTCGTTCGTGGCTTGGTTGCGCGTTTCAGGCCCTTCTAGGAGTTGGGTGATATGAGGCTTGTTTTGGGGTAAGTATCTTGGATGGCGTCCGTGTCCTGGTGGATTGGCGGTCTCCTCGTGACAATGGTGAAGCTCGTCTTGGAGGATGGATGAAGCAGTGGTTCACCAACCCCTAGCAACCAGCGTTCCAGCGGGCCAGAAGAGCCGCCCATGACTCCGAAGACTCTATCAGCACTTGAAGGTGTAGGTACTCATCAACCGCCCACTTCTTGTCGCTGACGTTTGCCAAGCATGTCGAGGCGTTCACCCAAACGGTCGTTGACGAATCAGACTCTATACAGAAATATCTCCTGGTCCAAGGCCTGTGGGAATTTGCATCACGGCTCGCCCACACCAGACGTTGCTTCTGAAGAGCAGGCACAGTCCCCAGCTAATGCTGAGACGACCTTATCTACCAAAGGAGAAGCCGCCACCGATCCCAAAATAGCCAAGCCTATCAAAGACGAAGCCTTGACTAGTACTAAGACGTCTTTATTCGCACAAGGCGAACCCGGTCAGCAGCATACCCAGTCACCAAATGACGATATTATCAACAATAATAAACTATTTGTGGCCAACAAAGCCAAGGCTAGCAAACGAAGCATACAGTCCACCGCCGCCCCTGCCTCACGCACCGCCACATTGACCCAACACACACGACTCCTTCCCCTCAGGATAGAAATCAGCCTAGACATGGACGAGAAGAACTTAACCGCGGTGCGTGACTCATTCTACGAGTACCTACAACGCAAAGTCAGCACCATCATAAACAAGATCCAACTCCAAGACACCATCTTTACTCATCAACAGGCTGCTGAGGTAACGAACTTCTTCTTTGCTGAGATCATGGGGAGCACTGGGATCGGCCGTGCGAACCATCTGATCCGAGGCTACATCACCCACCATGAGGGCGAGATGCACAGGGGTGTAGCCGACACGGCGGCGCTAGATGGTGATAAAGAGGATTGCGTCGAGAAAGGACTAGTGGAGTCATGGGAGCAATGGAGGAGCCAGTCTCGTTAGACGACCAACCATGCGGGTAGCATTTCAGTAATTCGAGCATATAAGTCCCACAGTATTGCAGACTTTGATGAGCGTTGGCGGTATCAACCTGTAGTGCAGGCTGACTTGTTCTTCTATCCTGGATTTGGAAGGTCAATTGTGAAGACGGCATTGGTTGCTTGACAGGCATTGGAGGCCTCCAGGAGTGTAGTATTTGTGTATTCTAGTGTTAGACCAAAAGGACCGCGGCCCTTGGAGGACTGTATTCTTGCACTTGTTTGACACAAACTCCCCAGGAAGTTTCGATCTATGTTGTGCTTCACTCCCCTTCCATCCAGATGAGACACGGATTCGGACTGGGGAGAAGGGCTCTTGTGTCCCAATGCAGCAGTTTCCTGTGCTTTGTGGAAGCGAAAAATGGCTCAAAGGACTGTGGCCCTCGGAGGATCGTATCTTGCATTTCTTCCACTTACAAGAAACTTGCCAACGTTAATACTAAGGACAATTGCCAAGCCTGGAGTGGCCGGAGCCTTGGGAGAACACCAAATATCTAGGTAAAATCAGGCAAGATCTTTCCGTGGCAATTCAGGCCAAAAAAATTAATTGTCCTGACCGGGAATCTGATGTTCGTTAGATTTTTGTTTGTGAAAACAATGTTATTTTCCTTACCGAACCCGGGCCACATCGTCTTTAATATCAGGGTAAATGGGAACGATGAATTCAAACCACTAAACTATCAGGACTCTGGTAGTCTAATGCCTTTACATATTGTTATATAAAAATTTTATAAGTGGCTTGGCACATTCATGTTTAGACACGATGCCAGGAGTGTAGTCACGTTAGCGGGATAAGAACCATAATTATAGCCCTTCGACCTGACAGTCAGGACGACGAACATTGCATGCCCCGTCTTCCACCCTCCCTGCTCCGCCTCGCCAACAAAGAATGCCACTTGCTCCCCTGTCTCCTTCGTGAATGCCGCGACCTCCCCTCGAGTCGAAACGAACTCCGCTGGCTGACTGAACATGCCATCAAACAGGCCGGAAAGCTTAGGGCCACTGATACTGCCATTTCGCAATCTATCACCCTCAACTCCCGAAAAGTCGCCGCACCATCTGTCTCCTCTAGAACCATCCCAGGATGGCGGACCTTGCTACGCGACTATGTGAGGCGAAGGGAGAAAGGAGAACCTCTCCAATATATCCTCGGCAGCCAGCCCTTCGGCAACTTGGAGGTCCTTTGTGAACCGGGTGTCTTGATCCCGAGATGGGAGACTGAGGTCTACACCTCCAAGATTGGATTGCTGGCCAGAAAATTCTTGAAGGAGCAGAGCGGAAAGAATGGGGAATGGAAGGTTGGGAGTGGTCAGAGATCGTTGAGAGTGCTAGATCTATGTACGGGAACGGGCTGCATACCGCTTAGTATCTATGAGATGCTTAAGAACCTGCAAGTAGAGAGCAAGGGAAGAATTGAAGCAAAGGGCGGAGGGAAGTTGAAGCTGGAGGTTTGGGGTGTGGATATCTCGACCGCGGCATTAAACCTGGCGAAGAAGAATCTACGGCACAATATCTCGCTTGGGCATTTACCTGAACGGGCAGCGGTGGAAGTAACTTTTTTACACGCCGATGTGCTGATGCCCTCCCATCCTCCACTTCGATCAGCAGCACCATACTTCCTCGACACTCTCCAACAAGTCCTGGGTAAGGGCAACGACAAGCTCGAGATCGACATCTTAACCGCAAACCCGCCTTACATCACCCCTATCCATTTCTCATCCAGCCATACTACTCGCTCCGTCCGCCGATATGAGCCACGTCTCGCTCTCGTTCCATCGTCTTCTTCGTCTCCAATCCCCACAACTGCGAGACTGGGACGGTCGACCATCATTTCAACCCCATCACCTGGTGATGAGTTCTACTACCACATCCTACCCCTAGCCAAACACCTCAAGGCGGGACTCACCGTATTAGAGGTTGGAGATACAGAGCAGGCGGAGCGGGTAGTAGAGCTTGCTGAAAGGGTATTCATAAAAGAAGGCCAAGTGGTTGGAGAGCCTGGAGACCCAGAAGTCTGGATTGAAATATGGTTCGATGATGGAAGTACTAAAGTCTGCCTGTCTAGAGATGTCGTTGATTTGGGCTTAGAGCCGAATGAGGTGAGTGCTCGAGCTGTTGTGGTTTGGAGGCAGGAGTGGGCAACGTCAAGGAGACAGCAGCTATAGTGCAGCAGGAGGCAGGCCTCCCTAAGTGGTCTGTGGATGTGCTCAAGGAACGAGAAATTAGTCTTCCACGACAAAATCAAAATTGGTGGAATACTGTTGCGACGAGGCACTCTCGAGAAAGAAGTATCATGGCTTGTGCATACACTCAAAGATTCGGTCACATGGAAACTAATCTCTACCTTCAGAAAGGTATGGAGGCAATGAAATGTGCTGCCTGAAGATGGATCGATACATGATTGACCGACCTATACGCGCCTCCGTCTTTCGAAATTGGCATCATGGTTAGTAAAGTGGCAGTGGTAGGAGACAAGAAGATTTCTAGCATTTTCCAGGAACATTTTCAACATGCTAGGGCACTCCCAGAGGCTACTACAGGTCTTCGTGAACGACAAATTCAAGTTGTTCAGGCTACAACTGATGCCATGACAGCTCCTTGGCCTGTCGATTGTTGTCCGGCAAGAAGACTTTCTATCATATCGTCGATCGCAATGTTTGCTCGAGAAAATTCTCAGCATTATAGGAACCATAGCCAGGAGCAGGCTTAATTCCACAATGGCCAGAAACAGTCCGCGCATACACCTTAGGCAAGCCTCGACGCTCATCTGTTCCCTTGTGCCACAGACCTTAGACAACCAGCATGCACGGTACGAAAATTCAATTTCATCCGAGAACTCACTATCTCCTGAGGACTAAGAGAACGTGCGCAAGATCAGTTCAGGCTTACTCCACCAAGCCAGATTAGAAGTGCTTTTGAAGGACGAATTGCAAGTGGAGGAAAAGTACTGTAATACCATTTACGTGCCATGAGCACTCAAGCGCACTTTCTCTCTGTGCCCTCTGCCTTCTTGCTGTTCTCTAGGTACAAGAATAGGAAGACGTTTCACTGCCCGTTCGTTCCTTTTATCCCCTTCTTACTCGATGGCTCGTTCTTATTACCCTTCTTGCCACCTCCGTCAATGGCCACTTTCCTCCAATGATCACCCTCCTCCAATGGCCACCTTCATTTAATTGCATCTGTCTCGCTCTCACCTAAGTTAGTACTTGAGCACAGTACAGTACTTCTCTCTCTACTTCTCCAAGCCAGCAATCTATCAGCCAAAGGTTGACATTCATTCGAAGTGACATGGCCATGGGATGAGAAGGAAGATGCTGCTGCTCAGCGCCAGGGGGGAGACGAGCAAGCCAACGCGCAAAACATCTAGTTAGCAGTGAAATGAGGAAGACGAGAGATATTGTGCTGGGCAGAGATGCGGAACTGACGTGTGCGCTGTCATCCAGCAGCTACACCTTCAGCAATACAGAGACATCCGAGCTGTAGCGAAGCTCCTATCCTACAATATCTGCAGTAGAACACCCAATATCCCCAAGCAAGGCCCTCCAGGCGGGCCCGCTAAACCCCACCCTACCAGAAAAAGGAGGCAACGCATTTTGACAAGTTCACCTGAGATACATGAGCAAGCTTGAGAATCATCAAACTTTCGTGGAAGAGAGCGGAAGGGAGTTGGAGATGGAGCTGCCAGGCGCTCAGAGAATCTGAGACATCGTCAAGGTGCAGAAACTGCGGGTCTGGCGGACTGCAGTTCCATGATAGACTCTAGGCCGGGGGTAGATCAAGAGAATTGACAAGCAGTTGAGCGAGTTCTTCCCTTTGGCGCGGCCGCGCAAATGAAGATGTTGCAAAGGGCTTCCATATCCAGGCCCCATTTAGATAGAAGCATTAACATAAAAGACATCCTTGCAGTGTGCGGTGAAGAATGTCGCTTGCGTTGTTTGCGTGTGTTAATTCTTCGTTCGGCTCGATTCGATCGATCTCTTCCGCACTGGTCGGGTGGGGTTTAGCGGGCCCGCCTGGAGGGCCTTGCTTGGGGATATTGGGTGTTCTACTGCAGATATTGTAGGATAGG
>QQTW01003520.1_pt1 | contig 11564 bp, 8 predicted proteins | sample 1904831 | NCBI WGS metagenome assembly QQTW01 (sample SAMN09435610, study PRJNA476489) | Subsurface metagenome, whole genome shotgun sequencing project.
AGACGTTTCGGACTTCCTCCATGAGGAGAGTTGCTCAAAGTGGAATGACCTGAAGAAAGCCTACTACTGGCTGTATCGCCCCCTCTTATCCCCGCTCCGGCTACGAGTGCCCTACTTCCTCCTAGATGTTGTCCGCACGAACTATCGCCGCTTCCGCCGCTTAACTTCTCACTTAAGGCAGATGTTCCGCCCACGGAAATTATCTTAGATAACCGGTTGCTCAAGCTTTATCTGAGTTGACGTATGCTAAGCAAGCGTTTTAGGCAATGGTGACATCCGGTGAGAGGTAAACGTCCTGAATGGCGTGAAACAGCTTTACTCCTTCTTCCATCGGACGCTGAAAAGTCTTGCGACCTGAGATCAGTCCGGAACCACCAGCACGTTTGTTAATCACAGCGGTGCGAATCGCTTCCGCAAAGTCGTTTTTACCGGAAGCCCCACCGGAGTTAATCAGCCCAGCGCGACCACAATAGCAATTTAGTACTTGGTAGCGGGTGAGGTCAATTGGGTGATCGGTTACTAAATCAGTGTAAATCCGTGCATTTGTTTTCCCGTAGCTCTTGCCACTGGCTTTTTCAACAGCTTCATAGCCACGGTTATATTCGGGCAGCTTCTGTTTAATGATGTCGGCTTCAATCGTGACGCCCAGGTGATTTGCCTGCCCCGTGAGGTCAGCTGCCAAGTGATAGTCTTTGTCTTGTTTAAAAGCGTTATTACGCAGGTAGCACCAGAGAATAGTTGCCATACCAAGTTCATGGGCGCGGGCAAAAGCACGGCTCACTTCCTGGATCTGGCGGGTTGATTGCTCTGAACCAAAGTAAATGGTTGCTCCCACTGCCACAGCCCCCAAATTCCAAGCTTGCTCTACAGAGCCGAACATCACCTGATCGTGTTGATTGGGGAAGGTGAGCAGTTCATTGTGATTGATTTTCATGATGAACGGGATTTTGTGAGCATACTTGCGCGAAACCATGCCCAAGACGCCCAGAGTCGTGGCAACACCATTGCAGCCTGCTTCGATCGCCAGCTTGATAATGTTTTCCGGGTCAAAGTAAATGGGATTGGGCGCAAAGGAAGCGCCAGCTGAGTGTTCAATTCCCTGATCTACTGGGAGAATGGAGATATAGCCGGTGTTGGCTAAACGACCAAATGAATACAGCTGCTGGAGACTACGTAGCACTTGGGGGGAGCGATCGCTCACTGCAAATATCCGGTCTACCGAATCTGGGCTTGGCAGATGCAGTAAATCTTTAGAAACCTTCGCTTTGTGAGTAAGGAGGTCGTTGGCTTCTTCACCCAGCCAAGACTCTAGAGAACTAGGCATAGAGAGCGTTGTGGTCATAGCAATTTCCTTCAAAACTTCAGGAGAAAATGTTGCCTCGAAGACAACTACTATGTGATTATGACAATAGCCAATAAGTAGCGGTGTCTCTCTAAGGCTAGAGTAGCTCCAAAAAGAGCAAATATGTTCCAATGCACTGCCGCACTCGTCACTTTAGCAAGTGTTGACTTTGAGAAATTAGTGCGTTTTTATACCCAACTTCTGGCACAAGAACCAAAGTCGTACACTCCGTATGTGTATGCAGAGTTTCAGCTTCGCGGCTTGCGACTGGGAATTTTTAGACCGCAACAGATGAATCGCTCAGAATTTGAACAAGCTAAAAGTGGCATGAGTTTGTGTTTGGAAGTCAATGACTTGAAAGGAGCGATCGCTCACCTTAGCGCCTTGGGATATCCGCCCCCAGGGGAAATTTTAACTGCTTCACACGGTATAGAAATATACGCTTATGATCCAGATGGAAATCGCCTGATTCTGCACCAGTCTGTGTTTTGACCATAGTTTAGCACGACAACAAAACTTGACATCTCAGTGTCACAAATTTTGTAGCGATACCTTCTCAAGAAGGAAAGAGAATCCTCCATTATGCCTGGTCTAATTTTTTCTGACTTAGACAACGTTGCTCCTGATGTGGTGTGGGTAAGCTATGAACGGCTGGCTCAAATTCAAGATGAAGCGGGGCATTTTCGAGGGGCACCGGAACTGGTGGTGGAGGTGCTTTCTCCGGGAAAAGCGAATGAAGATCGAGACCGATTAGCTAAGTTGAAACTGTATTCGGTTCAGGGAGTTCAGGAGTATTGGATTGTCGAGCGCATGGCTGAACGGATTGAGGTCTATCGGCGAAACAATGCTCAGTTAAAGCTGGTGACGACGTTGCTGGTGGACGATGTGATTACGTCGCCATTGCTGCCCAACTTTGCCTGTGAAGTAGCGCGTCTTTTTGTGTCACGGAGCTAAGGGCGATCTTGTGTTCCGGCAATGTCGTACATCTGTTGGTGCCATATTTTTTAACTGACAGACTGGTTAGGTGGCTCTCAACCGATAACTATGGTCTTACTTCCAGCCCATCTGATCACCCATCCGATTCGAGCTATTCTTACAGCGCAAGACACTAATAGCTAGTGCCTGTTACTGTTAGTTAAGTTTCATTTGACCCCCTGACTGTATTCTAATACTATTGCCTATAATTAGTTATTAGTTTAACGAAGTCTTATAAGACTTTACATACTAACTCCTCATACCTGAATTCCTAGTCTGCTTGTTACTAAGCCACATGATAATACCTGTGATAAATAGAACAGCAGACACCAGACCAATAAACACATAAATAATTTGTGATGGTAGTACCCAAAACGTACCGACCTGGAGGGCAGCGAGCAGCATTGCTTGCAATTTCGTAAGAAAAATTGCTACTTTTTCAACTCTTTGAAAAAGTAGTTTTTTCATATCAAAACTGCACAGAAAAATTTCCCAGTACAGAGAAAGGCGCACCCGGATAAATAATGTTGCTACCCTGGTGAGTTTCGTAATATTCAGTATCGAAAAGATTCCTGATATTAATTTGTGCCTGCCAATTGTCTCGTCGGTAAGAGACGGCGGCATCTGTTCTTAGGTAACTGGGTAACTTAAATTCAGGCGGATCGAAGCCAGCGAAACCCGGTCTTTCCCCAACGTAAAATAGCCCTATACCGAAGCCTAAGCCTTGCAAATTACCATTTTGAATTTCGTAAGTAGTCCATAAACTGGCAGTATTTTCAGCAACATTAGCTAGCCGACTGCCAACCGGAAGTTCATTATCTTCCGTTACTTTGGCATCAGTATAAGCGTAGGAAGCAATGATATTCCAGCCAGGCAGAATTTCGCCGGCGATATCTAGTTCAATACCTCGGCTTCTTTGTTCGCCCACCTGAACAGAAAAGTTAGGATCTTCATCGATAGTTAGGACATTCGTTTTAGTGATTTGGTAAGCTGCTAGGGTTGCCGAAAGCCTGTTATCTAAAAAATCTCCTTTGATGCCAACTTCATATTGTGTGCCTCGTTCGGGGATGAAGGAAGAATTGCTGGCGGAACGACCAATAACAGGCAAAAAAGAGCGGCTATAACTGCCATAGAGCGAAATTTGTTCGCTCGGTTGATAAACTATGCCAATGCGGGGGCTAAAGGCTTCGTTATTTTGATTAGTGCTGGTAGAGACAACCACATCCGTTGTTTCTTGCTCGGAAAAATCTAAACGCCCGCCAATCAGCAGCTTGAGATTGTCTAGCAAGGCAATTTGATCTTGAAGATAAATTCCTAGCGTGTCTGTGCGCGTTAGGCTGGCAAATCTGTCTGTAAACTCGGTGGGACGAGAAACATCGTATATCGGATTAAAAATATCGATGGGCGGTAATGGCGCAGATGGAACATCAAAAAAATCGTTTCTGCGGTTTAACTCTAATCCCACAAGTAACTGATGGGCGATCGCTCCAGTCGCAAAATTTCCGATTACCTCAGTTTGGCTGCCATAGTTTTCCAGCACACTATTGTCATCTCTCAGTTCTCTAGGTATAAATTGATCGTCGATCAGCGCCCCATTAATATCGGAATATGAACCATTAGATTTGTTTGATGTAATAGAGAGGGCATTGCGAATTTGCCAATCTTCACTGAATGAGTGTTCAAAAATGTAGCCACCCCGGTAAGTTGTGGTACTGTAGGTGTCAAGCTGGGGGTAGCCTAAGAACCGACTAATAGGAATTGGAGCAATAGAGCCGTTGCTAAGTGCTAAGATTCCGCGATCGTAAACAGGATCGTCGTATAGATATTCAAAGTTAGCGGTTAATGTTGTTTTGTCGCCAATATTCCATGTCAAAACTGGTGAGATAAAGACACGTTCTGTATTTACAAAATCACGAAAACTACCAGAGTTTTGATAGGCAATATTGAGGCGATACAATAGCGTCGCATCGGAATTGAGCGAACCAGAAATATCAAAAGTTGGTCGATAGAAATCGTAATTCCCGATGGTAAAATCTGCTGCATAGTAAGGTTCGTCTAGCGGCTGCTTAGTAATGATGTTGATAATCCCCCCAGGTTGAGCCTGACCGAATAACACAGAGGCGGGTCCCTTCAGTACCTCTATGCGCTCCACATTGGCAGTTTCTGGAAATGAATAGAAATTGTTATCGCGGAATCCATTTCTAAAATTTCCTTCTTGCTCGAAACCGCGCAGGATGAAAGAACCTGATTCTGTACCCCCATAATTTCCAGCTTTAGTGATGCCGCTAACATTTTGTAGTGCATCCTGTAGCCGCACCACTTGTTGATCTTCTAGCACTTGCTCTGGGACAACTTGAATTGATTGGGGAATATCGCGGAGCGGGGTGTCGGTTCTGGTTGCAGTTGAAGCATTTGGCACGCTATACCCAGTTTCTTGCTCACCCGTCACCACAATTTCAATCGGCTCATCCTCCTGGGCTGATGTTGCATCTGGCTCTGCTTCAGGCGTTGCTGCCGTTTGAGGTGACTGATTGGCTTGAGAAGCAACTGGGGTGAAGCTGAAAATTAGACCATCATCACTATCAAATAACTCAACTGTTGGCACACCCTCAGAACCTGTCACTGTCACCTGGATACTGTTAGCATTTTGGTTTGCCGCCGTCACCGTACTAATTCCCGTAGTTGGGTTATCCCTGCGGAATGTATTGCCATCTCTAAGGCGCAGTTGGGCATTTGGAATATCGGCAATATATGTGTTGCCATCTGTTCTAGGAAGGACTTGTAACTGTTCTCCGGCTGTGGTTTCTAAAATTATCTCAATTCCTTCATCTGTGGAATTAAGTTGCACTTCAGTTACTTGCACCACTTGAGCAAAAACTGGCTGCGTCACTAGCACTGTCGTTACGGCTGTTGCTAGCCCAAATCCCTGAAGAAGTTGCAATTTCACTGGATCTCCTCACACAAATTAATAGAATCAAAAAACATGACTAACTGCTCTGATTGACGCTCGGCAGTGGTTATGGAAAAGAGATAAATACTGTTAAGCTCAACGACGTTGCCCAGCAGGTCTGGCATTCATTTGGCTGCCCGATTTAGCCCGATAACGATACCGCCACATCACAAAGCCAGTGATAAACAAAACCAAAGGTGCAAGCCCCACAAAAACATAAAATATGCGTGTTGTCAAGCCCCCAAAAGTGCCGTAGTGGATGGGTGTAAAGGAATTGAGAACGCGATCGCCCAATCCTCCCTTACGGCTATCTTGCACGTATAAAACTTTGCCGTTGAATTGATCGAGTTTGACGTAACTATTAAAATCTTCTGTATCTCCAGGCAATTTTTTGTAAATCTCAAACACCTCATCAGGCTTTTTAGGCAGATTAATAAATGTATTTGTTGCACCGGGGAGCGCTACGTCTGATCGACGCAAAATCTCATCCAGTTTCAAGGTTGGCTTACCGTTTACTAAGGTGGATTTCACTTCTGGCGGTTTGGGGGTAAACGTTGCAGCATAAATTGCTGGTTCGGCATATTCGTAGAAATTCCAGCAGAAACCGGTGATTGCGATCGCGCCGAGAAATAAGGCGGTGATAATGCCAGCGACTTTGTGAATGTCGTAATTTACACGCTTGACATGAGCATTCCACTTGATTTTGAATCCGGAAATTAATTTTTGCCAACCAGACCAAAGGACTATACCTGTGATACTGAGAATCACCAGCAAAAAGGCAGCAATACCGACGATCACCATACCTGTATTACCAAGCAAGAGGGCGTAGTGTAGATCCAGAACACGGCTAAACAAGGCAGTTTCTCGCTGGCGATCGCCCATAATTACACCCGTATAAGGGTTAACAAAAACTTCCCACTGAGTCTCATCAGGACGGTTGAGCCGAATGGTATAAAACTCCTGTTTGGGTAGCATTTGCACTTGTCCTACCTGCCAATCAGGATGATTAGCATAAGCTGCTTTGACGTTATCAACCAGCGTTGCTGTTGAGAGGCGTTGTTCTTGAGGAACTACATGACCAAAGCGTTGCTGGATTGTCCATTCATCCATTTCATGCTTGAAGACCAACAAGCTACCAGTTAAGCCAACGATCACTAAAATTATTCCTACTGCTAAACCGATATAGCGATGCAGCGTAAAGGCAAAATTGCGTAATTTCCTAGACTTCATGACGAATACTCCTTAATGTTAATTAGTTACGAATTTTTCATAATAATTGTTTGCTCAAGAATAGATGTGGCTTGGAAATAAAAAGCAGGATGCCTGCCATAACGCTTAGATAGCGGTGTAAAGCCAATGCCTTTTTGCGTAATTGCATATCAAAACTCCACCGAAAATGTTCCTAGAACTGTCAGCGGCGCACCAGGTTGAACTTGGACTCTACCGCCGTCTGAACCTGTAAAATATTCCACATCAAAGAGATTTTTGATATTTAATGCAGCTCGCCAATTATTTCGCCGATAATAAATAGCGGCATCGGTTCGCAGATAGTTTGGTAACACATAGCTGTTATCTAAATCGCCAAATCTATCTCCGACATAAAACAACCCTAAACCAAAGCCCAAACCTTGCAAATTGCCACTTTGGATTTCATAAGTCGTCCACAAACTACTGCTAAACTCTGCTACGTTGTCCAATCGGTTGCCAACTTCTAGCGTGTTATCTTCGCTGATAAAAGCATCAATATAGGCGGCGGACGCGATGATATTCCAACCGGGAAGAATTTCGCCAACTACATCTAGCTCTATGCCTCGGCTTGTTTGTTCACCTGTTTGAATTGAGAACCGAGGATCGTCGGGGTCTTCGGTCACTACATTTTGTTTCTTTAAATCAAAAGCTGCTAAAGTGGTACTGAGTCTGCCATCGAAGAAATCAGCTTTAATGCCTACTTCGTATTGTGTGGCTGTCTCTGGGTCAAAGGTAGAACCGTCAAAATTTTGGAAATTACTGGTGGTTGGTTTAAAAGATGAGGTATAGGAAGCATAAAGTGAAACAGCTTCACTTGGTTGGTAGACAATGCCTAAACGTGGACTAAATTTACTATCTGACTGCTCAAATTTCTGTTCGGGTTCACCTAAGTTTCTTTCGCTACGATTCTGATCAAAATTATCAAATCGTCCGCCCACAAGTAGTTTGACTTCAGGCAATAAAGTAATTTGATCTTGAATGTAAACTCCAATCGTTGTTGTTTCATCATCCCGGAAAAAGTTTGGCTCCTTGGGATAGCGTTCCCTGCTATAAACCGGATTAAAAATATTGATGGAAGGATAGTTTTCCTCACAACACCGGAACTCAGGGTTTTCATATTCTTTAACGTACTCAAACCCGAACAACAGTTGGTGTTGAATCGAACCTGTGGCAAATCTGCCAATAAAGTCGGTTTGGGTAGAGTAATATTTATACTCACCGCCTGCCCAATAATCAACTCGATTTAATTCACCTGTAGTTTCATTTAAAGAACTGGAAAATGGATAATACCGTTCGGGATATACCCACTGCGCCCGGAAAGCGTTACGTACCGACCAATCATCGCTGAAACGATGATCGAACACATAGCCAATTTTGTAATCTCTATAGGAGAAATTGCTGAAGGGTTCGCTCAAAAATCGGCCACGGGGAATATCAGCAGGACGATCGCCAATTACTGGAATGCCATCATCCATCGTGCGCGAATCGTCAATCAACTCTGCGTCAATTTGCAAAGACGTATTAGGACCAATTTCCCAAGTTAAAACTGGGGAAATGAAGAAGCGCTCGCCTTCAACAAAATCCCGGAAGCTACCTGAGTTCTCGTAAAAACCGTTGAGGCGATACAGTACCCTGCGATCTTCAGTTAATGGATTAGATATATCAAACGCTCCTCGGTAAGTGTCATAACTGCCGATAGTTCCTTCCAGGGAGTAAAAAGGCTCCCTGAGCGGTTTTTTCGTTACAAAATTGACAATACCGCCGGGTTGAGCCTGACCAAAAAGAACCGAAGCTGGTCCTTTGAGAACCTCAATTCGTTCCAAGTTAGCCGTTTCGACTAAGCCAAAATCATAGGATCGAATTCCGTCTCTAAAAAAATTACCCTGACCACTAGTAGTAATAAATCCCCGAATGTTGATCAAGTCCGACTGATTGCTGTAATTTCCCTGGTTGACAACGCCGCTAATGTTCTGCAAAGCGTCACCGACGCGAATCACCTGCTGATCCTCAAGTACCTGTTCGGGAACAACCTGAATTGACTGGGGAATATCACGTAGCGGCGTATCTGTCCTGGTTCCTGTTGTGGCGTTTGGTACGCTATATCGGGTTTCTTGCTCACCTGTAACCACAATTTCAATTTCCTCTTCCCCTTCAGCCGCTGGTTGACTGGGCTGGATCTGATCAGGCAAATCTTGTTCAGGAGTCGGTTGCGTTTGGGGTTGTTGCCCCTGCGGTGTAGAGGATGCAGCACTCTGTACGCTGAAAATCAAACCCTCATTTCGATCAAACAACTCAACAGTTGGTACACCTGCTTCCCCCGTCACCGTCACCCGGATCGTATCGACATCCTGATTCGTTACGGTTATTTCAGTAATACCCGCAATTGGCTTCTGGGAACGGAATGTGAACGCCTCGCCCGAAAGTGAACGTAGTTGTGCATTGGGAATGTCAGCGATAAAGCTATTGCCAGCACTGCGATTTCTGATTTGCAACTGTTGACCTTTAGAAGTCTGTAAAATCACATAAACACTTTTAGATGTGGCATTGGTGTTGACTCCCGTAACTTGCACAATTTCTGAAGAAGGCGCTGGAACTGGAGTTGACGACGGAACTAGTTGTTTAGCACTCTTTGTGGGACGTTCTATCTCACTTAATTGCCGCAGTTGTTTACTTGAAGTAAATTCAGACTCACTCAAAACAGGACAAATAACCGCTAGCCACGCCGCACTTGTCAGACACAGAATTTTCAAGAATCGCTTCATCTTGCTCCCACACACCTAGTATTACCACACGACCTTAGCCGCCGTTGAGACCAGCGCCTTCGGATAGTATTTGATAGTAATATGCAAGAATTACCTTACAGGATATCGCGCCATGATTGTAACTATTCTCAAAAATTTAGAAGAAATTGTAGCTTGTTTCTAGGGTTGTGTTGCAACTCCTGGTAAAAATAGCATTTGTACTTACTGCCCCTCGCCACAGGAGCAGATGTTGCTTCGCCTTACCTCTGGATTTCATGTTGAGCGCCTTTTGGGGCTCTTTTTCATCTCCGCCTCTATTAATTTTGGATAAATTATTAGAAACTAGTTTCAACAAACTGGATTATAGGGTAAACTGTTTTGCAAGTTAGCTGAAAGTAATTATCAACTATTTTCGGCAGAGGCATGACATGACAACATAGTTGAGCAATTTTGCCAAGTCGCGCTAACCGCTAATCCCGTGCGATCATGTTTAGAGGGTGCAGTCTGCACTACCAGCATCAAGAGGTCTTACTTGAGACCAAATTCGTAATCGGAAATTTGCCACTGAGTCGGGTTTATGATTAATCCTAATCCAGCGTTACTCCTGCCCAAATCAAGCCTGCATAAGTTCAAGCGCCGAGACTTAATGCCATTAGGAAAGAGTCTGTTGTGGCAAATAGAAGTTGGGGTGGTTCGCACTTTGACCTGGGATGATGAGGGGGCAATAGTCACCTTAGGATTTTGGGGTCCGGGAGATATTGTTGGTCAACCACTATCTCAAATTAACCCTTATCAAATTGAGTGTCAGACTGCTGTGGAAGCCCAGATTTTACCCACTGGTTGTTGGAATTTTCATCAGGCAATGCTTTCTCATATCCAACAAACGGAAGAACTACTAAAGATAATTCATTGCAGACAGGTAGAATGCCGCCTGCTACAATTTTTGAAATGGTTAGCTCGCAGGTTTGGGCGTGAAGTTGCTCAAGGGCAACTGCTCGATTTGCCCTTGACTCATCAGGAAATTGCCCAAGATATTGGTACAACACGAGTAACGGTGACGCGACTGCTAAATCGATTGAAACAGGAAAAAAAGATTATTTGGTCTGATCAGCGTTGCATTCTAGTAAAAGGTTGCAACTGATGGCATAACTGGAAAAACAAGACGCGAGGACAAACAAGTTTTTAGTAGCTAATTAAAAATTGTCTGTATGCCTGAAAGTGGGAAAGGCATAGCTCCCGATGCCAATCAACATCATGCACCAAGCACAGAGTTCAAACAGCACGGCAATTCCTGCTCCAGACCCTACACCGAAGACACTACCCAGAACTGGAGCAAGAATGCCATCTAGCCTCATGGCAGGTTCAAATACATAGTCTGCGAGCGGTCCAGCAATTAACATGGCAGAGGCGATCGCCACCTGTTGACTCAGCATTTGAACTGCAAACACCCGTCCTTGCAAACTGCGTTCAACACTGGTTAACCAAATCGCTTGCTCAGAACTGCCAAATAACGGAAACTGCAATGACGCGCAGAATTGTGATGGTAGCCATATCAGTGGCGATCGCCCCACTCCGAATACGATGCGACTGATGCCAACCGCTCTTAGAAACTGATACAACGCGCTACTTATCGTAACAACGCGGCTGTTCTATTCCTGTTTCAACCGGTCCCCCAGGCAGATCCCGTCCACAGGCTTCCACGGCAGAGCTTGCCGCAGTTTCCGAATAGTTTTTGATATTGATTGCGGCGTTGAGGTCACGGTCTAGGGATAGACTACAATTGCTGCAATCGTATTGTCTTAACTGCAATGGCATTGGTTGACGACTACCGCATCCACTGCACAACTGAGAAGATGGATAGAACCTATCAATCACTACAACTTTACTGCCATACCAACTAGCTTTATATTCTAATTGACGGCGGAATTCGTAGAAGCCAGAATCAGTAATTGCGCTTGCTAGTTTATGATTTTTTATCATACCTAACACACAGAGGTTTTCGATTACAATCTCGCTGTGGTTCTTGGCAAGATGGCTCGTTAATTTATGCGTGGCATCGTTACGGATATTGGCAATCCGCGCATGAAGGAGGGCTATTTTGTGCTTGGTCTTCTCCCTGTTTTTGCCTCCTTTAGTTTGACGGGATAGCTTTCGCTGTAATGTAGCTAACTTAGACTTATTCGCTCTGTATGGCAACAGCTTCGGATACACAGTACCATCACTCAGGGTTGCTAGTAGAGGTGGGCGGAAGTTAGGCTACTATTTATATGGTAAATCTTAGGTGGAATATAGAGCTTTGCCTAGACTA
>QQTW01003521.1_pt1 | contig 11563 bp, 7 predicted proteins | sample 1904831 | NCBI WGS metagenome assembly QQTW01 (sample SAMN09435610, study PRJNA476489) | Subsurface metagenome, whole genome shotgun sequencing project.
GCAGAAATGATGAAGTCGGTACACCCCAACGACAAAGCAGCTGTGGTAGCGGCTTTTGAATACGCAATTTCTACTAAAAGCACGTTTGAAGTCGAACATCGGGTTAATTTAGCCCCAGCCCATACTGCTGAATCTACGCCTCAATGGCAGTGGATGCTGGTGCGGGGTAGGGTGATATGCGATACCGATGGGAACCCAAGGACTATTCTGGGTGCTACCCTTGATATCCACGAACGCAAACAGGTACAACTTGCACTATCACAAAGCGAACAGCGTTTCAAGTTTTTAACCGATGCGATTCCAAACTTAGTTTGGGCAGTAACTCCAGAAAATGAATTGCGGTTTGCCAATCAAAAATGGGTTGAATACTGCGGTGTGAGTTATGAAGAAGCTCAAGTCGATTGGTCTAATTTCGTACCTGCTGAAGACTTGGCAATATCTAATGAAATTTGGTTTAACTCACGCAATACAAGTGATGCTTACGAAGCTGAAATACGCTTGCGAAGTGCAAATGGAGAATATCGCTGGCATTTAGTAAGAGCTTTGCCGATGCGCGATGAGACTGGGCAAATTATCGAATGGGTCGGTACAAACACTGATATTAACGATACAAAAACATATCAAGTCAAACTAGCCGATAGCGAATATCGTTATCGGCAACTTGTCGAAAATATCCCTCAACTCGTTTGGTTGTCGCGTCCCGACGGCAGCGTTGAATACTTTAACCAACGCTTTGCGGATTATACTGGAATCGGACTAGAACAGGTTTTAAATAAGCAAACTTTAGATTGGAGCTGGGACGGAGTCGTACACCCTGACGATTTAACCGCAGCAGCCGAAAAATGGACAAGCGCGATCGCATCCAAGAACCCGATGCAGGACGTGCAATATCGTCTTAAAGGTAACGACGGCAGTTACCGTTGGTATCTCGCTAAAGCCGTACCAATGCACGATCGTTCAGGAAATCTGACGGGATGGTTAGGTACTTGTACTGAGATTGATGACCGAATCAAAGCTGAAGAAGCATTACGGCGAAAAGAACGGCGACTGCGGCTATTCGTTGAATCGGGTGCAGTTGGTATATTATTTACTGGTTTTGATGGCGAAATTTATGAAGCCAACGACGCATTTTTGCGAATGATTGGTTATACAAGGGCAGAATTAGAAAGCGGTAAACTTGATTGGAAAAATCTTACTCCACCCGAATATTTACCTCTGGATGAAGCGGGTATTGCCGAAGCGAAGGAACGGGGAATTTGTACGCCTTATGAAAAAGAGTATATCCGTAAAGACGGTTCGCGCATCTGGATATTAATCGGCTATACCTTTGTTGAGGAAGAAAGACTTGGTGCGGTAGTGTTTATTTTAGATATAACCGACCGCAAACGCGCCGAACAAGAACGCGATCGCTTCTTCAATGTATCGGTTGATATTCTTGGTATTATTGAGATGGACGGTTATTTCAAACGCATCAACCCAGCTATTGAAATTCTCGGTTACAGCCAAGCGGAATTTATGTCCAGACCGTTTATGCATTATATTCACCCCGACGACCGAAAATCAAGCGCAGCAGTAGTCGAGAAGTTGCGAATCGGGGAAAATCTCATCAACTTCGAGAATCGCTATCTCTGTAAAGATGGTTCCTATAAATGGTTGCTGTGGAACGCAATTCCCATCCTTGAGGAAGAGTTAATCTATGCTGTCGGGCATGATATCACCGAACGCAAGGAAATTGAAGAAGCGCTACGACAAAGCGAAGTAAAGCTAAGATTTTCAATGACTGCGGCAAAAATCGGCACTTGGGATTTAGAATTACCAGCTAAAACTGCTCAACGTTCGCTGCGTCACGACCAAATATTTGGTTATGAGTCATTATTACCAGATTGGAGTTACGAAAAATTCCTCGAACACATTTATCCCGAAGATAGAGAGATAGTTGTAAGTTGCTTTGAGCAAACTTTAACTAACCATAATGATTTGAATTTTGAATGTCGAGTCATCAAAGTCGATGGCGAAATGATTTGGATTTGGGTAAGAGGCAGCGTTTACTTAGATAGTAATGGTACAGCAACCCGCATTTTAGGGTTAGTAGTGGATGTAAGCGATCGCAAACGCGCCGAAGCCGAAATTCTTGAACTCAATAGCACCCTCGAAGAACGAGTCAAGCAGCGCACGGCACAACTCGAAGCCGCCAACAAAGAGTTAGAATCATTCTCCTATTCAGTATCCCACGACTTGCGGGCACCATTGCGGCACATCACCGGATTTGTCGATATGCTGCAAAAACGCCTTAGTAAAACCGAAATAGACGAAACCAGTCAGCGTTACATCAACATCATCGCCGAGTCTACCAAACAAGCAGGTAAATTAATCGATGATTTACTCGCATTTTCGCGCATGGGACGCACCCAAATGCGATTCAACATTATCGACATGAATTTGTTAGTCCAAGAAGTCCGACGCGAGTTAACCCCAGATACTCGCAACCGCGAAATCAACTGGCACATTGAATCTTTACCAACCATCCCTGGCGATCCCTCAATGTTGCGGTTAGTATTGCGTAACTTATTAGAAAACGCCCTTAAATATAGTAAAACGCGCCAAGTTACCGAAATTAGTATCGGAATCGAGGGTACTCCCTCAAAAGAAGTTGTTTTTTACATCAAAGATAATGGAATCGGATTTGATATGCGATATGTTCATAAATTATTTGGCGTATTTCAGCGCTTACATAGCGACCCCCAATTTGAAGGCACCGGGGTAGGTTTAGCCAATGTCCAACGTATTATTCACCGACATGGTGGAAGAGTTTGGGCAGAAAGCGAAATCGAAAACGGAGCGACTTTTTATTTTGCGTTGCCCAAGGAGATAGAAATAAAGATTGGAGAGTAAAGAAAATCAAATGGATCTTAAACGTATTCTCCTAGTAGAAGACAGCACTAATGATGTGGAATTAATCCTGACTTCCCTGGCAGAGAACCATCTCGGTAATGAAGTCGTCGTCGTCCGCGATGGCGAACAAGCTTTAGACTATATGTACCGTCGCGGTATGTATCGGTTGCGATACGAAGGTAATCCCGTTGTTGTCCTCCTCGACCTAAAGCTACCCAAAGTCGATGGTATCGAAGTGCTAACGGAAATTAAATCTAACCCATCGCTGCGAACAGTTCCAATTGTCGTGTTAACCTCTTCACGCGAAGAACAAGATTTGGCACGATGTTATGAGTTAGGAACCAATGCTTATGTAGTCAAACCAATTGACTTTCATGAGTTTGTCGATGTAATTCGCGGGTTAGGATTGTTTTGGGCAATCATCAACGAACCACCTCCAGGTTCGCTACCACCCGCACGCAGCTTTGAAGGAATTCAAGGAAACTAATGGAAATATGATGTCAGCGTTAAAGTTTCTCCTGCTCGAAGATAGCTCACTCGATATCGAACTCATCGAAGCCTTATTTACCCAGAGCGATATCGACTGTAGATTCGTAACGGTAAACACACAGCCGGAATTTGAGTCAGCACTCGAGCAGGAAGGCTTTGATCTGATTCTTTCCGACTACTCCTTGCCCGGTTTCGATGGAATCGCAGCCTTAGAAATTGCCCAGCAACTTTACCCAGATGTACCGTTCATATTTGTGACGGCAACAATGGGCGAAGAGGTAGCAATCGAAACACTCAAACGCGGTGCTACCGATTACGTACTCAAACAACGCCTCGAACGTTTAGTGCCAGCAGTACAGCGGGCACTCCGCGAAGCCGAAGAACGCCGCGCCCGCAGGCAAATAGAGGCAGAATTATACCGCCAGGAACAAGAATATCGTGCCCTAGTCGAAAATTCTCCCGATATTATCATTAGGTTTGATAAAAATTACCGTACCCTCTACGTATGTCCCGCAATTACTGAAGCAACGGGGCTACCAGTCGAACACTTTTTAGGTAAAACCCCCGCCGAACACGGTTATCCAGCAGAGGTTTATATACCTTGGATAGAGGAGATGCGGCAGTTACTAAAGCAGAAACAAGGACGGCTTTTTCAATTTAAGTTTGATTCTTCTGTGAATGGAACGCGTTTTTATGATGTGCGAATGGTGCCCGAACTTGCCACCGACGGCTCCATTGAAACTATACTAGCTGTTGCTCGCGATATTACTGAGATAAAACAAGCCGAAGTCAAACTGCGGCAGCAAAAAGAAGAACTCGAACAACTCAACCGCATCAAAGATGAGTTTTTAGCAGTGCTATCGCACGAACTGCGATCGCCTCTCAACGCCATCCTGGGCTGGTCACGAATATTACGCACCCGCCAAGTCGATGCCGTTTCGCAAGCGCGTGCCCTCGAGACCATCGAGCGTAACGCCAAACTGCAAACCCAACTCATCGAAGACCTACTCGACGTTTCCCGCATCATACGCGGCAAATTGTCCTTACGTCCCCAAAAAACCAACCTAGTACCCGCCATCGAAGCCGCAATCGACACCATGCGTCTTGCAGCCGAAGCCAAATCCATCGACTTTCAATTTTTAATAGAAGGGAGTGGGGAGTGGGGAGTGGGAAGTAGGGAGTCAGGAGTCAGGAGTCAGGAGTCGAGAGTCAAGGAAGGCATGGGAGATATGGGAGACAAGGGAGAATATATTTTTACTTCCTTCACGGACTCTACTTCCTCTACTCCCTACTCCACATGGACTAATCCCTCTACTCCCTTCTTCGTTCTAGGCGACCCCAACCGCTTGCAACAAATCGTCTGGAATCTCCTCTCAAATGCGATTAAATTTACTCCATCGGGTGGAAAAGTTGAAGTATTACTCGAAGTAGTGGGAGACAAGGGAGACAAGGGAGACAAGGGAGAATATATCCATACTTCCTCTACTTCCCCCATTTCCTCCCCTTCCCCCACCTCCCCCACTCCCTATTCCCTACTACGCCACATGCCTCAACGGGGGAAACCCCCGCACGGCAGTGGCTCCCCTACTCCCTCAACTTACGCCCAAATCACCATCAAAGATACAGGCATGGGTATCCGAAGTGACTTTCTACCTTATGTATTTGATTCATTTCGTCAAGCAGATGGTTCAACAACACGTAGATATGGCGGTTTGGGATTGGGGCTAGCAATAGTCCGTCACCTAGTCGAACTTCACGGTGGTTACGTTTTTGCCAGCAGTCCCGGTGAAGGGCAAGGTGCAATATTTGCTGTTCAGATACCTCTATTGAAAACAGAACCAAAAGTGCAAAATTCAGAGTCCAAATTCTCGCCCTCAGCACTCAACAATTTTCAAGACTCAGAAGGCACAGAAAATTTAGAACTATCTGGCGTGCGTATCTTAGTAGTAGACGATGATACCGACTCGCGGGATTTTTTAGATTTTGCGCTGCTTGATGCTGGGGCAAAGACAACAGCTGTAGATTCTGCTGCCGCAGCCTTCGAGGCACTGTCATCATCTCAATTTAATATCTTAGTTAGCGACATTGGTATGCCTCAAGAAGACGGCTACAGCTTGATTCAACGAATTCGTCAGCTACCAGCCTCTAAAGGTGGAACAATTCCAGCCATTGCCCTAACAGCTTATGCCAGCGACGCAGATCGAAACGCTGCGATCGCAGCCGGTTTCCAAACCCATCTTCCCAAACCAGTCGCACCCGATGATTTGGTGAATGCGATCGCACAGTTGGTAGGGAGTAGGGAGTAGGGAGTAGGAAGTGGGGAGTGGGGAGTGGGGAGTGGGGTAAGTCCTAGAATATTCCTTTCTCCCCTTTCTCCCCTTCCCCCCTTTCTCCCTACTCCCTAAATTTAAGCAATACTGGTAAATGTTGGTTGAAAAACAATACAAAGAAATGGAAGTTCGAGCGACAGATGCCCCACTTTTAGACTGGGCAGGAGATGGTTTAGCGATCGCATTATTTGAAGATGCTACAGAATTAACTGGCGAATTGGCGGCTTTAGACCAAAAATTTGCTGGAATATTAAAAGAACTAATCGCTGAAGAAGAATTTAAAGGTAAATTAGGTAGCACTACTTTTACTCGCGTCGGTACTGGTAGCGCAGTTCGCAAAGTTATACTTGTTGGCTTAGGTAAAACTGATGCTTTCAAACCTGAAACTCTTCGCCGTACGGCTGCTAGCGTTGCCCGTTTGGCAAAAAAACAAAAGTGTAAAACCCTTGGTATCAGCTTACCTGTTGCTAATAATGACCCCGCAACCAGCGCTCAAGCTATAGCCGAAGGTGTGCAGTTAGCACTTTATCAAGACAACCGCTTCAAATCGGAACCTGAAGAAAAAGTAATACAGATAGAAACAGTAGATTTACTAGGTTTAGGCGACCAAGCAGCAGCGATCGCCCGTGCCAATAGTATTTGTTCGGGTGTAATTTTAGCGCGACAGTTGGTTGCAGCACCTGCGAATGCGGTAACACCAATTACAATGGCAGAAACTGCACAAGCGATCGCAACCGACCACGGTTTGCATTTGTCCATATTAGAACAAGCCGACTGCGAAAAGCTCGGCATGGGCGCGTTTTTGGGCGTAGCACAAGCATCTGAAATACCACCCAAGTTCATCCACCTCACTTACAAACCCGCAGGTACACCAAGGCGCAAACTCGCTATCATTGGTAAAGGACTAACCTTCGACTCTGGCGGACTCAACATCAAGGGTGCGGGTAGCGGGATCGAAACGATGAAAACCGATATGGGTGGTGCAGCCGCCACTTTAGGTGCAGCGAAAGCCATCGGTCAACTCAAACCCGATGTCGAAGTTCATTTTATCTCCGCCGTCACCGAAAACATGATTAGCGGACGGGCAATGCACCCCGGCGACGTTCTCACTGCTTCCAACGGCAAAACCATCGAGGTAAATAATACCGACGCTGAAGGACGGTTAACACTTGCCGATGCCTTGGTATATACCGACAAATTAGGTGTAGAGGCAATAGTTGATTTAGCAACCCTTACAGGTGCTTGTGTAATTGCTTTGGGTGATGATATTGCTGGATTATTTACCCAAAATGACGAACTTGCAAAACAACTCGAAACAGCCGCTGAAACCGCAGGCGAAAAAGTCTGGCGGATGCCGATGGAAGAAAAGTATTTCGAGGGTTTGAAATCTAGCATTGCCGACATGAAAAACACGGGACCCCGTCCTGGTGGTTCGATTACTGCGTCGCTATTTCTAAAGCAATTTGTCAAAGATACCCCTGCTTGGGCACATATCGACGTAGCTGGTCCCGTTTGGGCTGACAAGGAGAACGGCGTGAATAACAGCGGTGCAACTGGTTACGGGGTTCGTACACTAGTTAATTGGGTGTTAAACAACCCCTAAAACTGCTTCATTATTCCTAAAAAAACCAAGTTAGTTACTCGAATTTACGAGGGTAGGTGGTATGCCTACCCTTAAATTTTGTCGTATTATTTAATCACATCCTAGCGTAGTAAATAATGGGGAATCGTAATAAACCTGTGTAAAATAGTCAATATAGATTAATTGACTATTTTTATGTACTTAACGCCTAAAGAAGTCTACAAAACTCCACATCAAGAGCTTATGGATGATTTCATGAGCCTGAATGCACTGCTTTTCAAGCAAATTATACTTCTTGAGAAGGTATGAAAAAAAGATTGCGAGGTTGACTTTCACGTAGTAAACCTGTGAAAAAGGTAATTCAGCATTTATTACGTTTGGATTACAGAAATACATTCCAGCAACTGGTGGATGCAAAAAAATCTTAGCTCAGGAATCAGTAAGAGTCTTGGGAGTTGATACAGATTTAGATCGTAATATTGCTATTCTTTCAGTTCTAAAAATCGCAGCTAATGATGAAGTAGTTGAAGTCGCACGTCACTTCATAAAGCAAACTACTCACAACAAGCGATTGTTGAGAGATTTAGGACGGATAGCAATCCGAATGCAAAAAACTGGAATTATTGGCGAAGGTTTTTGTTCTTTAAGATGGTGCAAGTTATCTAATAGAGAGAATGAAGCAGGGAAGACGTTTGCAAGAAAAATAGTTGAGTTTGCTAATTATTGGCAATGCAGCGTTATTTCTTTCGAGCATCTAACTAATCTTAAACCTTGTCGGGGCAAATATTCCAGACGTTCAAATCAGAAACGAGCATATTGGTTAAAGTCCAAAGTATTTAATGAGGTTAGTCGCGTTGCATTCCCAGATTATGGAATATTAACTAATCGCGTTAATTCACGAAATACATCAAGGTTAGACCCCTGGAATAATAATTTAGCTAGACTTAATAATTGCAGTGGAAGTGCTGCGATTAAGTTAATAAAATCAGGTGAGCTAGAAAATACTTACCAACCAGGTGCTAATTTTGTGACTAATATTGATAGCAATTACTCGGCTCATTCGGGAATAAACGCTGCAAGAAACATCGGATTAAAAGCAATATTGTGACACAGAACTAACGCGGTATTCGTACTGCGGAAAGCCTAACCAAGTAATTGATTAGGTATGCAATAATTCTAGAAAGGTAAGCGACGACCACAATTATTGTATCAGGCTAGGGTAGACTGCCTAACTGTTCCTACTTCACTACGTTATACGTGGTTGGTTCTACGAACCGCTTGCTACTAATAACGACTATTGAGGAGCATAGAAAGTGAACAATGAAAAACGAGTATTTCTTACGAATTACTACGCTTTATTGGCTATTCTCGTATTGAGAAATTTGAGATAGCAACTTCTGTGAAACTGCTATTATTTCATTGAATTTATTGATTTATTTTTTCCTCAAGTAGCAAGGGAAATTGATAGAAGTTCAATCAGGTTTTTACCAGAGCTAGTTCTTTAAATGGAATCAATTACCCAGGGCTATTTCATTCTCTTAAAAACTAACCTCATCCCCTAACCCCTTCTCCTAACGTGGGAGAAGGGGAATCGGAGTCTTGCTCCCCTCTCAAGGACTTGGGAGAGGGGCTGGGGGTGAGGGCTTTTCAAGAATGAAATAGCCCCGATCAATTACCTATAATATACGCTTCTATGGTATGGGCTTACGGAACGCTGTAATGCACCGCAATTGACAAAAAATGGTGCGTTACGAGAAGCGAAGAAGCGCACCCTACAGTTTTATTTCAATTCTGGATGCGCTTTATCCTCGGCAGAAGGTGTACCCATTTGATTAATAGCGCCAATCATTTGATACAACCGCCCTAAGTCGCGTTGGTTGAAGTGCAAAATTAGACGCGGTAATTCAAAGGTTTCGTCGTCTTGCCCTTCTTGGGGTAATGCTTGACTCTTTTCGATTTTACCCTTTACCAAAATATCGCTAAAGTTGGTATTAAGTTGGTCGATTGCAGCCTCGGATAACTCGGATTTGAGGCGAATTACCAATTTCCCAGCTACGTATCGGCTAGAGTGGAAAACCTGGTAGAAACTCGTAATCGCATTACAAGCAACTTCCAAGTTATCAGTAATTGTGTAAAGGTTGGGGTCTTCGGGACTTACTAAACCTGTTTGTAACAAATGTTTGTCAACATATTCGCTCCAAGCCCGCCAATAATCGCCACCGGGATGGTCGATTAAAACTAGAGGTACGGGACCAAATTTACCCGTTTGGCTGAGAGTCATGCACTCAAATGCTTCATCTTGGGTGCCAAAACCTCCCGGGAACGATGTAACTGCGTCGCTTTCCTTGAGTAAAAACAGCTTGCGGGTAAAGAAATACTTGAAATGAATCAGCTTGCGATCGCCTTCGATATACGGATTCGCTTGCTGTTCAAATGGTAACTGGATATTCAACCCAAAAGAATTATCGCGTCCAGCCCCTTCATGACCGGCTTGCATAATTCCACCACCTCCACCTGTCATCACCATAAAGCCTAAGTCGGCGATGCGATGTGCAAAATCCCTCGCCATCTTATATTCTGGGGTTTCGGGAGCAAGACGTGCCGACCCAAAAATTGTCACTTTGCGAACATGCCGATAATCATAGAACATCTGAAAACCTCGTTCCATATCAGCCAAAGCTGATGACAAGATTTTCCAATCCAGACGTTCAATTTCACTATCAGCTAAACGCAAAATTGTTGATAGTGCCTGCTGAATAAATCGCCGATTTTTTAACGTCGGTAAACGCTCAATTAATTCAGCAATATCTGTTTGTAGAGACTCTGATATGTCAAACGACGCAGATGAGGTCATGAGAACTGATGCCAAAAGGCTTTGATACTTTTTCTAAATTCTGATGTAGATTTTATAATCCGCGATCGGATTATCAATAGTCTTCAGTTTTACCATACGGTTAGCACCATACGCTACAGGTACTACAGTGTTAAAAGCAGCAATGAGGCGAATATAACAAGTAAAAGGTGTCAAAAATAAAAAAGCGCCTTTAATTATAGAACTAAAAGCGCAATACTTATTGATTTGATGAGCTAAATACAAGTTCGCTTTCATGAAGAACGCAAAACACCACCATGCTTGTAATCGTTAAATGCAATGTCAGAAAGGCAACAAGGATTGCCGGGGCAAACGTTTACAAATATTTATCTCTAGCAAGCGTCGATCGACTGTTTAATTTTCAATTAATTTAAAAATTAATTTGAAAAATTGCACTCGTGCGATCGCAGTTCATGTGCAACACTGCGTTTGTGACAGCAGCGTCGCGCAAAGAACACTTGTTTAAAGATATTTTTCGAGAGTATTGGCTAATGTAGTTTTCGGAACGGCACCGACAACCATATCAACTTTTTGCCCACCCTTGAAAATCATCAAAGTGGGAATACTGCGAATTCCATATTGACTAGCAACGTTTGGATTCTCATCAGTGTTAACTTTTACTACCTTTAACTGCCCTTCGTATTGAGCAGAAATTTCATCTACAACGGGTGCTACCATGCGGCAGGGACCGCACCAGGGTGCCCAAAAGTCTACTAGAACAGGTACTTGACTATCAAGTACTTCCTGCTTAAAGGTGGAGTCCGTAACTTGTGCGGCTGCTGACATGCCTTAAAACCTTTGCCTATGTTGTTTTTGATTTTTGTGAAAATTCTACCACAGCCAAAAGCCCTGCTTCCGAGTCGTGCATATACATTTACATAGGGGCAAGAGGGAGTAGGGAGTAGGGAGTAGGGGAAATAAAAATTCTTAACACAAGAACTCTTAACTACCTCAAAATAAGGAACCGCCCGAACAATAGTCCGGGCGGAGTGTGGTGTGAGGAGTGAACGGAAACATGCGTCTCCGCTTTTTCTATTGTAAGCGAGATATGTGATTTTTCCAGTGGTTGTTTAAGAGTCTGGAAAAATTTCTTTAAGAGTTTGATCGGAAGTTAGGAGTTAGGAGTCAGGAGTTAGGAGTCAGGAGTCAGGAGTCAGAAGTTAATAATTATTTTCTTCCCCACTCCCCCTCTCCCCCCTCTTCCCCCTCTTCTCCCTACTCCCTATTTGCCCATTCCCAAATGTTGAGCCTTTTGGTAAACCTTTCCTTCGGTCAGTAATGAAGGCGCAATTACGACTTCGACTTGTTGCATTTCTTTAAGGTTTTTGGCTCCTAAAGTGCCCATACTCGTCTTTAATGCTCCTAATAGGTTGTGCGTGCCGTCGTCGAGTCCGGCAG
>QQTW01003522.1_pt1 | contig 11563 bp, 16 predicted proteins | sample 1904831 | NCBI WGS metagenome assembly QQTW01 (sample SAMN09435610, study PRJNA476489) | Subsurface metagenome, whole genome shotgun sequencing project.
GTTCTATGTAGTCATGCTCATCCAGATCATGCTAGGGGTTTACTATCACTGCATCAGGCTTTTCCGTTGTTACCTATCTATGCCAGTGAAGCAACTACTCATTTACTACCGCTGAATTGGTCAGAAAATTTAAGCATAATCCCCGGTTTTTGTCAAGCATTGCCTTGGCGATCGCCGCTTGAGTTTCAAGATGGACTAACTGCTGAACTATTTCCGGCTGGACATTTACCAGGCGCTGCGGCGATTTTACTCACATACACTACCCAACGCCGATCTTATACACTGTTTTACACTGGCGACTTTTTCTTATCTAACTCGCGGTTAGTAGAGGGCTTGCCTTTAGAAGAATTGCGCGGCTTAGAGCCAGATGTGCTAGTAATTGAAGGTAGTTATGGCACAGCTCGTCATCCCCATCGCCGCAACCAAGAAAACAGTCTAGCAGAGCGGATTAATCGCGCGCTTGCCAGTTCTTACTCTGTGATTCTACCTACACCTACTCTAGGGTTGGGTCAGGAAATCATGATGCTGCTGCGCTCTCATCACAACTTCACTGGCATAGATAGGTAACAACGGAAAAGCCTGATGCAGTGATAGTAAACCCCTAGCATGATCTGGATGAGCATGACTACATAGAACCAAAACTGCTGGCGTTCCTTGCTTGAATTCTTGTTGTAGTGGTGAAATGTCCGCTAACCCACAATCAAGTAAAATGCGGTAGGGTCCCATCCGCACCAGTAGACAGACACCCTCATCCTCATTCTGAACGCCATAGGGAAAACACTCTAGCTCTGAGTTTGTTTCCCCACTGTCCAAACCAGAGGATATCGGTAAGCGATCGCTCATCTTGCCCTCTACTAAAACCTTATGCTACCAGGCTGGCGGCAACAAAAGTTATCAAGTATAAAGTATAAAATGTGAAAGTTTACAGTTAAAGGTCAACTGTAAACTGAAAACCCTTGAACCTTCACCCTTTCGCCTTCTTTCATTTAGTGAGCAGAACCGTTTCCGTGATAATTATCTGAATCATAAAATCCATTTTTAGTGCCAAAGAATAAGCACGACACAGTAAAAATAAAAGTAAGTCCGACTAAAATCAGCTTGACATCCATTTTTTCACCGTTCTCCTTTAATAATCAATGTCTATAACAGGAGCGCTCAGTTTTACTTCATCTCTGAGCTAAGAATAACTCCTTTCAACTTGTTTAACCTGTAACAAATTGCTGTTGTGAATTCAAGTCTATTCAATCAAATTGTAGAACCTGACGTGTTAGCGCGTCCATCTACCGAAGTAGCAATAGATCTGTTGGGCTGTTCCCTCGTTAGACAGTTACCCGACGGGCAAATCCTGCGCGGTACGATTGTGGAAACAGAAGCTTATGCCCCTGGCGATCCGGCTTTTCATGCTTATCGTCGTCTGACTCCACGCAATCAGGTACTTTTTGGCTTAGCTGGGAGAACTTACATTTACCTAATTTATGGAATGTACCACTGTTTCAATATTGTCACCGATCGCGAAGGCGTTCCCAGTGCTGTTTTGATTCGGGCTTTGCAGTTCGAGTCATTACCATCTGGTATAGATATTGCTAGTAAAAAACTTCACACAGTTGCAGCTGGCCCCGGTAAGCTATGCCGTGTCCTACAAATTGACCGCAGCTTGAACGGCACTACTCTTCAACCAGGTCAACCGCTATGGTTGGAACATCGGCGACCAGAATTTCAACAGCAGATCGATCGCCATGCTGTCACCATTGTTCAAACTACCCGAATTGGCTTATCTCAAGGTATAGATTTACCTTGGCGCTGGTATCTGCACCCCTGTCCAGCCGTTTCTAGACTTTAGATACAACAATATTCGTAATTAATCATTTTTTCCCCCACTCCTCACTTTATACCGCGATCGCCTCATCTAAGCAGAAGTAGAAGTAGCCCGGCAATGCCCACCTAATTATTATCAAATTTTTCTTAATCTATAACCTAAGACAGATGAACAATACAAAAAATACAATCTTTGTAAGAGTTCAAAGAAATACTGATATAGCTGTAGGACGCAGTAGAAAAACTGCACCTGGATTGTGGCAATATTCTTAGGAATTCTGACTTAAAGGTAAGAATCAGCTTGCCAGCTGTCAAAATAATTGAAAAAGTTGTTTTAATAATTTACTCATGACTGCTGAAATCCAAACTGCTCCCGGATTGGCTTCACGCTTAGTAAACACAGTGCTGGCGATCGCGCCTTTAGCTAACTTAGCCAAGCATCAAGCCCGTCAGATGATGATTAAGCGGGCTGAGAAAATTGGGGTTCCTTGGACAAAAACAGTGCAGGATATGCGCTTCCTCAATTGGGAAAGCCATTTAAATCGGGTACAAAATCCACAGTTAAAATACCCTGATTATTACTGCTGCTCGTTCCACGCTTACGATCGCGGTAATCTCAGTTGGGAAGCTGCTTGGGAGGTAGAAGTAGCCGCTCATGCCGTCCATGCTGGAATTTGGCAAGATGCGGGAGCTGCTGGCGATCCTAGATTGCGTTCGAGTTACCACGACATCCTCAAAAGCCAAATTGCTGTCGCCCCAAAAGATATTCTAGATTTGGGATGTAGTGTGGGGATGAGTACGTTTGCGCTGCAAGCGTTGTATCCGCAGGCGAAAATTACTGGTTTAGATTTGTCGCCTTATTTTCTTGCCGTTGCTGACTACAATTCACAAGCTAGCAATGCTGAGATTAATTGGGTACACGCCGCAGGTGAAGCAACAGGGCTACCAGATGCATCATTCGATCTAGTCTCGATTTTTCTGGTGTGTCACGAATTGCCCCAGTCGGCAACACGGCAGATCTTCCATGAAGTACGGCGGTTGCTACGTCCGGGCGGACATTTGACAATTATGGACATGAATCCCCAATCGGAGATTTATGCTAAAATGCCACCTTACATTTTGACATTACTTAAAAGTACTGAGCCATATTTGGATGAGTATTTCAGCTTGGATATTGCCCAAACACTAGTCGAAGCTGGTTTTAAGACTCCTAGTATCGCTAGTAACACTCCTCGCCACCGCACTATCATTGCTCAAGTAGTTTAGCTCCAACTAAGGCAGCAGCCCTAATATACTAGTTTCCAGGCAGCAGCCCGGAAACTAAAGTGTAGGGTTTGGGGTGTAGGGAGTATTAATTACGAATTATTCTGGGCGGTTATTCCACCGCTTTTACTGCTTACCTACTACTATCGCCGTGTTTTAGCTCAACCGCCTCTACTTCATTTGCTAGTTTGCTTTGGCGTAGGGGCGGTATCGGGTTTAGTAGCACTGGGTTTGGAGTTTGGGTTTGAGTATCTAGCTAACAGACTGGTAAATTGGGATAGAATAACGCGATCGCTTGCTGGAATTGCCCTGCGCCAAGTGATAGAAATTGGTGCAATTGAAGAAGGCTGCAAGTTGGGCGCTGTGGTGTTATTTCACAAGAGCAATCGCCTCATCAGTTCCCGTAGCCGTCACGCTCGGCACCCGATAAAGATATTTTTGTTTACGATCGCGATCGCCTTGGGATTTACTGCCCAGGAAAACTGGCTTTATCTTAACAACGACATGGCAACGGTGAGCGATCGCTTAATTGGCACTCCCGTACACGCCATGTTTTCTGCTCCTTGGGGATATGCTCTTGCTAGGAACAGAAGATTAGGTAGGGCTTGGGTTAATGCTGTCGTTTGTCACGCCCTAGTCAATGTTTTCTCCGCAGCCCCGCGTTATTCCCCACCCCTAAGTTTCCTAAGTTACGGTTTGTTTCCGTTTCTGCTGTGGATGTTTTGGCGGCTGGAGAAATTACTAAGGCGAGTGCAGAGACAGCCCCCTATAATCCTAGTTTCAGGTTCTACACCCATCCACCGCTGCTGGCAGATAGGCTTAGTGCTATTTGCCCTCATGTTGGGTGGTAATTCTCTATTAGGCTTTTTCCTCCTAGCCAGAATTCTCAGTCCTTTGAGTCCATCCCAAGTGTTTTACCCAGATGTTTTGTGGTTTATCTTCAATCGTTTTGTACTTAATCTTATTCCCGCACTTCTAGCCTGGGGAATTTATCGATATTTGCGCCGTTCAGCTAGTCATCAATAATACGAACCTTGATGTAGCCCGGCATTGCCCACCTATAAAATCAGTCTTATTTCCTATACATCTATGTAATTATTAATACCATTTAAAACCGCGATAGCACTGGTTCGCTCGCAGTTGTAGTAACCGGGGTTGATTTTGATTCAGAGCAGAAGATTTCGCAGGAATTATTGGGACTTTCAATCAACTTGACTTTATGTAATTCTGCTCCCAATTCCCGAATTGGCTGTTGCAGCAAATTAGAAATGTGGAGAGCAATGTTTTCAGCAGTGGGAACGACTTTAGCAAAGTAGGGAATATCTTTGTTTAAAAATGTATGGTCAAATGGTTCAACCACCAATTCATCAATTACTTTCTGCAAAGCACCTAAATCGACAATCATACCCGTGCGGGGGTGAATTTCACCTTTGACGGTTACTTCCAAGTGGTAGTTATGACCGTGACCGTTTGGACGAGCGCACTTGCCGTAAATCTCTGTGTTTTCTTCGTAACTTAGGTCAGGATGAGCTAGCCGATGGGCGGCGCTAAAGTGAGTGCTGAGTGTGAGATATGCTTCCATGCCGTTTCCTTGATATTCTGCCCAAAGTTCTGGATGTTCAAATAGCTGTATTTTGACTAGCGGTAAATGTGATGCTAGCCGTTGCCAGATTGCTCTGGCAATGTTTTCGGTTGTAGGCAAGGTTTGTTGAAATTCTGTCCAGGCATCGTTGAGATACGAAAAATCAAGCTGGCTAGTTACTTCTCGCTTAATTACTTGCTTGACTGTAGACAGATTTTGCACCATGCCATATTCGTCTAGCTCTCCAGCTATGGAAACGAACAAGACATAATTATGTCCGTGTCCCGGAAAGTGGGAGCATAAGCCAAATTCCTGAACATTCTCGGCTTCGCTCAGTTCAGGCAACCAATACCTATGACTGGCGGAAAATTGAGCGCGACGATTAACGATACATTGCATGGGGCTTGGTCAGCAGGATGTTAAATTTTGTAAACTCATACTGCTACTAGAATAAATCAATTTGTCTTCTGATGGCAGCTGGCTATTTGTCCTTTGTCCAAAACCAATGACTAATGAAGCGATCGCGTCCTATCTTTTATTGCTAAAACGGTGGAAGTTTGAGTATAACTCCCACCGTTTGCACTAGTATCGGTTTTCGGCTCAAATTACGTTTGCAGGCTAAGGTAAGAGGCGAGAACAACGTTTACGCAACGAAGAGCGCACCTAGTTCCTATTCCCTAGTAAGCATCCTGCAACTCGTAGAAGTCGGGTGAGACGTAATCCTTACGTAAAGGCCAGCCAATCCAGTCTTCTGGCATCAAAATCCGTTTTAGATTCGGGTGTCCTTCGTAGACAATACCGAACATATCAAAGGATTCTCGCTCTTGCCAGTCTGCCGTCTTCCAAATCCAATACACAGAAGGTACTCGCGGATTTTCTCTAGGTAAAAATACCTTAATTCTTACCTCTTCTGGGCGATCGGCGTTATCACTCATTTTGATCAAGTGATATACACTGACTAAATCCTTCCCAGGGCCGGAATCGTAGCCACATTGAAACTGGAGATAGTTAAAGCCATAAGCATAAAGTGCCGTCGCCATAGGCAATAGGAAGTTAGGATCTACCTTGACGATCTCAACTCCCTGATGATCTGGCTCCATAGCTTCATTGTCAAAGCCATTTTCAGTTAACCATCGGGAAACCTTACCAGCTTCAACTATCTGTGAGGCTTCTGCTGCTTCTCCTGACTTCGGTGCGGGTGCTGGTTTGGATTCTTCAGCCACGATTAATCTCCTCCTTTTGCGCTGATTCCAAAGCTTGTGGTACTGGCATTCCCATTGCTTCCATCAACTCTTGAGGTGGTGTTTGGCGAGTGCTGGACTGCAAATATTTGCCTGTCAACACTGGCTGAATCTGCTTCATATTGTGAGTCGTGCTGTAGTAGCGATGAGTTTGCTTAATTAGCGATCGCTCTTGCATTGACTCATTGGCAATCTTCTTGCGCAGCTTGATAATCGCGTCAATAATTGCCTCTGGACGTGGCGGACAACCAGGAAGATAGACATCTACAGGAATCAGCTTGTCCACACCCCGAACAGCAGTTGGTGAATCAGCGCTGAACATTCCACCAGTGATCGTGCAAGCACCCATTGCAATCACATATTTCGGGTTTGGCATCTGTTCGTAAAGACGCACCAACTGGGGTGCCATCTTCATGGTGATTGTTCCCGCTGTGATGATCAAATCGGCTTGGCGGGGACTAGAACGGGGAATGAGTCCAAAGCGATCGAAGTCAAACCGCGAACCGATTAAAGCTGCAAACTCAATGAAGCAGCAGGCGGTACCGAATAATAGAGGCCACAAGCTGGAAAGCCTAGACCAGTTGTAGAGGTCATCAACCGTAGTGAGAATAACATTCTCAGAAAGCTCTTGGGTGATGCTAGGGCGTTCAATTGGGTTGATGATGCGTTCTGTTTGCTCTGCCGTATTAGGATTTAAGACCATTCCAAAGCTCCTTTACGCCAAGCGTATACAAGGGCAACAACAAGAATTGCAATGAAAATTAGGGCTTCTATAAAAGCCAATAGTCCGAGAGTGTGAAAAGCGACTGCCCAAGGATAAAGGAAGACGGTTTCAACGTCGAAAATGACGAAGACCAAGGCAAACATATAGTAGCGGATGTTGAACTGAATCCAGGCTCCACCAATTGGTTCCATGCCAGATTCGTAAGTTGTGCGGCGTTCTGGGCTGCTACCACTTGGTCGAAGCAGCTTGGATGCGGAGAGAGCTAGTGCAGGCACTAAGCTACAGACTAATAAGAAGCCTAGTAAGTACTCGTAGCCACTAAGAACAAACACGATGGCAAATTACCGTTGCTAGAGTCAATAAGATTGTTACTTACTTTTACATTATCATTATATCTTTTTGCTGTTCAGGAACCTGCTCGATCGCGCGTCTGGTGCGATTAAATCCCGTGTTTAGATCGATTAGAAGATGTGATAGTATCTGCAAGCACTTATGTCATAATTTTTAACAGACATTTAAGCTTTACTCCTAAATTTCTCCAAAACTGCGATAGCCATGAGCGAACCAGCTGTTGACACCAAGGCGATAGACCGCTATGAATGTCGTGCCTGCGGTTATGTTTACCAACCTGCTAAAGGAGACAGCAAGCATTCTGTTTCCCCAGGCATTCCTTTTGTAGAACTGCCAGACACTTGGCGTTGTCCGGTTTGTGGCGTGAAGAAAGCTCAATTCACTAACATTGGTCCACTGGGTAAAGCCTCTGGCTTTGATGAGAATCTTAATTTTGGTTTAGGTGTTAACCAACTCACGCCAACCCAAAAGAATCTATTGATTTTTGGTGGCTTGGCGCTTGCCTTCTTGTTTTTCCTCAGTCTCTACGGGTTACAATGAAACCCGTTTATACGTACTTTGGCAGGAGTTTGACTAGCAATTTTAGATTTTTGAGCCTTGGAGCCTTGGATTAAAGTCTTATGGATCAAGCCCCGTCCCTTGTGGGCGGGTCAAATCCCGCAATCCTGAATTCCATTATTTTCAAGCCCCGTACCCTTGTGGTCGGGGTCAATCCAAAATCGTAAATCTATGGCTCCAAAATTGTTTGACTCCTGCCTTGTAGCAATGATTCCTTGAAAAAATAAGCGATTATTTTATCCAACAGTCTACTTATGCGCTCAAAGAGTTTAAAAGAAAACTTACATATACTGACGGCTTCATCCAAACTTTGGCAAAGAGTTGTTGTTCTCACAGCAGTTGTCTTACTTTGTCTTGGCTGTAGTAGCGTATCTAATATCAGTTACAACCCCTGGCAACCCGTTTCTGTGCCAGTAGAAACTAACTTGCAAGACATTAGCTTTACTGATGACCTACAACATGGTTGGTTGGTTGGCAGCAAATCAACGCTGTTGGAAACAACAGATGGTGGTAAAACTTGGCAGCAGAAAAATCTAGACTTAGGAGAGCAGGATTATCTGTTGTCTTCTGTCAGTTTCTCCGGTCAGGAAGGTTGGATTGTTGGAGAGCCAGCGTTGTTGTTGCATACAACTGACGGTGGCAAAACTTGGAATCGCGTCGCTCTTTCGGCAAAACTTCCTGGGAACCCCAATACTATTGTGGCATTGGGTCCTCAGTCGGCAGAGATGACTACTGATATTGGAGCTATCTATCGCACTAAAGACGGTGGTCAGAATTGGAAGGCAATGGTACAAGAAGCGGTGGGTGTGCTGCGTAACATTGCCCGTTCCCCAGATGGCAAGTACATAGCGGTTTCGGCTAAGGGTAACTTCTACTCGACTTGGGAACCTGGTATGACTGCTTGGCAAGGACATAACCGTAATAGCTCCCGTCGCGTCCAAAATATGGGCTTTGGTAAAGATGGACGAATTTGGATGCTAGCACGCGGTGGTCAGGTGCAGTTTACCAAAGGAGAAAATCCGGAGGAGTGGGAAGAAGCTCAGTATCCTGAATTTTCCACGAGTTGGGGATTACTGGATTTGGCATACCGAACACCAAATGAAATTTGGATAGGCGGCGGTAGTGGGAACTTGCTATGTAGTCTAGATGGCGGCAAAACTTGGCAAAAAGATCGTGAGATTGAAGATGTTGCCTCTAACTTCTACAAGATTGTTTTCCTCACCCCTGACCAGGGATATATTATTGGTCAAAAAGGCACTTTGATCAGGTATCAAGGGCAGCCTGAATCAGCTTGAAATTTAGGAGTAAGCAGCTAGTTAGAAAGTCAAAAGTCAAGCATTCAAAAGTCAAAAATGAAAAACATATAGATAAAATACTTTTGGCGATTGGCTCTTGGCATTGAATGTGGACTAGCTTAACAAAGCGTGTTAGGTATTGATACCTAAAAGTTTTTGGGTGCTGATTTGTTACTATTGCTAGGTTTTCGTAGGATAATGAGTAATAACGCAACGGTTTTTAATGGAGGAATATAAATGTCAGGTACAACTGGAGAACGTCCATTTGGGGACATTGTTACCAGCATACGTTACTGGGTAATTCATAGCATTACTATCCCAGCATTATTTATTGCTGGTTGGTTATTTGTTAGCACTGGTCTAGCTTACGATGCGTTTGGTACTCCTCGCCCGAATGAGTATTACACTCAAACACGGACGGAATTGCCAATCGTAAGCGATCGCTTTGAAGGCAAACAAGAAATTGACAAATTTATCAAGAAGTAGTTTGACATGAATAGCAATCAAGTAAATCAACCAATTCAATATCCGATTTTTACAGTTAGATGGCTGGCGGTTCACACCTTGGCTGTACCAACAGTATTTTTCTTAGGTGCGATCGCTTCTATGCAGTTTATTCAACGCTAGGAGATATATATGCCAGAAAGAAATCCCAATACCAATAATCAACCAGTTGAATTAAACCGAACTTCTCTTTACTTAGGTTTGTTGCTGGTTTTTGTTCTCGGTATTTTGTTCTCCAGTTATTTCTTTAACTAACTGGAAAAGGTTAGTATATTGCTCAATTGAGTCAGTTGTTGTATTAGGAGGAGAAAAGCTGTGTCTGGAAGTGGAAGAATTCCTCTGTGGGTTGTAGCCACAGTCGCAGGATTAGGTGTAATCGTCGTTGTGGGAACTTTCTTTTATGGTTCCTACACTCATTTAGGTTCCTCTTTGTAAAGGTAGCGACTACGCACGAGCGCACCAGCTATGGGCGATCGCTGTGATTCTATTAGCAATCGACCAAAAACAAGTCTAAGTGTTTTATTAGTCATTTAACCGAAAAAACCGCTGATCTCAACAAGATCGGCGGTTTTTTCATTTCAAGAGATAGGATATACTGGCTCCCAGACTAAGCTAGGGAACGCAGGGGAGAACTGCCTAAATGCCTGATGGGTCTTCCTTTTCAGCGTACAACAAGAAGAGTGCCGCAGCTATACCTGGAAATACCAGACAACTTAGGGGAACTAGGAGTGAGGGTAAGTAGGAAGCAGAGAACAACATTAAGTACGAAGCTGAGAACATATTGCAATCCTATTGAAATAATACTGTCATTGAAGATGAATCTACTGCAAATCGCAGTCGTTTCAGCAATTCCTAAAAATTTTTAACATTAATGAAGTGAAGTGAAGGACTTATAAGCCTGTCACTCATCGGCAAGAGTTTTTGAATCACGTGCCTGCATAGCAAACTGTTCGCGGGCTGTTTGTACTGCTGCACGTAGTTTCGCTTGTAGAACTTGTTGTGGTGGCAGTTCGGTGAGATACTCGGCAACGCGGATTTCTCCTTGAGTCATTTGTAGTAGTTCAATCTGTTCTCGATCTTTCTCGCTACAAAGGATAAGACCAATCGGTGACTCTTCCCAAGCTTTGCGTTCATACTTGTCCAGCCAGCGTAAATATAGCTCCATCTGTCCTTTATAGGTAGCACTGAAGCGACCGAGTTTGAGGTCAATCGCCACTAAGCGGCGCAAGCCTCGGTGGTAGAAAAGTAAATCTAGGTAAAAATCCTCTTTACCAACACTTAAGCGTTTTTGACGAGCAACGAAGGTGAAATCAGTTCCCAGTTCCAGCAAAAACCGCTCTATTTCCCGCAAAATGGCGCTTTCCAAGTCCTGCTCACTAAAGATTTCAGGAAGCTCCAGAAAGTTGAGCACGTAAGGATCTCGAAAGACTAAATCTGGTGTCATCTGGTCATCGGCACGCAACGTATCTAGTTCCTGTCGCGCTAGTTGTTCTGGCTTGCGTGAGATAGCAGTGCGTTCGTAGAGCATACCGCGAATTTTGGCTCGCAGGGTTCGCACATTCCAGCGTTCGACACGGCACATTTCAGCATAGAAGCCACGCTGCAGTAAGTCACGCAAAGGAATAATCTCTAAAAAATGTGACCAAGATAATTGTGCCGACAGTGTTGACACAATTTGCTCATCAGGAAATATCTCGGCGAAGCGAATCATTCTGAAGAGATTACGACGACTAAAGCCCTTACCATACTCCTGTGCAAGAGATTTGCTTAACGTTTCGACAACCCGTTCACCGTATTCTGCTCGTCCTTCACCAAGGATCTCGATATGGATACGTCTACCGATGCGCCAATAAAGCAAAACTAGAGCGGTGTTGACTGCTTGAGCTGCTTGCTTTCGGCTGCTTTCAATCAAGGTACGGATTTCGCTTAAGAGTTGATTGGTGGCAATCTCCCTTATCTGAACTGAAGTTTCAGTGTTACTAAGTTTTTCTTGTGCTTGCCTATGTTCACCATCAGAGTTTCCACTTGAAACATGAGTTTCCATATGCACCGTTCACTCAAATGCTACGGGGAGGAACCACCAGCAAATTCTTATTTAGCATCATACAGATTTAAGATTTATTTGAAAATACTCAAAACAAATTTCTAAGTAAAAGCCATACTGTGTAAAATTTTCAATAAATTAGAAAATTTTTGCATTTACTATATAATGGAAACATTGGAAACATTT
>QQTW01003523.1_pt1 | contig 11563 bp, 10 predicted proteins | sample 1904831 | NCBI WGS metagenome assembly QQTW01 (sample SAMN09435610, study PRJNA476489) | Subsurface metagenome, whole genome shotgun sequencing project.
CGACTTACGCCTACTGGTGGATTCGTCAGGCAATTACCCGAGCAATTGCCCAGCAAAGTCGTACAATTCGGTTACCGATTCATATTACTGAGAAGCTTAACAAAATTAAGAAGGCAAAACGCCAATTGGCTCAGAAACTAGGGCGTACTGCTACTATAAATGAGTTAGCAGTGGAACTAGAGTTATCTCCTAGCGAAGTTCGCGAGTATTTGGAGCTATCACGTCAAACTCTTTCGTTAGACATGAGAATTGGTGAAGAGCAGAATACTGAGTTAAGTGAATTACTCGAGGATACTACCGCGTCTACAGATGACTACATGATGCAAGGTTCACTACAAGGTGATCTAGAGAAGCTACTAGCTACCCTAACTTTGCAACAACGACAAATCTTGAGTTTACGTTTCGGTCTAGAAGATGGAAAGCCCTTATCTTTAGAGAAAATTGGTGTTCTCCTCAAGGTTAGTCGTGAGCGGGTGCGTCAGATTGAACGGGAAGCCTTGACTAAACTTCGTAGACACAAAACCGATATCAATGAGTATTTAGCTAGTTAATGGCAGATTGATAGAGCAAACCTTAACTTATATCTTGCACCTGCACACTTCCTCCACCAGAAAATAAATTTCATTCGTCATTACAGAAACCGGCATCAAGGAGTTGCTGAAAATCAATGTTCAATTTCTTCCGCTTAAGCGCTACTTTAGCTGCTATTTTTAGTACCCAAGTTACTAGCACTTTGCTAGCAACCCAGGCTAATGCTGCTAATCAAGTAGTACAACCGACTACGTCAACATTAATAGTAGCAAATGAAACGCTAAATGCTCGTACTGCGGTTACTGAATTTGTTGTAGACTCTAATCTCAATACTCCAGAGGTGGCAGAAAAAGTCAGCCCATCTGAGGTGGCGATCGCTTTAGCGGCAGTAGGTGGCGGTGCAGTGGGAGCTGTGTTAATTGCAAGAAAGGTTACACTCAACCAGACAGTGCTTAGCCTTGGCACAGAAGATGTCATCAGCATCGACCAAGCTAGCCGCAAACTTCAGCAGAAACTCTTGAGACTTTTGCACGATGATCGAGATACAGCAAGCCGACTTTTATCTCAGATCAAAATCAAAAACCCTAACAGGTCAGTTGATTGGTATGTTGAGAAAGTAATTTATGACCTAGAGCGCGATCGCGGTACCTATTAATAATAGCGGCGCAGGCGGCACTTCGGTCAGCTTCGATGATTGTCTATGGTGTTAAACGTCCCGCCATACAACCGTTCGCGGATCATGTCACTGGCAAGGAAGTCATGCGGGAAACCAAGTTCGATGTGACTAACCGAATCTAGACGTTGCAGATGCTCTGGTGTCAGCGTAACATCAAGGCAGGCTAGGTTGTCTTTGAGCTGAGACACCTTGCGCGAGCCGATAATCGGGATAACCACCCCGCTAGTAGCCCGCAGCCAAGCTAGCGCGACTTGTGAGGGCGTGTGTCCGATCTCTGAGGCAATCTGACTTACCATATCAGCGATTGCTAGATTCCGCTCAGAAATGTTGGACTGCATAGTTTCGAGTCGCCCCTGTTCGGCATCATTGCTCTGATTGCGCTTGTTGTACTTGCCCGTCAGCACACCACCACCAAGGGGAGACTACGGCGTAACTGCCAAGTCAAATGCCTTCGCCATCGGTAGCAAGTCGCGTTCCGGTGTCCGCTCAACCAAACTGTACTCGACTTGCAGTGCTACAAACGGTGTCCAACCATAACACTGCGCCAGCGTGTTTGCTTGTGCAACAATCCAGGCGGGTGCGTCAGAAATGCCGATGTAAAGTACCTTGCCAGAGCGTACCATGTCATCGAACGCCCGCATCACTTCCTCAATAGGCGTCATAAAGTCCCAAGCGTGCAGCCAGTATAAGTCAACATAGTCCGTATTGAGCCGTTTCAAGCTGCCTTCTAGTGACTGCATCATGCTCTTGCGATGGTTGCCGCTGCCGTTGGGGTTGCCCTTGTTAGTATTCATATGCAAGGGAAACGAGTATTTGGTGGCAACAACAAAGCGTTCCCGTTCTTTGGCGATGAACTCACCAACGATTTTCTCGCTGGTGCCATCGGTGTAGCCGTTGGCTGTATCGATGAAGTTGCCTCCTGCTTCCACAAAGGCATCAAACACTTGGCTACTTTCATCTCTAGATGCGCCCCAACCCCATTCTTCACCGAATGTCATTGTTCCCAGGCACAGTTCCGAGACTCTCAAGCCACTTTTACCCAAAAGTTTGTAACGCATACTTAATTATTCTCCTTTTATTTGTTGCGGTTTGATGATCACAAGACTGCTACTTCCCATTGAAGCTTGCTCCAAGTGACAATGGGGAGCTAAGCTAAAAGACATTTAACTTGCATAGTCTGAGATTTTGGCAAAACCGAATCAATCCTCTCCCACCTGCCCACCTGCTCACCTGCTCACCTGCTCACAAATGCTGCCGACATGGTGCAATTTAAATGTATAACAGCTTAGTTGCTACATCTTTTGTAATCGGTTTACGAGTCCGGTCTTCAATCTCAGATAGGGTTTGCAAAACTAAACGTTTCGCCTGTAATCTCCAACCCCATTTTTGCAGATTAAATGCTACTACAGCTCCTGCAACCGTAGCAATGAAGTCTAACGGTTGAGAGAAAGCAATTCCCAATAGTAATCCTAGTCCAGCAATACCCCAAAAAGGAAGAGCGACGGTTTGGCGTTGGTTTTCTAGCAGTTGGCTGAAGCTGTCGGTTGGCATTTCGGCTTCTAAGGCTTCTTTTACCTGTCGTTGTTCTGCTAACGAAACAGATAAACCAATTTTTTGACGAAGTTTTTCAATCTTGCGGGCATCGGTACTGTACTGCGTCAGCTCATCCTCAGCCATCAGAACCAAACGTTCTAACTGTTCCATATTTATAATCCTATTCTTTTCCATCACCATTATCTAATAAATTTAACTTATGAATATGTGTCGAAGCGATCACATCTTTCGCTCCAGGCGCTATTACAGCTAGCGATGATTCACCAACGACCGCCACTCCTGCACCGCAAAAAAAGGCTTCGGCCGTGAGACTTCGGCGTGAACTCAGTCGAACGCTCAGCCGAACGGTACGAGTAGTTCTGCAAAACGCTCTTTTTTTAGAGGCAAAAAGATGGTTATGGTTTAAACCTTGGGACCCAATTACTGTGGCTCAGATTGCTTGACAACCAAGCAGTTTTCTCATAGTTTCCCTGGCTGAGTACAATACCGCTCACCAGGCAAGAACGATTCATAGTAAAGGCGTTTACAGGTAGAGGTTGAACTGCGCTAATCGTGCCTTGTCTCTGAGGGCTTTGTATAAAAATGTAACAAGTTTCGGTTTCTGTTTAGAAATGTTGCAAGTACTTGATCCCCTTGCTAGCGTGTGCATACACAGTTAATTTTGACTGATGCTCATATTGAGGAGACGTACCATCCATGCTCTACATCAGTATTTCTGAGAAATGTCTTGCACAATAACGGTTAGTTCAGTTTACAGCCCGAAACACTTGTCACTTTTCGTCTCACTGCAAAGAGCGAGGATGCAGCATATGCGTATATCCGATTGTGTACTGACTTTAAGTGCGGTGAGCTTTTAACTGTTGAGGTTTTAATTATGAATATTCAAGGAAAGACGGTTCTGGTTACCGGAGCTAACCGTGGGATTGGACGTGCGATCGCTCTGGAATTAGCGAAACTTGGAGTGAAACGCCTGTTGTTAGTGGCACGGAACGCTGCTCTGTTAGCTGAAGTGGCTACTTTAATCGAGACGCTTGGCGTGGAAGCCGTACCCCTGGCTTTGGATCTGACGAAGCCCGTCGAGGTGAATATTGCGATCGCGCAAGCTTGGCGAGATCACGGGCCAATTCATCTGCTTGTCAACTGTGCTGGAGTTGCACATCAAGCACCCTTTTTGCAGTCCCGACTGCCGAATGTGCAAGAAGAGATCGCCATTAATTTAGTAGGAATGTACACCATTACTCATTTAGTTGCCAGACGCATGGCAGCACAACGGGAGGGGATAATTGTTAACGTTTCTAGTTTGATGGGCAAGGTGGCAGCTCCGACGATGGCTACCTATTCAGCCACCAAGTTTGCGATTTTGGGATTCACCCAAGCCTTGCGCTGCGAACTAGCAATGCACAATATTCGAGTTATAGCTTTGCTGCCGTCTCTGACCGATACTGACATGGTGCGAGAATTGCAGTGGTTTCGGTGGGTGGTGCCTATAACTCCCCAGAAAGTGGCTCAGGTATTTGTCGCCGGGCTGTATAAAGAATCGCCTGAGATCTTGGTGGGGTGGCAAAGTCATTTAGCGGTGTGGTGCAACCGCATCGCACCGGGGTTTGTAGAGAAGGTTTTACTGATGGCTGCTCCCCTGTCCAAGAATAGACAAAAGCGCTACCAAAGACTCAGGTATGCTGGGGCAACGTCACGTTAAAGCCTTTTGCCAATGGGGGTCTAATTCAAGACTTTCTTCCCTTGCTTGTGCGCCCAGGCTTATAAGGCTTACGCTGTGTTCCCGCTACGGCTGGTTTATGTGGTGCTGATGGCTGGTAGTTCCGTGACATATTCCTCGACTACGGCAACCCAACGCTGCTTGCAGAGCAAGACAGCGTGGGCGACTTCACGCCTCGGCTTCACACCAACTCCTGCTACTGCATAGGATGCGATGTGCTTTAAGGACTGGATGACCCTCAGCCCGATCCTTGATGTTCAGTGCAGCGTTCCAATCTCTATCCAACTCCAATTGGCAATGAGGGCAACTATGCCACCTATCTTTCAGAGTCTTCGGAACTTTAACACCACAACTCGAACACAATTGAGTTGTCCCGGATGGGTTTACTGCCACCGTGAGCAGTCCAGCTCTTTCAGCCTTGACTGCCACTATGCCAATAAAATCGCCCCATCCAGCGTCCAAGATCGACTTGCTCAAATGAGTTTTGGCAAGTCCTTTGATATTCAGATCTTCGTGAGCAATTATGTCATATTTGTTCAGAAGTTGGTGCGCCGTTTTGTAGTGAAAATCTTTTCTTTGTCTTGCTACCTTCTGGTAGTGCTTAGACAAGTGTTTGCCTGCTTTCTGTCGGCGTTGAGTACCCTTTTTCCTCTTACGAGCAAGTGCTTGATTAAGTGTCTTACGACGTTTCTCACTATGACGTGCAAACTGAGGGATTAGTACTACTTCGCCTGCGGAGGTTACCAGAAATTCTTTAAGTCCTACGTCGATTCCGGCTATCTTTTCTACGTCAATATTAGGAGAAATTGTGGGAACGGTATCATCCTGCAACGAAAGTGTTACATACCAACCATCAGGTTTGTGAATGACACTACAGGTCTTGATAACAAATCCATCTGGGATTGGTCGGTGCAGGATAAGTTTCACCTTGCCAATTTTGGGCAAGGTGATGAACTTGCCTTCGATGCAGTTGGCTTTTATCCTAGGGTAGGTGAAAGACCGATACCGGCTGCGCTTCTTAAAGCGAGGTTTACCCGACCTGCTGCCATTGACATCTCCTCTGATGAATCTGTCAAACGTCTTTTTGACTCGTCCCACACAGTCTTGCAACACATCCGAATAAACATCCCCGTATTCGGGAAACTTTATCTTGGTCTGCACCAAGTCTCGTTTTTGACCATAGTATTCGGGCTGCTCTTGGGGTGGGGCAATACTACAAATGAGAGGGCAGGAGCTAATAGGTGTGCGATGATACTCCCACCAATTTAAGCGTTCTTGCAACCGATAGTTGTACTGCATCCGCAACAAATTCAGCCACTTCTCCATTTGGGCAGACTGGTTGTAAGTTGGGCGAAGTCGGTATTGATACGCAATTTTCATGTATTTATTGTACCACGGCTTTTCCCGTCCGTTTGTGTCAAAGAGCTTGTCCGCAATTCCTCCCGTCGCCTCCCTTCGGGAAGGCGCGTGTCTCGTAGCGGTTGAAGCTGAAATTGGGGGAGCGATCGCACTTCCTCCCCTATCTGTTTGGGAAATTTTCCCAAGTTTTGCGGTGCTTCCCACTCAAGGAATGCGATGTCCTAAAGGGGCTTGCCCGTTCGGGTTCATATCTAAGAGAGCAGGACTCACACTCTCGGTAAGTCGTGAGAGAATAGGAAAATTGAATCCCGATCGCACCGCGCCAACAGTCATCAGGCTTACCCCTGAAGCGTTAAGCAACGACAGGAGCAGCAATCGTCAACTACCCCACCTGACTCTTTGAGTACAGGTGGGGCTTGGAAGAGTCAGTTTTCGAGGGTAATCCGCGAGGTAGATGCTGACGGTTTGCCCTTCCAACTTGAGAAAGCGCCAAGCCGTGCCGCTGGTACCCATGAATCAGCATCACTGTCAATTGCTCTCTTTCAGGTAAGGTATGCCAAGCGCGGCGGGTGGAGTAGCTTTTCCGGCAATACCTATCAGCGCTAAGAGAGCGATCACATAGGGCAACATCGCCAGAAATTGATAGGGAATCTGCAAATCAAAAGCTTGGATTCGCAGTTGGAGCGCCTCGGTTGCCCCAAACAGCAAGCAGGCGGACACTGTGCCAATTGGATGCCATCTACCAAAAATCAACGCCGCTAGCGCAATAAAACCCTTCCCGGCGCTCATGCCCTCGGTGAAAAATTGGACATGCACTAACGTCAGGTATGCCCCCGCTAAGCCGCACAGTCCACCGCAGAGAACAACGCTGATACACCGCACTAGACTTACGGAAACCCCGGCAGTATCAGCAGCGCGAGGTGCATTGCCCACCGCCCGCAATGCCAGCCCCCAGCTTGTCTGAAATAGACCATAGGTGCTGAGGGGAATCAGCAGCAGTAGCAGGTAGAACAGCAGGTCTTGATGGAAAATCACGCCAATGAGCGGCAGCGTGTTCAGTCCTGGAATTGCGATTGCCCCAATGCCTGGCAACTCCACTGTCCCACTCTTAAACAGGACTCTAGCTCCGTAGGTGGTTAGTCCAGCGGCGGTGAGATTGATTGCCAATCCTGACACCAACTGATTCACTCGTAGGCTGACGCAGAGATAGGCATGAACCCATCCCACAATCGCCCCCGCTCCCAGCGCTATGCCCACCGCTAGCCAACTGGAACCTGTGGTAACTGCCACCGCCGCGCTAACAAAAGCCCCCGTCAGCATCATGCCTTCTAGCCCAATATTCAACACGCCCGATCGCTCCGAAAGCAATCCGCCCAGCGCCGCAAAAGCAAGCGGAACCGTGAGATGGAGGCTGGCGGCGAAATAGTCGGTGAGGAAGGAGAGCGAGAACATATATAATGAATTTTGAGTTGAAGAGTGAATTACGTAAAACTTGCCTATTGCCCATTGCTGGCAATTGATCGTGTGCGATAATCCAACGCCAGACTAATAGCGACAAAGAGAACTGTTAAACCTTGGATGGCGTAAATGATGGTAACGGGAACTCTGGCGCTGCGCTGCATGATATTGGCTCCGCTGCGGAGGACGCCGAAGAAAAACGAAGTGAGGATGACAGCGATCGGGTTGCCGCGACTGAGGAGGGCAATGGCGATGGCGTCGAATCCATAGCCGGGGGAAAAGTTTTCAAACAGGCGGTGTTTGAGTCCCAGCACTTCAGAGCTACCTGCGAGTCCAGCTAAGCCGCCAGAGACTGCCATCACAGTCAGGATGGTTTTATTGACGGAGATTCCCGCGTAGCGAGCAGCGATCGGGTTTTGTCCAACGGCATCAATTTGGTAGCCAATCGATGTGGTGGACAGCAGGAGGGTTAAGATAATTGCCAGCGCTAAACCGAGAAAAATGCCAGCGTGCGCCTGAGTTTTGGGCAGGATGGTGGGCAAGTAGGCGGAGGCAGCGACGAGGGGGGAGAAGGGGCTAGGAGCATTAGGTTCTTTAAGGGGAGCGCTGACGAAGTAGCTAATTAAGTTTTGGGCAATATAGTTGAGCAGGAGAGTGGTAAGGACTTCGTTGAGTCCGCGTGCGACTTTGAGATAGCCTGCGATCGCTCCCCACGCTGCTCCAAACGCAAAACCGGCCAACAGAGCGAGTGGCAGGTGAATCAGCATCGGCAGAGTGGGCAGCGACAGCCCGATGAGGAGACTACCCAAGCCGCCCATGTAAATTTGCCCTTCGCCGCCTAAATTAAACTGTCCAGCACGGAGGGCAAAAAGTACCCCTAAGCTAACCAGCAGCAGCGGCGTCATTTTAGTCAGCGTGTTGGCAAAGCCATAGTAGGTCGTCAGTGCCTCTCGGAAGAGGGCAGTGTAGGCGGCAATCGGATTGGCTCCAGCAAACAGCATGAGAACTGCTCCCACGCCCAGTGCTGCAACAACAGCAACGAGCGGTGGCAAAGCGACCCGTAACCACGATTCTTTGGCAGCAATGAAAAGTGAGTTGGAACGATTGCTAACGGGCGATGGGGTCATGTGCCTCCTGTTGCTTTCCGCCTGTCATCAATAAACCAACCTGCTCCACGGTAGCAGTCTCAGCATCCAGGACGCCAGCAATTTGCCCACCGTAGATCACCGCTATTCGATCACTGATTGCCATCACCTCCTCTAGTTCGGTTGAGATGTAGAGAATAGCGGTTCCCTGCGATCGCTGCTGCAAGAGGGACTGCTGCACATATTCTGTTGCGCCGATGTCCAGTCCGCGAGTCGGCTGCATAGCGATAATTAGATGCGGCTCTCCGGCTAGCTCCCGCGCCAAAATCACCTTTTGCTGATTGCCGCCTGATAGCTGGCTGACTTTTAGCCTGCTGCTCGTGGCGCGGATGTCAAAGGTTTGGAGCGCCGCGTTAGCATTTGCTGCAATCGCCTGCTCTTGCAGCACAAAACGGCGGCAAAATGGCAGCTTGGCAAAAGCTTTCAGGATCAGATTGCGAGCGATCGTGAAGCTAAGGACAAGTCCCTGTTTTTGGCGGTCTTCAGGAATGTAGCCGATTTTTGGGATGTGAGGTGTAAGATGTGGGGTATAGATTTGAATCGTGCCTTGTTCAATGGTGAGGAGACCGGCGATCGCCATAGCCAATTCGCCCTGTCCGTTACCGTCTACTCCGGCAATGCCTAAAATTTCGCCTGCTCGCACCTGAAGAGAAAGACCGCGCACGGCACAGATGTGGCGCTCGTTGTTGACCCAAAGCTTGGTAATATCCAGTACAACTTCGCCTTTGAGTTGCGGCTGAGGGCGCTGATTAAGGTTGATTTCACGATCGACCATAAGACGGGCGAGTTCTTGCCGAGTTGTGTTGTGGGTCGCCAGGGACGCGACAACTCGACCGTGCCGCAGAATAGTCACCGTGTCACAGACTGCCATCACTTCGTCTAGCTTATGGCTGATGAAGATGATGGTGTGATTGTTGGCAGCAAGTTGACGCAGGATTTGCAGGAAGGTAGCAGTTTCAGCAGGTGTGAGAACGGCGGTTGGCTCGTCTAGAATCAGAATCTTCGCCTGACGGTAGAGAACTTTGAGAATCTCGACGCGCTGCTGAATGCCGAGCGGCAAATCTTCCAGGCGGTCGTGGGGCGGCACGTCTAGCCCATATGCTTTGCTCATCGCTGCGATTTCTGCCCCTTTTGCCCGCAGATCCAAATGCAGTTCGTGCTTTGTTCCCAGCACAATGTTCTCTGTTACGGTGAGCTGCGGCACGAGCATGAAGTGCTGGTGAATCATGCCGATGCCGTACTCAATTGCCGTACCATGAGACGAAATTTGGACCAGGCGACCACTTAGATAAATCTCTCCAGCATCAGGCTGATACAATCCTGACAGAATATTCATTAGCGTCGATTTGCCCGCTCCGTTCTCGCCTAGCAAACCGTGAATCGAGCCTGCTTCAACGCTCAGGCTAATGTCATCATTGGCGACTTCGTTGCCAAAGCGCTTCGTGATGCTGCACAGTCGCAGGTAGCTCATGAGGTTTTCACTTGCAGCGACGCTTTACCACCCTGTTCGATCTCTTCAAACGTTAGTCTACCTGCCATCATGTCTTCTGAGATTGATTTCACCTTCGATTGAACCTCTGCCGGAACCGCATCGTTGAACTTACCAAGCCTCACAATATCGGGCGTTTCCAGTCCAATAATATATTTTTTGCCCTCAATTTTCCCTTGTCCTGCAAGTTCTGCTATGGAGGTAATTGCACCACCGATGTCTTGAATCGCGCTGGTGAGAATTGCTTTGGGCGCTAGGTCAAACTGATCGACATTGTTGCCAAAGGCATAAATACCCTGCTCTTGCGCTGTTTGCAGCACCGCTGGAGCAGAGTTATCCAGGTTGTGAAAGATCGCATCTACACCGCTAGAGATTAGAGCTAGAGCAGACTCTTTTGCCTTGGCGATGTCATTGAAATCACCTACAAAGCTAGATACAACTTCAACATTTGGATCGATCGACTTCGCACCCAGAGACATTGCTTTGCCCTGCTGCTGCGTAGATTTGAATTCCATCCCCGCCAAATACGCCAGCTTTTTCGTTTTGCTCATCGACGCCCCGATCGCGCCGCATAGATACAGCATCTGATTATAGTTAGTGCGAACGCAGGCATAGTTTTCGCCCGCCACGTCTCCATTTACCACCAGGAAGAAAGTGTCGGGGAAATCTGCCGCAACTTGCTGAATTGCCGCATCAAATTGTCCACCGTGTCCCACGACCAGCTTATAGCCTTGGCGAGCAAATTCTGCCAGCGATTCCGTTTGGTCTGCCTGTGCTACTTTTTCTACGTAGGCAACTTCTGATCCCAATCTGTCTCCAGCTTGCTTCACGCCTTCGTACCCTAACTGATTCCAACCACCGTCTGTAATCGTTCCGGGCAAGACAATCGCAATCTTGTAATCTCTGCCTGCCGGACTGTTGTTAGGACTTGAATCAGACGAGGTTGAAGAATCAGACGACGTTGAAGCACAGGCTTTCAGGAAAACGCTAGTGGCGACGGTGGCGGAACTGTACCACAGAAACTTGCGGCGATCAAATTTGCTAGACATTGCCTTACAGACAGTAACAGTATGGTTAAGAACAATTTAGAATACTTATTAAATAACTTTTTAGCTAATTTGCGGAATCTCGGCGCTGTCCTGTCAGGGCAGCGATCGGATGGATAGGTGGGCGACGAAGATTGCATCTCCAATGAATGTACCTTGTTTGCTGCAAGTCAAGGTGCGGACAACTCCGCGCTTAATTCGCCATAAAACGCCAGTTTGCGGTGGTACTAAGTCTCGGCGATTAAATAGCCGCTGGGACAGTGGAAAGGAGTCAGCTCTTGCTGGAGCAAAAATTGATATTATCGCCTCCAGGTTGACTGTACAAAGCACTCTTTGCCACCATTAAAGTGCCCATCAGTACAACGCCCGTATCCCTTCCCAGAGTAAACTTGCAGGTTCTTCGCACAGAGAATCCTGTCTGCAAGAATGGCGCTGGGTATCGAACCTGTATGGATTTCTAGTTCTGCCACAAGTGGCGCTTCAAACAAAAGGCGCTGTCCTGGAAACACTACACGCGCGAAGTACCAGTTGGGTAATATTAGTGATCCGGGCAATTTGAACAACACTAGTCGCATTAACGTAGTGGCA
>QQTW01003524.1_pt1 | contig 11561 bp, 10 predicted proteins | sample 1904831 | NCBI WGS metagenome assembly QQTW01 (sample SAMN09435610, study PRJNA476489) | Subsurface metagenome, whole genome shotgun sequencing project.
ACATAAAATAAGAGAGTGATGAGCTAAAACCCACAAAGCGGTAATACCGCGAATCCCATCTAAAAATGGTAGCCAATTGTTAAAATCAAGCGCTACTTTATTCAGTGTAGTATTAGTCATGATAGTTAAAGAGGCTAGGTGTAGTAAGGTTTAAATATAAAATCGACTTTTGTCATTGCCATGCGTAGAGATATTACTGCAATGAGCAAGTATAGTCAAGCTCGAACTCAGTCATTTCTCTTGATATTGGCTAGGGGTGGAAACCCCCCTGGCAACTTTCCACCGATTTAGTTTGAACCGGCAAGCTTGTTATTTTTGCTACAATGAAGGAGTTATAGCTAACTATTGATGCACTGCCCCAAAGGCTATGAATTGCCAGTGATTGAGTAAACAAATTTAACGATTGGAGTGTTGCATCTCGCTGTAAACATCACATAAATAATGCTAAAAGTTTCTAACAAAGTAATCATCCCTATGAGCGATATCGAGATTAGTGCTATTCGCTCCCAGGGAGCAGGAGGTCAAAACGTAAACAAGGTTTCCACAGCCATACACTTGCGCTTTAACATTGGTGCTTCCTCGTTACCTGATTTCTATAAGGAACAGCTTTTGAAGCTTAATGATCAGCGCATGACTAAGGAAGGCGTAGTCATTATCAAAGCTCAAGAGTACCGAAGCCAGGAGAAAAACAAAGAGGAGGCTTTGAGACGACTTCAAGAACTCATCCAAAGCGTAGCCGTGTTACCCCGAAAACGCAAACCAACCAAACCGACTCGCAGCTCTCAAAGAAAACGCCTTGATAGCAAAAGCAAGAGAGGACAGGTCAAGTCTATGAGAGCAGGGGACATGGATTGAATGACTTATAAGGGAGACTGCCAGTTGTGGTTAAGCGGAGTATAGTTCTAGCGCTTTCAAGCTTGAGAACAGCTTTTTTCATGCCCTTGAAAGTGGTTTTATTTAGACGTACAACCGATTCATGCACGGTTTTGTAGCAGAGTCAGGGAGAAAACCTTTTATTTAGGCATTCACCTAGACACCAACACAAGAAAGCGGTACTTTGGTACGAAAGGTTATGAGAAAAACTACATGTCATCTTCCAAAGACTACATCAACCGAGATGAACACACCAAATCTAACGAGTATCTTGAATCAATCTCAGATCTGTCTGTACCGATGTGGGAAGAAGATCCAGAGGCTCAAGGCGAATACTGCATTCTAGTGCCACCTCCTAAAAACCTTCGCTACCTTGATAAGATCTTAGAAAGGATGCAAACCAATCCATCACTTGATACCCTCGAAGGGCACTCACATTGAGACTGAACTAGCAAGCTCCCCCAGGGTACGGATGAGACTTCGTCACGATCGCTTATCTCACGGCAAATGTGAACCGCCGCTTAAAGGGGAAGGATACCAGAAAAATCAACCAAATTTAGACTGGCTGCATCTTTTTCTGAGACGCGATTGAGGAAACTACATCACTTAATTCCTGGAGTTTTTGAGCCACTTGACCACCGGTTAATAAAGCTTCCGCCTTAGCTATACCCGATCGCATATCTGGGCAAATGCCAGAACGCCACAGGTAAAACCCGCCGTTCCAGAGAGCGGTTTGCATCAGTTCCGAAGGTTTTCCTTGCAACACTGAATACATATTTTCTACCAGTTGAGAAGTCGAATCAAAGGGTACATTTTTGCTATCAAATCCGTAGTCACGAGCTGCCAAGTGCAAGCGTTCTAAGGGAGCGATAAGTGTATCGTGCGGTGTGTCGGGTGAAGACATGCCGATAATGGCGGTGCGTTCACGAGGTAAGTCACAGCTTCCCTCTAATCCCTTTACTGTGGTAAAATTCTCTTTCCCACGCATAGCAAAGGCTACTTGAAACATGATTTCGGTGGGAGGGTGAACAAACCCAGAAATAATGTGAGCATCTCCTGCGTAAGGACACCATATTAGCTCCATGGTGGCAAAGGGGGGACGCTTACCAATTTGATCACGGTAGTCAAATATCCGCTGAGCTGCGGGAAAATGTTGGGGTAGATAAATAAATCCCATTCCCGTAGTCTCAAACACCTGCTGGGTTTGTGCTAGACATAGCCCAGTCCAATCTACCCCCATCCCCTGCCAGATCTCGACCAGTGGAACTCCATACTTGGTAGGCATGCGATCGCTCCCGTGCATCACTACCGGTTGTCCAGCTGCTGTAAGCAGTAAAGCTGTCAATGGACTCACAGGTGCAGTACGCTCTCGCCCATCATAAGGTACGCCCAAAACTATTACAGGTTTAGGAAAATCAATTGGTTGCAGTAGTGGTCCTAGTTCATCGTAAGCATCCAGCATTCCCGCTAACTCTTCCCCTGTAGGTCGCTTAATCCGGTGGGCAATCAGAAACGCCCCAATCTGCGCTGGTGTAGCTTCTTGTAGCAGCATCATCCTGGTTGCCACCGCCGCTTCAGCACGATTTAAATTCTCACCAGTGTGGACGCCACTGCCTACTTTCCGTAGCAAATCTCTAAATTCCTTGCTCATGGTAATCACTTAATCAAAAATCTGAAACATTACCTAGCATCCGTCACTTAAGAAGCTGATAGCTGCTCAAATTGCAGTAGCATAGATTTCCGCACCAGTTGCCAGAAGTGCCGAATGGGGGGAATGTTTAATCGGTCTTGGGTTGTCACTATCACGACTTGGCGAGTCATGCTGGAACCCTCAGTTGCTAGCGAGCGGACAGCAAGGGTGGGGTCTATACGCGCTTCCACCAATGCCGACTGGGGTAGCAGTGCCACCAGTTCTCCCTGTCGTACCACTCCCCGAAAGGCATCGAGTGTATTCACCTCCAAAACCGCCTGGAGCGTCGCTCCCAGCCGATCAAATCGCTCTTGTACCAGGCGTTGCATGCCGTAGCCATCCTTAAACACCACTTGCGGGTAACGAGTTAATTCAGACCAGGGCACTCGTTCATATTGAGCCAGCGGGTGCTTTGCCGCAGTCAGAACTTCGATGGCTTCATCGTATAGCAATTCTACAACCATTTCCGGACCAGTGGTTAAAAAACGATTGTTCATAACAATTGCCAAATCCACAAGGCCATCTTTGAGAACTTTTAAGGCGCGATCGCTGCCCAATGAAGTAACCCGCAACTGCACATCTGGGTAGTCATGACAAAATTGTTGCAAAACTGGGGGCAGGTAATGAGAGCAGATCGAGTGAATTGCGGCAACGCAAAGCTCTGGCTGCTTCCCAGCCACTAAATCTGCTAATTCCTCTGTGGCATTACGCCACTCCTGGCAAATTTTGCGGACACGCGGCAAGAAGCGCTCACCTGCCAGTGTCAACTTTGCCTGAGCCGTCCGGTGAAATAGTGATAACCCTAGGTCTGCTTCCAGTGCCTGAATTTGGCGACTGACTGTCGATTGAGTGACGCCACATTTTCGTGCTGCTTGTTGAAAGCTACCCGTTTCTGCGATCGCCAGAAAGGCTTGCAACTGCTCTAGTCGCATAGTGATGTAGCCTGAATTACACTTAAGGCTCAAATTAACTTAACGGATTTGCGGCAGTAGTTTGGTAGAGCTTGATACAGCTAACAGCGAATCGGGTCTAAATTTGGAGTCTGATAGATTTTCACTTTGCCCTTACTTGCTATAGATATAGAAAGCAGACTAAAAAAACTGAGTTATACTATCTGCGCGATTGTTTCTACCGGGAAAGAAGCGATTAGCAAAGTAGCAAGCGATCATCCAGACGTAGTATTAATGGATATTAATTTAAAAGGTACTTTAAATGGTATATAAGCTGCCAAAGAAATTTCTAATTGTTACTCTACTCCAATTATTTATGAAAACGGCGTAACACCCCACGGCCTCGTGCCTGGGGATGTAAGCCGGTGAATTGGGATAGCATTAAGCTATCCCAATTCACATTATGCTTTGCCGTTAACAGTTAAGCCCTGTCTTTTTGGGTCTCGATATAGTGTCTGATTGCTTCTTCAGATACACCACCTACAGAAGAGTAGAAGGTTCCCTTACTCCACAACCCTGAACCCCAAAACTTTCTCCGCTTCAAGTCGGGAAATTTAGTAAAAATATATACTGCGCTTATAGACTTCATTGTTTTAGCTATTTCTACCGGCGCAGTCGTATGGTCTGCCTGTACGAAAATATGTATATGGTCTGGCATCACCTCCAAGGCATGAAGCTTCCAGTCGTAAGTCATACAAACCTCTGCCAGAATATGTTTTAATTCTACCTCTACAGGACCTGATAGAACCTGATACCTATACTTAGGGCACCAAACTAGATGATATCCCAAAGCGTGTTGAGTGTGACTACTTGACAGGATTTGCATATTACTAGATTATATAAAGAATATATCATGTATAACCTATATGCAAAAACTAGATCCCCAACCACAGTGGGTGGATACAGATATTGGCACAGCAATAGTGTGGAATAACCAGAAAATTGCTTGGGTAAATCCTTTCAAGCACGATTACAGGTTGACATTGCTAGGTGGAGAACTTTTTACCTATGGCCTTGATATCAGCTCTGGTTTTGCTTATGAACCAGGGGAAGGATGGTTGCATACTGAATGAAGCGTACTGTTTCCATCCCAGTCAATTTACCTCGTGAGCGGTTTTTACCCCTCATGGAATTTTGTGCTGAGATTTTTAATCAGCATGTTGATTGGTCGTTGGAGAACAAGACGTACAACAAAAGTCGCGCCCACAAAGACTTGTACGCGGCACTAAGACTGGAATATCCGACTGTTCCTAGTGCTCTGCTGCAAACAGTGCGAGACACGGCAATGGAAGCGGTTAAGGCTGCTCAGTTTAAGCGTCTGCCCCGGAAAAAGCCAACTTCCGCACTTCGGTATGATGACCGAACTATCACTCTCAAAGGTAGAGCCTTAACTCTTAGCTGTATTGGCAAGCGAGTTAAGGTTGCTCTACACGTCCCCGATTACTTTAAGGAAGTGTATGAGAATTGGGAGTTTAGCGGTGCGACAGTTACCTACTCAAAGCACTCAAAACAGTTTTGGGTGCGACTAGTTTTTGAAAAAGATAACCCAACTAAACTGGAGAGTGGAAATGTTTTAGGAATCGACAGGGGACTGTATCACTTAGCAGTAACTTCCCAGAAACAATTCTTTTCTAGCAACCAGATTCGTGCCACTCAGAGGCGTTATTTACACAACCGGAAGAGACTCCAACAAAAAGGCACTCGTAGTGCCAAACATCATCTTCAGAAGATGTCTGGAAGCGAGAAGCGGTTCATGAAGGATATCAATCATTGTGTAAGCAAAAAATTAGCGCATCTGCCGGGTATTCGGACCTACTCGCTAGAGGATCTGACAGGTATTCGTAACCAGCGCCGTAACAAGAAGATGAATAAGTGGATGTCTTCTTGGCCTTTCTATCAGTTAGAGCAATTTCTAGCTTACAAAGCCGAGGCGCTGGGAAAGCAAGTAGGCTTTGTGGATGCCCGTTACACGTCTCAAAAGTGTAGTCGATGTGGGCATATCCATAGTGCTAGTAGAAAGAAGTCTCGTTTCAGTTGTGGTTCTTGTGGCTATCACGAGCATTCTGATATTAACGCTGCCTACAACATCCGAGATAACTATATTCTCTCCTCTACCCATGTGGACGGAGGAGCAGGGTGCAGTCAATCACCCAATCGTAACGGTCATGCTCACCTTGTATGTGTTGATGACTAGTTACAAGCCCCATCCCCTTGTGGGTGGGGCAGTTGACTTAACTGCTAACGTAGATGATGAGACATTCAATAAAGCAAGAGCCACAAAGCCATTAGGTTATCTTCTCAAACCTTTCAAAGAAAGAGAATTCAACGACTAAGATTTTTGAACTTGCCACTGGTTATCTCTGCGCCTCAGGTTTTACGAATGTAAGAGCGTTGGAACCACAAAGGGCACCAATGCCGAGGAAAGAAAGGATTTTGGCGCTATTAGCGTCCTTTGTGGTTCGTCAAATTCTATACATAGAGTAGCCGTTATAGCTTATAAGTAGCTAGGGTAGTATCACGGAAGAATAAACAATTACCACTCTCGCAGTGCGATCGCAACTCCTTCTTTCAAATCCGGTGATAGCCCTTCCTTGGTTTCCAGCTGTTTTAATTGCTGGTGAGCGGCTTCAGGAGCCAGCTGCTTGAGCGCCGCGATCGCATGCAATTTCACTCCTATATCAGGATCTGCCAATAGATGAATTAATTCTTCCATTGCCTGAACCTCACCTAGTTGCCCCAGCGAAAGCGCAATAGCTTGTTTGACACTCTCCTGCTGAGTTGCTGCTGATTTCAGCATGTATATCAGAATCTCAGCTGACTTAGAGGTTAAATCTGGTTCTACTTGCCCCAAAACTTTCACAATTTCCTGCCATACAGTCACCGATAACTGCTGATTCAAGCATAAACGCAGACAATCTAAGCTGGTTGCTGTCCCTACTCTACCCAAGGCGCGAACAATCTCTATTTGTAGGGAAGCTGGTGTGTTAAAATCCAGCGCCTGATATAGAGCGTTGGCAGCGGTATCTGTACCCAGTCGCCCCAGTGCGATCGCCGCCGAGCAGCAAACGTCTAAGTTGAAGTCATTAAGCCGCGGCGCGAGCCGATTAACCAGATCTAATTCCTGCCGCAAATCATAGCGAAAACTTAAGCCTGTCACTGCCTCACGTCTAACTGGGGCAGCCAAGTCATCCAGAGCTTTGAGCAAAATCGGCGGAATCCGGGCATCATGAAAGCTACTGAGGGCTTCAACTGCGGCAGCTCGTATAGAAATTTGCGAATCTTGGACGACACTAAGTAAGGGTGCAATCGTTTCCGAGCGCCGGATGTGAGAGAGCGATCGCACCGCCAGCAACCGTGTATTTTCCTCTGCCAATAGCTCTGTTAGAGCCGCAACAGCAGGGCTGCCGATCTGTCCCAGTGCCGAGGATGCCATCGCACTTAATTCTTCGCTATCAGATGTTTTCAGCACTTCAACTAAAGCAACGATTGCAACTGGTTGGTTAAACTCACCCAGAATACGAGCAGCGTACCAGCGCAACTCTTCATCTGCATCTTCGTCTTCCAGAATTTCAATCAGCGGGGAGATAGCGCTTTGTCCCAATTTGGGAAATACCTTGGCAATGTCCCAACGCTGTTGAAAATCCCCAGCTACTAAACCATCTATTGCTAAGTCCAGCATTTGCTCTAGCTCGGACTCTGCTAAAACCTCCGATATTAGCTGCTGTAGGACTTGAATGAGCAATGACCAATTCGCTGAATTGCGGGCAGCTTGCGCCTGCTCCAAGTTGATTTTGCTATCTATATTCACAGAACCTCCGGGAAGTCTGAGTCAATTACAAAAACTTTGCTTTTTGAGCTCTGCTGAATCTGGGGATGAATCTCTAAATTTGCCTGTATATTTCTACATTAAACTTCATCTTACTTTACAAAAAGTATGACTTAACCTGCCTGCACCAAAGCCAGGCTACTCTCAGTTTTACTCAATCGAGCTGTTCTGAACCTATCTTTTGGCGGATGTTCATGTGAAAACCGCATTCGATCAATGCATTTAATTCATAACCCACAATACTTTGTTACAAACGCTACGAACTTACGGCGCGAAGAATCATACCTTAGATGTTGACAGCGCTTGTAAAAACCTACAACCGCTCATCAAGTTGCCTCATATTTAGTCATCAGGCGCAGGAATGGCAAAGCTCGTGTCTACCAATTCATCAATTCGACAGGGACCGAACCAACCATTGATTGGGAACTGCGTAACCAAATATACGAATTTAATTTCCTAAAGCGAATATGTTAACAAGAAAAGCATCTTTACTTAGAAACCTGAACTTTTCTTTATCTAATGCCAGTTTAGGCACAGCCCGTGAAGCGAAGACAACAAAGACAAGCTTATGACAGACGCAGCAACCACCAAGGTAAGCGCTAACAAGTTTGAGAAATTTAAGGCCGAAAAAGATGGCCTTGCTGTGAAGGTAGAACTGGAGCAATTCGCTCAGATTGGCTGGGAAGCTATGGATGAAACCGACCGTGAGCATCGGCTCAAGTGGGTAGGTATTTTCTTTCGCCCAGTTACCCCAGGCAAGTTTATGATGCGCATGCGGATGCCCAACGGCATACTAACAAGCAATCAGATGCGAGTGCTGGCTGAAGTGGTGGAACGCTACGGTGATGATGGCAACGCTGACATTACCACACGACAGAATATACAGTTGCGGGGTGTGCGGCTTGAGGACATACCAGATATATTCAACCGATTTGAACCAGCTGGGTTGACCAGTGTCCAATCGGGTATGGACAATGTCCGTAACATCACAGGTGACCCAGTGGCAGGGCTCGATGCGGAAGAGCTGTTTGATACGCGGAACTTGGTGAGTCAGGTTCAGGACATGATCACTAACAACGGGCAAGGGAACTCAGCTTTCACCAACTTACCCCGAAAATTCAATATTGCGATCACAGGAGGCCGGGACAATTCAGTTCATGCCGAGATTAATGACCTCGCCTTCGTTCCTGCCTATAAAAGCGCAGGAGAGCAATCTGAAGGTCAATTTGGGTTTAATGTCGTAGTGGGTGGTTTTTTCTCAGCTAAGCGCTGTGATGCTGCAATCCCCCTCAATGTATGGGTACCTCCCGATGAGGTAGTTGCCCTGTGTAAAGCCGTTCTAGAAGTTTATCGTGACCACGGTCTGCGGGCAAATCGGCAAAAGTCCCGCCTCATGTGGCTGATAGATGAATGGGGTTTAGATAAATTCCGGGCAGAAGTCGAAAACCAGTTGGGTCCACTGCAACCGGCAGCCGAAAAAGATGAAATTGATTGGGAAAAGCGCGACCATATCGGCGTTTATCGCCAAAAGCAACCGGGCTTGAATTATGTCGGTTTGCATATCCCCGTGGGTCGCTTGTATGCCCAGGATATGTTTGACCTGGCTCGGATAGCGGAAGTATACGGCAGCGGTGAAATCAGGCTTACCGTAGAGCAAAACCTGATTATTCCCAACATTCCCGATTCACGGTTGTCAGCCTTTTTGGCCGAACCACTTCTAGAGCGATTCTCCATCAAACCCGACATCTTGACAAGAGGACTGGTTTCTTGCACTGGCTCTCAGTTCTGCAACTTTGCCTTAATAGAGACCAAAAACCGCGCTCTGGCAATGATTAAAGCATTGGAAGTAGAGTTATCCTTAACCCGCCCAGTGCGAATTCACTGGACTGGTTGTCCCAACTCCTGCGGTCAGCCTCAAGTAGCAGACATTGGGTTGATGGGCACCAAGGTGCGGAAAAATGGCAAAACCGTAGAAGGCGTTGATATTTACATGGGCGGCAAAGTAGGCAAGGATGCCCATCTAGGTAGCTGTGTGACCAAAAGCATTCCTTGCGAAGACTTGCAGCCGGTGTTACGAGACTTACTCATCGAGCATTTCCAAGCAAAACCGAGACAAGAAATCTTGGTTGCAACTTGAAATCCGGCTTTGTAAGGGCGGTACTAACCCTACTCCACAACATTCCCTAAAACAATAGTAGAACATACAAAGAACAAGAGCATGACGAGATTTTCCAGACGGCAATTCATCATTACAACAGGCGCTGCTACTGCGGGTTCACTATTGGCCCATGGCTGTAGCTCCGGTAACTCCGATACGACTACAAATAGTAGTACCACTGGCAACGCTGTACCTGCTGCAAATGTCAACCCAGCTGATGCACCAGAAGTTACTACTGCGAAACTAGGATTTATTGCTCTGACTGATGCTGCTCCCCTGATTATTGCTAAGGAAAAGGGCTACTTCGATAAGCACGGCATGCCAGGTGTCGAGGTTGCTAAGCAAGCTTCTTGGGCCGTCATCCGCGATAACCTAGTTCTGGGTTCTGGAGGTGGTGGTATTGATGGGGCACATATCTTGTCTCCTATGCCTTATTTCATATCTTTAGGCACGATTACCGAAGGCAAAAAGGTTCCCCTGTACATCCTGGCGCGGTTGAATACCAACGGTCAAGCAATTTCTCTCGCAAATACCTATAAGGATTTAAAGGTAGGTCTAGATAGTGCGCCGCTGAAAGAAGCCTTTACCAAATCCAAATCCGCTGGCAAACAACTAAAGGCTGCCGTTACGTTTCCAGGTGGAACCCACGATCTGTGGATGCGCTACTGGTTAGCTGCTGGTGGCATCAATCCCGATCAAGATGTCTCTGTTATCGTGGTGCCGCCGCCGCAGATGGTGCAAAACGTAAAAGTGGGCAACATGGAAACATTTTGTGTGGGTGAACCGTGGCCAGCCCAAACCGTTGCTCAAGAGATTGGCTACACAGCTATTACAACCGGCGAACTCTGGAAAGATCATCCAGAGAAGGCTTTGACTATGCGGGCAGACTGGGTAGACAAAAATCCCAAAGCAGCGAAGGCAATTGTGATGGCCGTGCAAGAAGCCCAGCAGTGGTGTGCCAAAGCGGAAAACAAAGCGGAGATGGCTAGCATCGTTGCCAGACGCCAGTGGTTGAAGGTGCCAGAAAAAGACATTCTAGAGCGATTCCAGGGCAAGTACAACTACGGCGACGGTCGGGTAGAAGACTATAGCAACTCTTTATTGATGAAGTTCTGGCGGGATAACGCCTCTTACCCATACAAGAACCACGATGCTTGGTTTTTGACGGAAAACATTCGTTGGGGCAAGATCCCTGCTGACACAGACATTAAGAAGACCGTTGATGCCGTCAATCGCGAGGATATATGGCGAGAAGCGGCTAAATCCCTTGGCGTTACGGACGCCGAAATCCCCAAGAATCCTTCTCGTGGAGTTGAGACGTTCTTCGATGGTGTCAAGTTTGACTCAGAAGATCCACAGGCTTACTTGAAAAGCCTCAAGATCAAAAAAGTCTAGACAAATCAGCAGTAGGGTGGGCAGTGCCCACCCATTACCCATCATGTGGACACTGCCCACCCTACTTACTCAAGAATCAAAACTAGCCCCTTTTTCAGGAGAACTTTGAGGATGATAGCAAAGCTTGATAGGCGCCCTAAAAGTAGCAATCTACAGAAAGCCACTGCCTCCCTAACCAAAAACTTAGTTCCCCCACTGATCGCACTCGCAGTCCTTCTGGTGATTTGGCAGGTACTTTGTGCGAGCCCAGATGCAAATTTGCCGTCACCAATCACCACAATAAAAGACACTTGGGACCCTCTAATTATTGATCCCTTCTTTGATAATGGTGGCACTGACAAGGGACTAGGCTTGCAGATTTTTGCTAGCTTAGGACGGGTTGCAATAGGCTTCTCACTATCGGCAATTGTCGGGGTGGCGCTAGGTATTATGATTGGCATCAATCCCTTCATCTATCGCGCTGTAGACCCGATCTTCCAAGTACTACGTACTGTGCCGCCCCTAGCCTGGCTGCCCCTTGCTCTAGCAGCATTTAAACAATCTAATCCATCGGCGATTTTTGTAATTTTTATCACAGCAATTTGGCCTATCCTGATCAACACTACGGTAGGTGTCCAACAAATTCCCCAGGATTATAGAAACGTCTCCAAAGTGTTGCGGCTGTCTAGC
>QQTW01003525.1_pt1 | contig 11561 bp, 9 predicted proteins | sample 1904831 | NCBI WGS metagenome assembly QQTW01 (sample SAMN09435610, study PRJNA476489) | Subsurface metagenome, whole genome shotgun sequencing project.
GCCAAGTGCCATGGACTCGTATTCAAGGCCATCTGCAAGGCAAAGCTTGAGATGATAGGATACATAATGGCGCACGGAAGTCTGGTCACACTAAGGTTCGACTTTCATGGTTTGTTGAACCCACGCACCTTGCAACGCGAACCCATGTTGGAGTTGTTCGAAAAGATTGACGCCCTCTGGTACGTCACCAATGGAGTTTTGGGCCGCCCACGGGACAAACCCATACCCCCATCTCAGCAGATCGTAACGGAGCGGTTTTTCAAAGATCCAAGGCGGCTTAAATGCGACCCCCTTGATGGAGTAGTCATAGGGTGGACGGGCTTGCGAAAAGATGAACTTGTCTCATCGCCCAAAATGGGTAAAGCGGGAGCAGAAGCTACAAAAAACGTGAACGCCTCCACGAATGAAATATAGAGCGATCTTCAAGCAGGTGTCGATCTTTCGACATGACTACCCAACTTCGTTTCGATCGTACAAGAACTGGCATCAGCACTCGAGTGTTGTTCCAAGAACGGGTCGTCTCAGAAAGCGAGAATATGGTCTCCTGCGGAGGATTTCAGGATATTGCCAGAGCCTGATTATGTTGGGGATCGCCCTTCAGCATCACTACATGAGTGATACAAAGGAGGGACCCTGATCGTGTTCGCATAATTACCATTTTAGCATTTGACCAGCGCCATTTAGGGTCGAACCCAATATGAATAATATTGCGTTCGGTATAAACCAACCTCATTTTGATACATTCGCGAGATCTCACGCCCAACATTTGCTGTATGACCAAAACCCCTTGATCTAGTCCTAAAGACTTGGCGAGGTTTTGAAAGACGTCTGAGAAGTGTGTCTTCAAGTGATATGATCATCCCATGGAAGGCGATTGATTGGATCAGTGGGTACACGCGTCGAAAACATAGAGGGTAACAACGTGCCATGCATTGACTGACTGACAACATCTATTATATAACGGACTTCGCCCACCTTTCACGGAGAGGGCCTTCCATAAACATATGCTCTACATATCACTGAGATACCACCCGAAAGAAGATCTATACAATTCATCACCTCGTCAACCGTCATACAGTAGAAATCCTAATCTCCTCCTCCTCCACCACCATCTCCACCTCCAAAGTCACCACCACCAAAATCCCCTCCTCCATCGTCCCCGCCGTACCCTCCTCCATCATCTCCACCATATCCTCCTCCATCATCTCCCCCATACCCTCCTCCGTCATCTCCTCCGTACCCTCCACCATCATCCCCGCCATAACCCCCGCCATGATGACCCGCCATAGCACTTCCCAACATCGCTCCACCCAGCAGCCCTCCACCCGCACCCAACGCCAGCCCTCCCCCAGCGCCTAACCCAGGCTTCCGATGAGGCGCAGCATACCCACCTCCTCCATACCCACCCGCATACCCATGCTGCTGCGGAACCATCCCCCCACCTCCAAACCCCCCATGCCCATGCGACGACGACGAACCCCCCGCCGCCTTCCCACTCAACTTCGACAACAAACCCCCTAACCCCTTGCCCTTGTGTTCTCTCGGCGGCAACTCATGTTGATCGTAATTCTGCCCCGAACCCGGCGCGCCCGGATACCCGCCCACATACCCCGGTGGGTGTTGCGGTTGTACATGACCTCCCATCCCTCCCGAATACTCCTGCTGCGTCTGCTGTCCATAATAACCCTGCCCCGCCGCTGCCGCCCCACTCGATACCGGCCTTACCCCACGCGCCCTCTCATCCTCTTCGGCTTGCAATCTAGCTGCATATACGGCATCGGAATCTGTATTCTGCGCACCACCTGCTCCCTGTGCATGGGGGCCGTAAGGGTTATTGGAATGGATGTCGCCGGCGCCGGAGGGGTAGGCGGGTTGGGTGGGGAGTTCCCATTGAGAGATTTTGGTATGGAGGTTGACGTAGAACCTTTGGGGGTGGGGTCAGTGTTTTCAATTGGTGAGAAAGGGGGAATGGGAGAAGGGGAGAAGGTGTGGGGGGTGAGACCATTCTTGGTATTGCTCGTTCCATACGGCTTTCCAACCTTCCGGGACGTGGGGTGGGGGAGGGCCAGAAGGGGGAGCGTAGTCGGCCATTGTTGTGGGTTGTTATGTTCAATAGGCGGGAATAGAGGGTGGGCTTGTATGGAGAAGTCATGAGCAAGGGAGACCGTACGGGGGCCGATGACGCGGAGACAGGGAATCCATGTGCTGTGGCTGAGGAGAGGTGGCGGTGCAGATGATGACGTCCAGTCTCAGGTACCGAGGCAACCAGAAGTCAATTACCCAGAGCTGGCGTGTATATGGCAGTAAGTTGGGATCCTGACTTCTGTCAGCTACTGCTGCTATCACACGAATCGTATCGTACAAACAGTACCGTCCGGATTGAGAAATATATCCATAATTACTCTACCACATTTACATCACCAAATCCATACAGGGGCAACCAACCACCCGTCCCTATATGCACGCTAAAGAAACCCCATCAAAGAGTATTACAAGTATGTCGTTGACGCGCTCGGTTCGTGGGCGAGGTAAAGTATATACAATAAGCCGGGAGCCAAAAGAATGATTGCCGAACTCGTTCGAGATCCGCTCACTGTAGCCTAGAAAGGTATTCGACAGCCTATTGCACATAATCATTAGTCCGATATTTCTTGCTAGGGAGACGAACTATGAACTCACCTTATCAAGATTATAATCATACTTCTCCAGCGCCTTTACACAATCATCTCTTTTGAATCCCATTGTGGTCATATCCTTCACAATCGGATCATCATGTTCCGTCCCTACGCTCATTCCCCGGTTCAAAGATGGTTTATTGTTGGGCTGCGACGAGCTCTTCTGGTCCGAAGGCTGAGCTAGATCCGATCTAACACCGTTATTTTGTGGTTTATCTAAGCCCGCGAAGATGGCGTCCCAGTCGTGAGAAGTTGTTGACGGAGCAGTAGGTTTCGACTGTTGAGATGTAGAAGGTTGTGCGGAGCTGATGCTTGGCTCGAAGTCACTGAAATTGCTGGAGTTCGATTGCTGCGGCTGGAAGTTCGTCGCGCGCGTAGATGCCGGAGATTCGAAGGTAGGGTCGAACTCATCTAGGCCACTAGGATGTGACGCAGTGAAGTCTTCCTCACCCTTATCGTCTGCCTCCTTCGCCTCGGCAAGATCACCAAATTCGTAGTCGAAGTCGTCAAACGCATTCTTTGCTGGGATAGGTGGTCCCTGTGGTTGCGATCCAACTGAGGGCTCAGGTTGATATGCGAAAGGGGCTGCTGACGCACCAGGTGGCATTGGAGCACGTGGTTCGGCCATAAATGGTCCTGGTCCTGCCGCTGAAGTGGTTTCAGATTGACCTGCTAATTCTGGGCTTGTCTCGCCGAACAGGTTCGTGCTTTTCTCTCCGTTCACAGCGGTCGTTGCACGCTCTAGAGGTTGATCTGAGATTGGTGGCGGCGACGTTGGGTCATCGCGCGCAGGTAGCAGCCCTTTGTACTCTTGGGGAAATTGGTTCGACGGCTTCCGCTCGCTCGGTTGTAGACTAGATTCAGGCGAGGCAACCGTCTGGTCATACGTTGGTGGAGACGTCTGGGCGCCAGGAGTGGGTAGTTGACTAAGATTTGACTCAGCAGTAGTCAAAGGCGGCCTCGTCGGTGCCAAACTGCTGCCTGCATCATCGCCGAACATCGGAGCAATAGGCTGTGAGGTCTGGGTCTTTTCTGCACTCTGTTGCGTACGAGGTGGCGATACGGCCGTGAAATCATCCTCAAATCCTCCCTCATTGCTGCTATCACTCTCATCATCAACACCAAATTCTTGGATCGGTGGAAATTCGCCACGAGCTGCAGGTGCGCCAACACCGTCAAACGGCCTCGCCGAGCTCGCCATGTTGGTTTGCGGAGTGACTTTGCCTTGATCTCCGAAACCCTGGAAGGCCGCATCAAAGTCCTCTTTAGGTGACGCTGTACGAGCTTCGTCAAAGCTGGTGGGCTGGACCTCCGTGCGTAGACCGGAAGGTGTATAGCTGTCTCCCTGTACACTAGACTTGTTGCCCTCTGGGGTCAAAGGTGGTGTAACGTCGCCAGGGAAGCCCCCGGGCATATCTCGAGCTGCGCTTGGCTGACCGAATAAGTCTCCCTGCTGGTTCGCTTCTGTTGAAGAAAGAGAGTCACTCGTGCTCGGGTACTGTTGCTGATTTGACGAAGCTGCATCTTGATCAATATTGCCTGGCTTTAGACTTGATGATCTAGATGGGGGTTGCGCAAGGCCTTGAGCTGATTCTGACAAAGAGGCATTCCTTTCCGTCGGTGTATTGGGTCCCGGGGATTCTCCCATCCGGCTTGCAGGCGGGTTCGCCCTAATGGATGAGCTGTCCGACCCTGACCTCTCTAAAGCCTTCCCAAATGGTAGAAAACTAGAGGTGATTTGCCGTGATTGCGGGGGAGCTGGAGGCTCGCCGCCAACTTGGGGAGTCCTGTCGAACGTCGATGGCGGCGGAGAGCCTGAAGGTGTGGGAAAGTCAGGCCCGTCAGATGAGCGTTCAGAATGTCCAGAAGTCGTGTTTGAAGCAGGGGTTGCCTGAGAGTTATTTGTGTGAAAGGATGTTGGGGGAGGTGCGGATGGCTGGACGCCAAAGGATGGACCAAAGAAGCTGTCAAAAGCGTTTTGGTTAGGTGAAGCAGCGTTGGCCGGCGTAAAGGGGGATCCAGCTCCTTTAGACCCAGGGTCTGCTGACTGGCGCCGAAAGAAGGGGTTCATACTGGTGGTGGAGGTAGCTGGACTAGCGACATTGGGAGGACTACGCATGTCCGACTTAGTCTCCAGCACTCTGCTGCTCTCTTCTAACTCTTTTGTGGCGTTGATATGCTCCTTTGATGCCTCTTCTAATTCCAGTCTGGCCTTGTTTCGTTCACTTTCAAGGGTTGCTAGTTGTTTCTTGTTGATCGCTACGAGTCCCTTTTGCTGCCTCGCATCCGACCTCATCTTTTCGACTTGGGGCTTCAACTCATTGATTGCTAAATTAGTCTCTCGGATTCGCTCTTTGAGGGTGGCATTCTCTTGCTGATCGGCTTCTAGAGCTACCACAACTTGTTGGCGCTGGCTCTGAAGATCTTGCTGGGCCCCTTCAAGCATAGCAATTTCCGACTGCAGTTTTCGAACTTCGTTCCTTGCTGTCGACAGTCTTCCTTCCAGTGCTTTCACATCCCTGACTTCCTGCTCGTAAGCTGATCTCAGTCCCGCCAGTCGCGTCTCAAAGTCGCGCTTGGACGTTTGTGCCCGCGTTAAGTCTTGCTCGGTTGAAGCTCTCTTACCCTTTACCTCCTGCATCTGTCCGGTGAGTGTGCTGACCTGATTGGACAAGTTGGCAAGCTCGGAAGTTTCATTTGTGAGCTTTTTACTGATCTCGGGGTCGTTGTCACCGAGGAGATCGTCCGTTGCAGACTGTTGTGTCTGTTGTGGAGGCGCTCGGAGCTGCGCCGGACTCGTGGTGCTTGACGTTCCCGTTCCTTGCGGCGTCATAATAGTCTGCCCAAAAGACGAGGATGGAACAAACGGCTTGAAGACAGATGACGGTTGATGTTGTTGTGGGACTTGGGGGGAAGCGGCTGTCCTCGGAGGACTGGCCGTGTATAGCGAGGAGTCGCTCACGGACTCGGGTTCTCGTGGCGCAGGAGAGGAAAACGCATCCAGCCCAAAGAGGTCCTCAGCGGCAGACTTGGGGGCGGAGATATTAGCAGCATTGTCGAAGGCTGGGGCAGTGGGTTGCGCAGGTGGTGGAGGCTGCCGGCGCATGCTGGGTGGTACCAGGTTATGCGGCAGGGTTTGGGGAAGCACATCTCGTCCAGTCGTCTTTGATCGCTGTTGTCGTATCAGATACATTGCAACGGCGAATTCATCCTTGCTCAATTGCCCCTCGGAATTGATGTCTGCCAAATCCCAAATCTGCGCCAAAGCCTCTTCCGGCAATCTGGAGTTGCTGAAAAAGCCAACGGCCTGATCGCCAGTTATGAAGCCGCGATTTGCGGTATCGACGGTGCTAAAAATCTGATCAAAAGCTGCTTTGTCTTGCGGGCTGACCGCCCATTGATCACCGGTCGGAGTCCCTGGGCGTTGCGACTGGATGAACGGTGGCCGAAGCCCAGGACTTCCGGGCTGCTGATAGCTTGTTCCACTGAATTGCCTTGGGATTATCGGATGAGGGCCCACGGTGTCTGGAGGTTGTCTTGATCCGGTGCCATGTCGTGGAATCCCTCGTCTTGAGGCTGCCTCATAGAGTCCAGTGGGAAGGAGTTGGGGCAACGCTCGAAGTGAACCATTTTTGTAGCTGGTCAATAGGTGCATCGCGATTATGAATTCTGTGAGTCCAAGAGCGCCTTTTTGTTCATTATCTGCAAGGTTCCATATCCGCCCGAGAACTTCATTGGGCAATTGTGCACGCTCGAAAATTTGTTTGGCGGCATCTCCTAGAGATCATTACATTAGCACATGGTTCAGTAATTCATTGAACAAATTCCAGTACCCGATAGGACTCCACCGTGTGCTCCAGACTCCTCGAAGAGCGAAGAGAATTGGGCAACTTTATCCTGCGTCAAAGGTGGGACCCTGATGGGCCCGCTGTTCTGAGGCTGCAACGGCTGTGGACCATTGCCTCCCTGAGGACCTGTGGGTAAAGGAATGCCATCGAATCTAGGTAGAGGACCGCCCGGCTTCAAAGCCTGTTGCGAGGAGATTGGTTTCCCAGCTTGAGCATATCCGATGAGGCGAAGGACAATGCCAAAGCCGGCGGGTGTGAGTAAGCCTCGGTTTTCGGTATCGGCGATCTGCCATATCTGCTCATGCATGTCAACAATGGTCTTGCGACTCTTTCGACATCTATCTCGTGTTCCATACCTCGCCTAGAGTCGCTGGCGGGAGCCTCGTCTTGTCGAAGAACTTAACAGCAACCTCCCCCGTAACTACGCCGATCTTGTCTGTGTCGGCAGCGGTGAACAGCTGTCCGAAGTAGCGTCGCTCTTCCGGGCTAAGGTTTAGATTGGGGTGTTCTACAGGCTCAAGGTCAGAAGTGTTCTTCTCCTGTAAATAGAAGCTGGATTGTAGCTATGCTAACGTTGGTCCGCTCGCTCGGTGTCCGCCATTACTATCTTCCTTAGATGTGTCCTATCTTGCTTGCATTAAAACTACGCGCGCGTGAATGCGACGAGACGGGTCGAGTATTGAAATGGAGAGTCTGTCAAAGCAGCCAGTGGCAGATGTTGTAGGGAGCTTGCTAAGTCTCACATTATTTACCCTGGTCACCAATATTCGGCCAAGCCGTCATTGCTCGAATGGGTTAAGCGTCAAGTTGGTAGAGGTTCTCCTGACGAGCCTCAGTCTCTCCTTCCATGAAACATGACAGTTGGTCAACATTGCACTATGTATATTAGGTAGTATTCCGGTCAACTGGGATTGAATCGCATTAAAGTGCTATCTACCAACGAATACAATCTTACTGTCGTCTCATCGTCCATGCGTAGCTTGACACGTTGCATGTCATGAAGATCTAAAACTCGCTGGACGAACCTGAACAAAGCCTCATGAAAACCCCGATACCATTCTGGACAATCTAGAGACTGATAGGCGACGGACTGGTTGGCTGCCACTCCGACGGAGGCTCTGGGAAACCGACGCCAGGAACTGCCCTCGCACCTAATACTCGGCTTCACCGCCTTCGTCACCTTCAACGGAGTCCGTTGCAACTTCCTCGTAATCTCTCTCGAGCGCTGCCAAATCTTCGCGAGCCTCGGAGAATTCGCCTTCTTCCATACCCTCGCCAACGTACCAATGCACGAAAGCACGCTTCGAGTACATAAGGTCAAACTTGCGAGAAAGGGCGGACCAGGCTTCGGCGATCGCGGTAGTGTTGGAAAGCATGCACCTAAATTTCAATGAGCTTGAGCTCTTCTGTAGTCGTGTTGATGGAACTTACACAGCGCGGTTGACCTTGGCCAAATCGCCATTGGGCACCATTTGAGGGGGCTGATAGCAGATACCAATCTTAAAGCCAGTTGGGCACCAGTCAACGAACTGGATGGTTCGTTTTGTCTTGAGAGTAGCAACAGCTGCATGGACATCGTTAGGGACGACGTCTCCACGGTACAGCAAGCAAGTAGCCATATATTTCCCATTGCGAGGGTCGCACTTCACCATCTGGTGGTGTGGTTCGAAGCATGACATAGAGATTTCCTGCACGGAGCTAGCCTCGTACGATGCCTGGGCGGCCGAGACGACCGGCGAGTAGGCGACAAGTGGGAAATGGATGCGAGGGTAGGGCACGAGGTTGGTCTGGAACTCGTTGAGATCCACGTTGAGAGACCCATCGAAGCGGAGTGATGCTGTGATGGAGGAAACAACTGTTGGCGGTAGTGATCAGCGTCAAGTTCAAAGACACCATGCTGCCAAAACATACCTTGAGCGATGAGGCGGTTCAAGTTCTCGTAGTTAGGACGCTCGATGCCCAAATTTCTTCGGCAAATATCATAGATGGCTTCATTGTCTACCATAAAGCTGCAGTCAGAGTGTTCAAGGGTCGTGTGGGTAGTCAAGATAGAGTTGTATGGCTCAACGACCGAGGTCGCCATCTGTGGGGCTGGGTAGACGCAAAATTCTAGCTTGCACTTTTTCCCGTAATCAACGGAGAGACGCTCCATGAGAAGAGCACCGAACCCAGATCCAGTTCCGCCACCAAAAGAGTGGAAAACCAGGAAACCCTGCAGACCAGAGCAATTGTCCGCAACACGGCGAACTTTGTCCAAGACCTGATCAATGAGCTCCTTGCCCACGGTGTAGTGACCCCGGGCATAATTGTTTGAGGCGTCTTCTTTTCCTGTGATCATATGCTCGGGATGGAATAGCTGGCGGTAAGGACCTGTGCGGACTTCATCGACAACGTTGGGTTCGAGATCGCAGTAGATGGTTCGAGGGACATATTTGCCTTGGCCTAGGACGATGAAGCGGTTAGAGATAGATGGTTCTTTTCACGTATAAAGTGAACGGCAACACTTACCAGTCTCGGAGAAGAAGGTGCTGAAACCTTGGTCCGGCTCTGCGGCTTTTCGCTCCTCTGTAAGGTATCCATCAGGCTACCGGATGAGGTCGTGTCAGCGTGATCCTCATCTGATATTGATGAATGGCGGTTTATGTTGAACGATCGTACCTGGATTCCGTGCTCTAAGCAATATAACTGTGTTTGTCTGTTAGTCGATAGGTCCTCCCATGGGAACGCTTGTTTGGGGCTGTAGCAGGAGCGCAGGCTTCAGCGGCTTTGCAAGCTTACCTCCCAGCATGAATTTGCGATTTGGCAGCCAGCCTGGCCAACTGAGTGTGTTTATGAGTCAGTTTGACGCTTTGTTGACATAGAGGGGGCTTCTGCAGCACGACACTAGAGCGCGTTTTCCAGCTTACCATTCAAGCTAATGACTTCTCTCATGATGAACTGTGCGAACAGGGTGTATGGAGTTACTCCAATGCTATTGTAAAGCGAGGAGATGAGCCTGGTCGCTGGAAGTACAGAATGGCACTGGTCGTTAAACAGGACTCGGAAACTTTTGTGCGCCTGTTGTTGTAGCCTGCTGAACAGTCGCGCTAGAAGAATCCACCAACCGAATTAGGTATACGGTCAGAATTAGGCTGTTCAGCACAAGTGAGGTACTACAGCACCTTAGAAAAACATAGACGTCTAAATGATGAGCGACATCCACATACAGCTGCCATCTCAAGCTGATATATTCGAAAGAAGAGAGCCAGCCTGGTACGGTCGGACCAGCAGACCTACAACTAACTGAAGCTATCACCCAGCAATGCAGCTAGCTACACACGTCCTTATATTCTCATGGTGGACCTTCCTTGCACATTGCAATGTAGAAAAATCCATATTCACCGCCCCAGAACTGTTAGTCATCCCTCGATTGCAACCAAATTTTGATCAATTAAGATTAGAGACTCTGACACCCTCTAAATCCACCCTACGCCGTCAGCTGAGAGCCGCTTTCCCTACATCAACCGATCCCCAAGGACCTGCATCTTGGTTTTTACTTGATTCTTTGTCGGCAAACTGCAGATACGAATTACGTGTGTGCTGGTTGGCGACGGTGAGAGCTACCTTACCAAACTATACAGCAACCTTTGTTCAACTGTTTCGACAATCACTTACATTGTTTCAGCAGCCAACAGACTTTACTATCAACACGTTTGAAGTAAGCGAAGTCTTCAACAATCCGGCACTTCTTTCCTCGCTTTCCCATTTTTCTGAGGACCTCCAATCAGTTCCACCGCCAGAGTCGTCCTTTGACTCCAACAAAGAACTGCAAACAAAGACATCTCTGTTGTTCCTGAAAATCAATGCCAGGGCCGATTATTTTACTTCTAATACATCACTCCTGAGAAATGTTCCTTCTGTAGCTGTTGACCTAAGTACGTCGCATTCAAGAAGTGATGAGCCGAAGGCCTAACCTATATAAACCACAGTTCTTGACCCTTATATTCTGAACATCTTGCCAAGATCTCTCGTACCGGTCGGCATACACCTGATCTTTGTCTCCATCGTAGCTTGGTACTCTTCCAAAGCTATCAACGACTTCCTCCATCAATTTTCCAAAATACTAAATCGTGCAAACAATCAGACAACTCAAAAGAAGGACGATTAAGAAGATGACCGAAGTAAAAGCCTGCACCGCCAAAGAAGGACAGTGCTACTGCGAAGGATGTTCACCTGGTCGTACGATACGAGCTCGGCAATACAAGGAGCTCCTTGAAACTCCCGTCTGCCGCCTCCCGCCCGAAATGCTCATGAACATCCTGGAGCGTATCGACCTGGTTGATATTCCAGCCTTCATAATCGCCACTATCCACATCCTCCGGATGCGCGGTGTCGTTCCCCCTTATCCGTCGGCCATGCTTCAATTGATGATCCTGCGCGAGGAAAAGACACAACACCAACCGAACGGCCTCCAGAACATGCCAAAGGAACTCCTTCTCGCCATCGGCCAGAGCCTCACACCTAACGAGAAGATCCATATGGTGCTGGCTACTTATCGTATGCGCCCCGAGGAAGTTAAGCTGATCACCCACGAGCCTTAGACCTCTCTTCGCAAGAGAATGCAGCTGATGACTTCTTCTCGTGTGGCAATACAGGGAAGGTCTCATATGAGCTAGGATCGATAGTAGGAAGACTGAGGCTGGGCAGGGAGGCTTGCTGGATTGGAAAGCCGACAGAAATGCACAGGATAGCATGAATCAAAGAAAAGTTGCAGTCAATCCATCTCACCTGACATTCTCATCCTTGTGAATACACCTCGTTCTGTAAATTAACGAAAGCTTACCCTGGCGACATTGGCATGGTAGGGATACGGATAGGCTCCCCTCACCAGGTCGATAGAAGAATCATCTTAAGATAAGACAATTGTATTGATGACTGGGTGTCGGGACAATGTTCATGAAATTAGCGGGGTGTTATCCGCCCCTGACAAGGCTGATGAGGGGTGTCGCTTGGCAAGGCTTTCATCTTTAAGGTTATCTTATCTTAGCGCTGTCGGGTT
>QQTW01003526.1_pt1 | contig 11558 bp, 14 predicted proteins | sample 1904831 | NCBI WGS metagenome assembly QQTW01 (sample SAMN09435610, study PRJNA476489) | Subsurface metagenome, whole genome shotgun sequencing project.
GAAATTGGGACAACTCTTGCTATCAAAACAGTGTCATTCAAGGTCTGGCGTCGCTGCAGTCGTTTCGCGACTTCCTCCATTCTACCACGATCAACGCGAATCAAACCAGTCGAAACGCGACGCAAAGAGCCTTACGAGATACCATCGATAGGCTGAACAAACCCTCCAACGCCGGACGGACAATATGGACACCGGCGGAGCTCAAAAGTATGAGCAGCTGGCAGCAACAAGACGCGCAGGAGTACTTCTCCAAGGTCATTGATGAAATCGACAAGGAGTCACAGAACGCTGCGCGAAATATAATGGGAGGTAATGGTCTTCTAGAAGCGGTGGAACTACTTCGTGAGCCTCAAGATCTCATTTGCAAAGAAGAAGCTGGGAATAGCACTGTTTTGATAGCAAGAGTTGTCCCAATTTCCTAGCCCTGGTGGTATCTCAGCTCGTTCCTGTTTGAACCCAACCCCGTTTATTGATAACCTCCGAGCTCCTCCAAAGCCAGCAAAAAAGCGTCCCTTCTCCAAGCCTAAAACCCGTCTCATGACTGCGCTCTTTGCGGCATGATCCTGAGACTTCGTTGCAGTATTGCTCTGAGCGTAAGGCATGGTGTCTGAATTCGAAAATCTTTGATCTAAAGCGACGATGAGGCTAGAGGGCATCAGGTAGACGAGGCAGTTCCAGAGTATCTCTTGAATTGGCAGGATTAAATAGTCAAAGTAGACGAGCAGGTAGTATATGACAGTGACTATGATGGCCACATAAGGTATGATTGTTCTCATTGACGTTCGCAAGCTTGAGCTATTGAATGCGTTTGGCAGCGTTTGTTGTTGTGAGAGGTCATGATAACCAGGGTTCACCTGCATTTTGGGAGCTTTTTTGTATCGAGTAGGACCAGCGACGTGATTTCCTGGAAGGTGGACGTAGAAGAACAGCAGCTAAGGCGTGCATGAGTCCGTTGTTCCTTCCGTGACTGTCTTTAAGAATTTGCTAATGGCAAGCTTTGGAATCGAGCTGCGAGGTCTATGAATGCAAGTGGTGGCTTACATAAGCAGAGAACATTCACCGGCAAACATTCGACTCAGATGTCCACAGAAGACGACTTCCGACTCACCCTATACGCTCGTTCTCGGTCTTCCTCTAGCAGAAGACATGTCTCCCTCCAAGGATATACAGGAAGGTCCTGGTCTTGACACTGAGCTTTCAACTACTAAGAGAAGGCCAACCGTCATTAAAGAGCATCCCTTGGAACTGCCCACAACGAGCAAGGCCAATGGAGAAGCGAAAACGTCAGCCGAGCCTAAAGATACCAGTAAGCCTGTAGACGATCCCAAGGAAGGGAAATTGTCAGGTGCCGAGATCAAGAAAAGAGCAAAGGCCGAGAAAGCGGCCAGACGGGCACAACAGAAAGAGGAAAGACAGCCACCCGTCAAGAGCCAGGCACAGGAATCAGCGAAGCCGGTAGCATCAGGGAAGCCAAGTCATGATATCTCAAAGGGTCCAGTCAATGGTTCGTCAGCGACGTTTACACCCAGCTCGAAAGGGCAGCACAAGCGCACGGGCTCCATGAGTGTAACGTCTCAGAAAGCTCTACCATTACGGCCTACGCAAATTCAAACCGCACCACCACCAGTAGAGACGCAGAGAGAGAGTAAAAAGGTGGCATTATTTGGTCATCTCTATGGTCATCCAAGAAGGACCGCTTTGGCAGGCGCTGGGAAGGATGTGCACCCTGCAGTACTGGCTCTGGGCTTGCAAATGAGCAGTTACGTTGTTTGTGGGAGTAACGCTCGATGCATAGCTACGCTGCTAGTGTTCAAGAGGGTGAGACATCATACTTTGATTCATGGACAGGCTGTTAATCTTCCTATAGGTCATTGAGTCCTACACCACACCGCCACAAAACTCCCTCACTCGTCATCTCACATCACACCTCTCGCCCCAAATTGATTATTTGGTGTCATGTCGACCTCTTTCAGTATCTATGGGAACCGCCATTAGATGGTTGAAGCTTGAGATTAGCAAAATCGACCCGGACACTCCCGAATCCAAAGCCAAAGTAGATCTCTGCGAGGGCATCGATAACTTTATCCGGGAGAGAATCACGGTGGCAGACCAAGTAATAGCGTCCAGTGCAGCGGAGAAGATCCAGGATGGTGACGTGATCATGACATTCGCAAAGAGCAGCATCGTCCAGCAGACCCTTGTGGAGGCACAGAGACGAGGCAAGAAATTTCGAGTCATTGTTATCGACTCCAGGCCTCTTTTCGAGGGGAAGAATTTAGCAAGAGCTTTAGCCGATCTCGGGCTCGAGGTGCAATACTCGCTCACGCATGCCATAGGTCACGCAATCAAGGACGCCACCAAGGTCTTCCTCGGAGCCCATGCCATGATGAGCAACGGATGTCTGTACTCAAGAGTGGGTACGGCTATCGTCGCAATGACCGCGAGCGAGATCGATGTGCCCGTCATTGTTTGCTGCGAAAGCCTGAAGTTTACCGACAAGGTGGCTCTGGACAGTATTGTCACCAACGAGGTTGCCCCTCCGGACGAGCTATTACCCTTGTGTGCAACATCATCGCCGCTTGCAAGATGGCGGACTGCGCCGAACCTACAACTCTTGAATATCACATATGATGTTACGCCCGCGGAATACATTAAGATGGTCATCACCGAATATGGATCCCTGCCACCAAGCTCAGTACCCGTCGTCCATCGCATCAGCACCAATACTTGAGCCCGACTTGGTTTGCAAAGGCGTTTTTGGGACATTCCATGCGAATGTGCTTTCCGTCAATTCAGGACTCAGTCGCGCACAAATATTGGCTGCAATCTTTGAAGTCCGCACCTTGTTGGACCTCTTCCTGAAACTGTGAGCGTGTCGCGTTAATGCGCAGCCCAAAATACCGAATACGTCCCCAGAGTGAAACACATATACGGGGGAGGCATAAAACTAGTAATGGGCACTTTTCAATGTCATCCTCTTGTAAGTGACAGTCATTCCCTTTATCTATGACTGTAACGTGAAGCAGTACTTACCTTCGAGACCAGGTTGTAACGTGGAATAAATGTCGGGGTCTCTACGGAAACATCCGAGTGCGGCTAGCTTGTCTGAGTCACTTCTACGCGCCGCCCTACTGCAGGCCTTAAGCAGGCAGCAGAATCCAACATATTAGCACAAGGCTCTCGACATACGGAATGAAAGAGGATTTATTACCTTGGAAGGTGAATATGATTTGGTGATGCAAGGCTGTGTCACTTCTTAACTCAGGGATGTCAGAGTCATGCAGTGCCGATCGGTTGACAAAAGTCCAACACAAGGCTCATTCCAGACAAGGCAGCCGTTAGGCAGCGGTAGAGCAGCCTAGAGAACACCACCGAGTGAATCCTCACTCAAGATACATATACTTAAGATTGGACTGAAGTTGTGATGGACATTCTACCCTCTTCTATATGCGAAGGCTTTTTCAAACGGACCATTCCATCAATTCCAAAACCGTAATCGATCGCAGGGCTACCAGCAGCCATCGTCTACTCAGTTCATTCAGTCCTCAAAATGGTTATGCATGATCATTCGATAGAAGCAAAGGCGCAAAACGGGGACCTTACCAACAACGGAGTACAATCTGCTAATGACACCGAGATGTCTTCAGTTGCGACCGAGACCTCGGTCTCTGAACTAAGTTACGGTATAAAGAACCTTTACCAAGGTGCAGAGGACAGACATGGTCGCTACACATGGGTCGATAAGTACCCAGACGACTTGGAAGAGGCAGCGGAGAACGCAGAGACTGCCCGTTATGCGCTTCTTGTTCGAAACAAAAAGTGCTTTGATCCTCGCAAGAAATTGGAAGTTGATTCGATCGTCGTTCAGAGCGCGCTGTTGAAAGCTGTTTTGGGCTCCGTGCTGAAAGACTATCCTGGGATAACCACCGGCCTCGATCGTTTGACGTTCAAGGCTCCCTTTGAGCCATTCGTCCACCGCTGGGAGCGTTTCGCGCACGCCAGGGAAGTGGAGGAAAACCCGAAGACTAAGCAGCACCTGGACTTGTTATTTACCACACTGGAGACCGAGCTTAAGGATACGATCAAGGCTAAGAACGACCTCGTTTCCCATAATGTCATCACTTACGAATACGTATGGACGATATTCGAGCCCAGCGACTTTGTCTTCACCACGAAAGGTCCTGCAGAGTGTGCACTGCAACTACAGAATGCGAAGTTCCAGAACACCAGATGCGGCCCTGCGTACGTTCTGAATTGTGACGAGGTAGATTGGGACGGCGAGAACTTTGGTCGAGGCCGAACCAGCCTGAATATCTTTGAGTTCAGCGGAACTATGCCAATCTCCCAGCTTGGTGCATATCCACTCAAGTATCACTCCGATGAGGAGAATCTTCGGAAGAGGTTGATCGAAAGAGGAGGGGTCTTCGAGCGACTTCATGGATTTCACTATAAAGCATACAAAGGTATAGCGATCGGACAGGGCATGTTCGGGCCGATCAAGTACAACGTAAGATTGGCCATCAGATCAACAAATATCCGACTTGCTGTGTTAACTTTCTTGTCCAGGTTGACAGCCGCATAATCATTGATACCTATGCCTACAATCGGTTCAACCCCAACCGTACCGTTTCACTTTCTGCCCTGGGTAAAAGCAACGAGGATTGGGATGATGAATACTCGGATGAGTGCTCTTACCGGACGGATGATGAGTCTGGTGATGAGCAACAACTGGGTACAGGACAGCGACGTGCACCGCTCACGACGAATCAGCTTTTGATTGCGAGTCCGATGGTACGAGGCTACGCCCTGAAAACCAAGAAGTGGCGTGAGTCCCCATACATTACCTCTATGACTCTTGAAAGCTTCATCGTCTGACTATTCGCTAGTAAGCTTCTACATCGGGAGTGTCAGAGACATGGAGTGGAACGAAGGTGCCTTCCAAAGCCTAGTTCTGCCCGCAGATCAGAAGGAACTTGTCTTGGCGTTTGCGGAATCGCAGGCCAAGTACAAAGGGACTTTCGACGACGTCATACAAGGGAAAGGTTTGTCTTCTGTTGAAATGGATGTACATCATTGGTGCAATAGCTTACGTCTCTGCAGGCAAGGGTATAATCATATTGCTGAGTGGGCCACCAGGTGTGGGCAAGACTTTGACGGCCGAATCAGGTACGTTGCTCCAGGCACCCACCAGTGTCTCGCCCTCATCTTATGAGAGCCAATCGCTGACGATGACGTTCTAGTTGCTGAGACAATGCGCGTGCCGCTCTACATGATGAGCGCGGGCGACCTGGGCATCGATCCTTCAGGGGTCGAATCTGCTCTGGCGAACATCATGGAGATGAGCGCCAAGTGGAATGCCGTCTTGCTCCTTGACGAAGCAGACGTATTTCTAGAAAAACGCAGCGCCCATGACTTGGAGCGTAACAAACTAGTCTCAAGTGAGTACCCTCACTTTTCTGCTCAAACGGCCCCATCACCATTCCTAACCTCCCTTCTTCCCGCACAGTCTTCCTGCGCATTCTAGAATACTACGAAGGAATCCTCTTCCTCACAACCAACCGCGTCGAAAACATCGACCCGGCCTTCCAATCGCGCATCCACATTTCCATGGAGTACTCCGAACTCAGCTCCTCCTCGCGTCGCCACGTCTGGTCCAACTTCCTGAAGATTTCCTCGCAATCCAATGAATTTAGTGACAGCGACCTGGACCATCTTGCTGAAATTTCTATGAATGGACGTCAGATCAAGAATGTGTTGAAGACGGCGCAGCTGTTGGCGTCGAAGAAGGGGGTGCCGTTGAAGTATGAGCATGTTAATACAGTGTTGTCTATTGAGGGCAAGGGGAGGATTATGGGGAGTGCGTGAGGGAAGAAGGGTGGGAGATGTGGTATGAGTCGCAGGTTGGGCGCGGGAACAGTTGCTTCGGGGAGGCGAGTACTTCGCGTAGCTTGACTTTGATATGGATATAGATACACCTTTACGACTGGCTAGGATTATGATTCAATAGCATAGAAATGAAGATTCGAAATGCAAAGTCAGTACGTTTAAACCATTCCATGATCTTTCTCTGCGACGTGAAAAAGACCTTGGAAAGGTAAAAAGTGCTGTGTCAACGAAGTACTGGAAGACCGGCGCGAGTCGAAGCATCCACTCCAGGGGGCTTTGCATATACTGCATATCATGTTGATCTATCTAAGGCGCTAGATAAAGAGGAGAGGGACATGGACTCCTCATGGTCTATAGTCATCTATTATCGACCATCCTAAATACTTTTCCCAACGCCCATATTCCCAGCCTAATCCCATTCAAGCCTGGACCTGTGGCGGTATGACAGTCTCAACAAGGCCATTAGTTTGGTGACCAGCCTGCCCATTAACCTGCTGCACAGCAGCGTCTCCATTCACACCCTCCATTTCCGCAAGACACCTCTCACTACCACCCTTAAGATACCCCTCGACTTCGCCGACCCTCTTCCCACCCCGGACCCAACGTTCCTGATAAGCCGCTCTCCGCTCATCCGCCAACTTGTTCATCGCAGGCCAATACGTCTCATGATCGTATTGAAACTCCACATCACCACCATACGTCACCATCAGTTGGGCCGGCGGGACATGCTGTCTGATATCCTCGTTGAATTTCAGCTTCTCGCGCGTCAGGGGATCGATGAAGGGGGTGATGAGTTTGAAGAAGCCGTTTACGGCCCAGGGAACTAGATGCACGCACTTTGTCAGCCCGGTGCCTCAACGGATAGAAAAAAGCGAGAAACTCACTATTAATAACCAACGCCCTCCCCAACCTCTCCGGATAATGATTCTGCAAAATACTCAACGTCTGCCGGCCCTGGCCCACGCTGGGATTGCTCCCCGTCGTACTCTCCTTGAAATTCACCAGCAGACTCAACGTCTCCTGGCCCGGCACCATCAAGTCGATCACGCGCTCGATCATGAATACCAGATGTTGCATCTGCCTCTCGCTGCGTTTGGTGTTCTGTTTCCCCGGGTTGAGATACAGACACGGGCGCGCCGCGATGTCGTAGCCCAGGATGACCTGTTTGCCCGTTTCGTTCTCGGGCGATATGTAGCTGGCCGTGTGCGCGGCGAGGCCGTATTCGCGGCGCCAGGCGAGGGTCGCGAGGAGTCGGCGGGGTGCGTCGGCCGCGTTCCATTTCGAGGCGCGCAGGTAGCGGAGGAGACATTCGCGTGTGAGCCACATGCGTTCGTCGTCGGTGATGGGGGATGTGGGGCTGTTGGTTGCGGCGCTTGTGGGGACGGAGGTCCATGTCGAGACGGTGTGAAGGAGGGTGTCGTATTTGGTTTGTTGCTCGGGGGTTAGGGGGTGTGGAGGCGATGGCTTGGAAACTGGTAGGGGTTCTGTGAAGGGAGTTCGGACGGGTCCTGAGGGGGCGGCGGTGGGGACTGGTGTTGAGGTTTGCCCGTTCATTTTAGCTGTTTATCGAAGGAAGACTTGGAATTTTGAAGCAAGTCTAGGTTCTTGTAGCGCTTGCGGGAAATCTCCTCAAGAGTCTTCTTTATCGTTGGGTTGATGTAGTTTAGCTGCGCAAACTATCCTCTAAGTAAAACACTTTTGTGTAGCATGGTCTTGTCAGCGACTGTCAATGAATGAGTAGGTGAGATTGTAGAGTTGGTATTGTAGGTAGGAATTAGGGACAAGGCTGTACAGAAGAGGTAGGATAGTCAGCTATCAAAAAGCAGTGAATTGAGTAAGCCCTAGAGAACATGGCGCGAATCGGATGTAGATCTCCCCGACCGTTGATAACGAGCTATTACTATAACAGTCTAGCGTGTCGCGTCTCCCACGGACCAAGTCGCGTCTTCCACTTAACCTTCCCAAACGCAATAACTAGCAATTGAACGTCAAACGACGTACTGAGAATCTCCAAGCACACATACCTGTCTCAAGAATGGCCGAAACGATAGCTGAGCTCAACAAGTTATTTGCGCCTCCTCCGGCCACGGAATTGGAACCCGACATTCTGGGGGAGCTACAATCTATACTACGGCTTCATGGAATCTCACCGCAAGAGCTGTTCTTCAAATGGGAATCCTACAGTATCAAGATGGGCTCCGAAGAGACCAATCTGGATCTGACTACGGTGAGGGCGTTCAAGAAAGATGTGCAGGAAAGCCTGGAAAAGGAGACGAGAGGGAAGATCCATGTGCGAGGGGTGGAGAAAGGGCGTGGGGCTCCACGGAACACGGGGGGCAATGAGGATGTTTTTGGGATGTAAGAGCACAATGAACGCGGCATAGGGCTCGCCTGTGCTGACGCAACTCTAGGCTTGATAATCTCGTGCCAAGCACACCGAGGCCTGCAGTTATGAACGGTTACAAGGGAAGTGTGGTCAAACGGAAGGCAACATTCGAAACACCAGGAACTTCTAAAGTCAGTAAAGGAGCTCCGAACACATCTCCAGGCGTGTCTAGGGCAGCGAAGAACGGAGAAACTGAGCCGTTGGGCAGCACGACGTAAATGATCCCGCTTGAAAATGTCTTCCAGTGGCTAATATTGACCAGTTCTATCCCTTTCGCCAACCGGCCGAATGCTGGTCAGACGGTAGAAACTCTCAACGAACACCTAGCAAGTCATGAACCTCCTATGGCACCTGCATCGGAGCCTAGGATAAACTTGAAAGCGAACACCGATTTGAAGAAGTACTCATACAAGCCCATGGCCATGCACCTTTCAGAAGCTTCAGAAGTTCTGGATGACCGAATCGATGAGTTTATGACATTGGTCCAAGCGCACCAGGGACTGGAGGATTCTGCGTTTGGCAACGCTGCAAGTCAGAGCACCAGCGAGATCGTAGCTGTCGGCAGGATTGCTTCGGATATGCTCGAAGGGAAACTCAACTCGGCCTCGATCGTGCTGGAAACGTCAAGGCGGATGGGCGCAGGACTACGTGTGCCTCTCAAGGTTGATTCAGTCCCTTCGTATGAGTTCTTCCCAGGCAAGATAGTTGCTCTCCGCGGCGTCAATGCTTCTGGGGAGTATTTTTCCGTCAAAGAGATCCTCAGCGTGCCACTTTTGCCTCCGGCAGCATCTTCACCCACAGCTTTGGACGAGATAAATGGTCGTCTTGGTGGCGAGCCTGACGGATCTAGTGAAGGTGCACCGCTGAATATCCTGGTCGCTTCTGGACCGTACACGACCGATGACAGTCTTGCTTTCGAGCCGCTCCAAGCCATCTGCGACAAGGCCGCTTCATCCTATGCCGACGCTCTAATACTTACAGGACCATTCCTTGACCTCGAGCACCCTCTGCTAGCATCTGGTGATTTTGAATTGCCTGAAGACGCCACCTACGAGCCGGACAAAGCCACTCTCACCGACGTATTTCGAATACTCATTGGGACTCCTCTGAGGCGGCTCGCCCAAGAAGTCCCTGGAATAACCATCATCCTTGTTCCAGCGGTCCGCGATGCCGTCAGCAAACACGTATCTTGGCCACAAGAGCCAGTCCCGAGGCGCGAGCTTGGACTCCCGAAGCAAGCCAAATTCGTGTCGAACCCCGTCATGCTATCGCTGAACGAGTTTATTGTCGGTATCTCTTCACAAGACGTCCTATATGAACTCCGTCGGGAAGAGGTGGTAAGTGGCAAGACGACTGCAGGCAATCTGCTCGCGCGGCTGCCCAGGTACTTGATCGAACAGAGACACTTCTACCCACTCTTGCCACCTGTGGCTAGAGAACATATGCCAAAATCAGGAGTGGCGGATGGGTTAGCGACGGGAGCAACGGTAGATACAAGCTATCTGAAGCTGGGTGAGTGGTTGAATGTGAGACCGGACGTTTTGATCACGCCAAGCGCTCTGTCGCCGTTTGCAAAGGTGGGGCAATTCTGAGGAGAGACATCGAAGCTGGCTAACAGTAGTCGCACAGGTCGTCGAAAGCGTGATGATCATCAACCCAGGGACGCTCTCCAAACGGAAAGGCGCTGGAACGTATACGCAGATGACGGTGCATCCGCGGAAGGTGACAGACGAGGAACGAGCGCAGGCGAAAGTGGTTGGTCACCAGATGTTTGAAAGAACAAGGGTGGACATTGTAAAGATCTGAGTGCAACGTGCACCTTTTCATCCGGCGTTGAGTTGGAAGGCGTTATAGTATCTTAAGGTGGTTATAGTGCGTGCCATGGGAGCCGCCTCATCATTCCTAGCAAAATCTGCTCTCAATCTTGTACGTCGCAAGCTTCATGATGGCATTAAGTACCGTTGAGCTGTTCGGGTTCATCGCGGTAGCCTATTCCCCACACCCTCCACTCGACGTCCCCTACTCCCTAGCTTCACTCCGGTCACCCTGCCCAACGGAACACTATCTCCATTGGGCCCTTGCTTTACCAACTCCTCTAATCCCAGGTCTTTCCATGCCGGCTCACGCTTGGCTTGCGTGGCGCGCTGGATGCCGAATGCGGCATGTTGGTCGGGAACCACGTCGTCTTCGTCTTCTGGGTTGATGGGCTGGTGGTGTGGGGGTACGTAGATTTCTTCGAGAGGGAGTGGGGTGCGTGTGAAGTCCTGGTAAATAAATCAGTGATTGAAGTAGTAATGCCACGAGTTGTGTGCAAGGTAAAATGTGTGGAAGAATGTGGATGTGCTGGCGCATACTTCGAAGAGGTCGGCCACACGAGGTTGGTTTAGGATGAAGCGGCCCTGTCGCAGATGGCTTGGAGCGGCTCGAAAGCAAGATTGTCATCGGTCGTGTACGGTCCAGAAGCGACCAGGATATTCAGCGGTGTACCTTCACTAGATCCGTCAGGCTCGGCACCAAGACGACCATTAATCTCGTCCAAAGCTGTGGGTAAAGATGCTGCAGGAGGCAAAAGTGGCACGCTGAGAATCTCCTTGACGGAAAAATACTCCCCAGAGGCATTGACACCACGGAGAGCAACTACCCTGCCAGGGAAGAACTCATACGAAGGGACTGAATCAACCTTGAGAGGCACACGTAGTCCTGCGCCCATTCGCCTTGATGTTTCCAGCACGATCGAGGCCGAGTTGAGCTTCCCTTCGAGCATATCCGAAGCGATCCTGCCGACAGCTACGATCTCGCTGGTGCTCTGACTTGCAGCATTGCCAAACGCAGAATCCTCCAGTCCATGGTGCGCTTGGACTAATGTCATAAACTCATCGATTCGGTCATCCAGAACTTCTGAAGCTTCTGAAAGGTGCATAGCCATGGGCTTGTATGAGTACTTCTTTAAATCGGTGTTGGCTTTCAAGGTTATCCTAGGCTCCGATGCAGGTGCCATAGGAGGTTCATGACTTGGTAGGTGCTCGTTGAGAGTTTCTACCGTCTGACCAGCATTCTGCCGGTTGGCGAAAGGGATAGAACTGGTCAATATTAGCTGGTGGAAGATCTTTTCAAGCGCCATCACTTACGTCGTGCTACCCAAAGGCTCAGTTTCTCCGTTCTTCGCTGCCCTAGACACGCCTGGAGATGTGTTTGGAGCTCCTTTACTGACTTTAGAAGTTCCTGGTGTTTCGAATGTTGCCTTCCGTTTGACCACACTTCCCTTGTAACCGTTCATAACTGCAGG
>QQTW01003527.1_pt1 | contig 11558 bp, 15 predicted proteins | sample 1904831 | NCBI WGS metagenome assembly QQTW01 (sample SAMN09435610, study PRJNA476489) | Subsurface metagenome, whole genome shotgun sequencing project.
ATCTGAACAGAATGTGTCGGTGAACAATCTTTTGGGGGAGTTCTGAGTGTCGGTCCGGGAACATTTCTTTCTCATCTTGTCAAAGAAATCGCCCCTCCACCATCTCTTATCTCGTCCCCGGGGGACTTAGTAGCCGCACGATTTTCTCGTTGGACATCGCGCGTCACGTCTACACAGGTCGTCGCACACCCCTTTTTCCTTTACTCTTTCTCCCCGTCGGCAATAATGCACACACCCCCGGAGGACGTTTTTGGTCGTTGCTCGTTCGGAGATCCTGGCATGCGTCTGTGACTTCCTGGTGTCGTCCTTTCCACGTCAAATCTCTCGCGCGGGTTGACTTCGAATTCGTTACTTCGCAATCTCTCCATTTTTTCTCCTCATCTCATGGAAACAACCAAATTGTCAAGAACAAGGAAAGAACCTGGGTTTGGGTCTCTTTTTTGCGCGCGCTGCGTCTCATGGACATAATGATCGCTTGGGTGGTCTGAACGGGGAAGGATGGAGAGTGGTGATGTGAATTGCACGCGGTGAAGGGTCTGGGGAAACGAAGGCACCAGTTGCTTGATGGACCCCGGGTTTCTTCCAGTGTGGTTTTCGTTGTCGCTTTCTTAATCTCCCTTGAAATGGAACTCGAGTCTGTCCTGGACGTCAAAGTGTACTTCTCTCTCTCCTCTTAGTTACTGTCACGGTGGACAATCGAGAGATCTTAGCCTGCTCTCAACGATGCTGTGCCTGTGCCTGTGCCTGTGCTTGTGCCGTGACTTGTGAGCTGACTAGATGTTTGATGCTGACTTGGATGCCATGTAGTGACTTGACAGTAGTAGCATATCATAGAAGCAAGCATGAAGCCTCTGATATCCGCATATCTCATATCTACCCTTTCCTTCATACTTGACTTCGATGACGATGAAAAGTACTAGATAACGTGCCTCATGTGACTGCTCCCAATCGAGTAAGGTGCTGCCATCTCACTGGAAGCTCTCAAAGAAGCTAGCATCAAGTGTTTACGCTCCTGAACCGGTTAGCTTCAGATCAGCCCTCCGATAAACAAGCTTTCCGTGGCGGGGGGATGGCGCACGTTAATCTGGCGACCGAGGCTGCGATCAGCCAGCTTACTATGACGTCCTCGACGGTGGCGACAATTCAAGCGCGCGGTTGAAAATTATCGTCGTCGGTGTCTGACTTTACCCAGTACTTTGATCCTTGTTTAAGGGTCCTCGCTTCCGGACAAAGTTGCGCCTGGCTTCACAAAAGCGTCTCTGGGAGTTCATCTGCCCTCGATATCACCGCGCAGGGTTATCAAGAGTCTAGCTTGCGTGATAAACACATCCGCCAAAGATGCTGGGATATCTCAAGAAAAAGACCGGGAGCAAGGACCACGATGACAAGAAAAAGAGGCACAGCAGCCATCACCACGACGACCGCCACGACCATCACCGCGAACATCGTCACGACGACGACCACGATCGCCGCCACAGCCATCACCGGAGGGAGGAAGAGGAGGTCGACAAGACGCACCGGTTCGACTCGCCCGTGCTCTCGTCCAAGGACGAACAATTCCTGCAACACATTCTGCTGGCCGATGACGGCAGCGGCACGCCCATCAAGGTGGATCCGCTCGACCTGGCCGAGGCCGGTGAGGCGCACGGCAATGACATGCAGCTCGTCGTGAGCAACAAGCAGCCCATCGACCCGAACCCGGACGACGAGCCTGGTCCCCTTGCGATAGAGGATGCGCCGGGAGACTGGGACGTCGAGGATCGCCATCGAGACCGAGAACGAGACCGGCATCGGGATCGCGCTGGGGATGACGACGGCGGACCAAAGAAGTTGAGAAAGGAGGATAAGCGGCCCAGCGAGTCCTCGAATCGCTGGTCCTTTATGCAGCGGTTTGGGAGCAAGAAGGTTGGCGCGCTTGATGATTCATGTGTCTGGGCGGGTTGGCTGATGCAGTGTATCCATAGAGCAAGGATCATCATGGTCACCATCGCGACAGCTCACGTAGTGACAAGCACAAGGGAGATGTCACGCCCAGAGAGGGTACGTCAAGCGCATCCCCACCTGTCCAAAATCCGATACTGATCCCCGATGTTTTAGCGGCTCGAGAAGAGGACGAGCTCACGTCGGTGCTGGACAAGCTGAACCTGGCCGCGGACAAGAACAACCGGGTGTTCTCGCTCTCGGGCGAATCGCGCGAGCTGGTCAAGAAATTCACCGTGATCCTGCAGGACATGGTGCACGGCGTGCCGACGGCGTACGACGATCTGGTCCATCTGTTCGACTCGTCGCAGGGGCAGCTCGAGAAATCGTACGAGCGCATGCCGCCGTACCTGCAGAAGTTCATCCGGGCCCTGCCCAAGAAGCTGACCAGCACCATGGGTGCCGAGATGATGGCCTCGTCGGCGCAGGACCAGGGCGCCACCGAAGCCCAGGCCGGTCACATGAAGCACGCGGCCAAGAAGGCCGGCGTCCGCATGCCGTCGCTCCAGGATATGGTCACCAAGCCTGGCGCCGTCGCGGGCCTCCTGCGCGCCGTCATGAACTTCCTCAAGCTCCGCTGGCCGGCCTTCATGGGTACTAGCATGCTTTGGAGTTTGGGCCTCTTCGGTACGTAGCCTCGACACCCTTAACAACCCGCTTTTTCCACAAGTCAGATTGACCGAGTACTGATACGGTCGGTAGTGTTGCTGTTGGCGATGTGGTACTGCCACAAACGCGGTCGCGAGGTCCGTCTCGCCAGGGAGAGAGGGGCCTCGGGCGCCATCGGTGACTCCGGTCGCGTGCAGGAGCTCGAGGATGACGACGATGATGATTCGCTCGAGGTCATCGACGTCACCGACCAGCCTGATCCTCAACCGATGCGTCAGACCGCCCCTCTATCTTCAGGCCGATTCTGAAGTGCGTGGTCTTGATTGGGCTCATCGGTGCTCCTCGATCTGCTTCTCTTGATGATTTTTTGAGTACGACTTGGATGATCTGGAATCCTGCTGTTAGAGTTCGGATGATTTGGCTGGATTTGGATGTTCGAAGCCGACGTTTGATACCACCTTGAATTGCGTTGATGTTTGTGTCTATGAGCTTTCTCGTGACTGTGTTGAATTCTCCCCTCTGTGATTGCATGTTGGGTAATACCTGGTAATGAATTGTCTTGCATATCGTGAATTAATGATACTTAGACTTGGGCAGTGTAAGTAGCTTAAGGTATCTCAACATGGTGTTCCCATTTAGCTGTTGTTGTCCTTCTTGACCTTTGAGTTAATTTCAATGAGCTTGGTAATTACGTAGTGTTGGTCAACTCCGCCATACATATCACATGAAACTCCAATGTTTGTACGGAGTAGAGATGCTCGCCTTGGCAGGTCATGTCACTTCTTACACATGTCCCGATAGCAAAGTGAGAGAGAGCGGCCAAGGCGTCCGACGAAATCATGGCCATCTATCTCCGTAGCCCAATTCCCGTCGAATATCGTTTGACTGCTTGAACGAGTCGCGCCGTTCACCCTCACGCTGTTTTGCTACTGGCTCACGCGCAGGAAGTGAGAGATGAGCACAGATGTCCGACGAAATCGTGGCCATCCGGTCAAAGTTCTGTCGAACATCGTACCAGTTCGGGGTTGATCTCACTTCTGCTGTGCGCCCACGGCAACGGGGTGAGAGCGCCCAAGATGTTCGATGAAATCACGGCCTTCTGGTCCCAAGTCCCATCGAACGTCGTATGACTGCTTGGACGAGTCGCATCATTCAACCTCACGCAGTTGTGCTAATGGTCATGCCCATGGGGTGAGAGACGCCCACAGATGTCCAATGACTTCGTGGTCATGCGGTCATGAGTTCTGCTGAATGTCTTGCGAGTTCGGGGTCGATCTCACTTCTACTATGCGCCTACGTGAACAGAGTGAGCGCCCAAGATGTCCGATGAAAAAGTGGCCATGCCGCTACCTGGGCTGGATGGGCACGGCTGGGGTGGGTTAAGGCTGGTCACAGTTTCGTCGGACATCGGGACGCCTGAGGCGACTTCCAGCCGGCTCCTCGCCGGCTCCTGGCCGGCTGGTGCCTGGCTCCGCCTCGGAGGGATCTGGCCTGGTTGGACGGCACAGGTCGTAGGAAGCAAGCTGAGACATGCGATGGATTTGTGGCCACCTACAGTGTACGAGTACCACTTTACCAGGGCTTCGAAGGCGCATCTCACATTTCTATGGCGTTTGGGCTGGATGAGTGAGAGAGATGTCCGACGAATTTGTGGCCATCGTCTTGTTCTGATCACTGTTTTCTGTAATGGCGAGAATTTCTGATTTTGTCTACACCCACTATTACGCCCTCGAGCTACAATGAAATCGATGCTTGTTGCTACGTACTACTTAGTTCTATTTCTGAAACAAGCAGAACACTTTTCAAGTTAATTCAGAGATATCTACAAACGACCTTCACGTCACAATACAAATCATCCGCAGAGCACATCAGGCCGTTCTTAAGAGCGCTGTTTCAAGAAGTCATTTTCATCCGAGGCTTTCAGTCCCGATCAACATCAAACTTGAGCGGGCCGGCAATATTCATCGCTCTTGCGTTGTCTCGTCTTCAGAAGGCAACATATTCACACATTCCACCATCAGATGGCCGGTCCATCATCTTCGTCGCGGACTCTGAACAAGCCTGACAGCCTCACTTGGGGCCGTGTTTCGGGGCGACGACGTGTGCCTTCTCGTGATCCCCACTTCATTTCGGCTCATCCCCAAGGATCTGACGCTGCTCACGGCAGATAATGGCGTTACGTGTGGTCAATCCCGATCATGTTGTCTTTGCCTCGGTGGATCACGGCTCAGTCTCTCTGGGTGACACTGTCCTCTGCCAACCCAACCTCATCCGGGCAGGCGCCCCTCGATGCCAAATATGGCATAATCAGGAGACAGGCGTCAAAATCAGGTCGGGATTTGCTGACGGGACGAGAAGGACCACCTGATGGACCCGGACCGGGTGCACCAGAGACACACGCCCCATGGTGCGACCGTGGCTCAAACCGCCGGGCCAGAATACTCAAAACAAAACCAACGGCCAATCGATGGCGCCTGCACCGGAAGTGGCTCACCGTACCTGCATTAGCGGTCCTCGGCAACGACGATCGTCTGAAGACCCAGCCAAACCGACCCACAGAAGACCTGGCAAGATTCCGGCCATCAGATTCTGGCGGTTGATCAAAGCGCCCTTCCCGGACCCGGGGCCAAGCCACGACGATAACAAGGACCGGGCCACACAAGTCTTGGTCCAAGCGCGCTTCAGGATTCCGTGCGACCCTCTGTGCCGCGCGCAATTGGTCGTCTCAGGTGGGCACGGACGCCGGCCACTGTTACGCCCCCTGAGCCAATCCGGCTGTCTTATGGTTGGGTGACTTGGCTCCGCGCGCAAACGTGGCGCTGGACGTCGTCTTGTCCGTCCGAGCGAGTCCAGATCCTTTGGTTCCGAATGCAGGAGTCAGGACCAGACGAGGACCACCCGAACCAGGGCATGATGAGATGGTGGGAGGAGGACTATTCTTGGATACCTACGCCGCGATCCTATAACTTCCAGAGGGTCCTGCCTCTGGAAGCTTTCTGTTGGGTTTCTCTCCTCTTCATCCTCTGCGTTTCCTAGTATTTCTCTCCATTTCATTCAGTCTCTCGTTGCCCCTGGGTTGGGTACGTCGTTCGTTGTTGTCATATAGCCAAGTGCATCTGCTTCGGTTGATTCTATTCGCGCTTTCGTTTCTTGATCTTGCTGGATCAAAGTCACTCGTTTAGACTATCATCGCGACATCGTCATCATGCGGACCTTTTCGGCATCGACGCTGCTGGTCGCGGCGCTGGCCTGCCAGCGGGTCACCGCCACCTGGAGCGATGCGGCCGTCAAGCCGACGGTCGAGAACCAGGACAATAGCGGCTGTACCAAGGACATGGAGGGTGGCTACACGTGGGACAACCTGTTGCCCGGAAAGGTGGAGACCTACGATGCCGTGGACCTCCGCAACTTTGAGTACGAGGAGGATCAACGGAAGCTGAGGAAGCGAACCGTGAGTACCGGTCAACTCTGAGTAGGCGATGCAAACCGTGCTGACGATTTCACCAGACCAATGACAAGTGCATCGTTGCCAACGTTTCCCCTAAGAAGCAGAAGGCTGAGAAGAAGGAATATCAGACGGTGAACGACGACCAGGAGAAGGAGAAGAACAAGGAAGATAACAAGGCCAAGGAAGAAGACAAGGAAGAGGGCAAGGGGGACGACGAAGCTCAGGAAGAGGAGCAGGAGGAGGGCGAAGAAAACGTGGAGGACGCCCCAGACGCTCCAGATGCTGAAGAGGCAGAGGATGCCCCAGATGCTCCAGACGCCGAAGAAGCGGAAGACGTGGAAAGCCCAGAAGACGCCGAGGATGAAGATGATGACGAGCAAACCCCAAAGATCGAGGCCAAGGATCAAGACAAGGGCATGTCCATCAAGGAAATGGAAATCTCGTCCGACCGCGACACCGAGGTTCAGCTCACCTACTACATGCCCGATGGCTCCAAGTGCCGTGCCAAGGCCGCTTGCAACGCCGAAGGTACGACGGTGAAGAACGACCAGTGCGGTGGCGCCCAGAAGGTCACCTTCAAGCTGCCGGCGGCCGAGAAGGACAACGGTGACTGCAAGATCCGGATCCACAAGATCAACTTCGACTGCAAGCCTCCGGCCGAGAAGATCGAGCCCCAGACCGAGGAGACCACGACCAGCTCCGTGGAGTCGCCGGACTCGGTGACCTCGGCCCAGCCGTTCACCAACAGCTCGGTCACGGCCACGCCCGCGGTCGAGACGCCCGCCGAATCGCAGGCGGTGTCTTCGCCGTCACTCGCGACGCCGGTCGTGACCAACGGAACGACGACGCAGCAGATGACCACGTCGACCATCTTCACGACCTCGGTGGCCACCATCACCAGCTGCGCACCCGAGGTGGTCAGTTGCCCGGCCGAATCGACCACGGTGGTGACCTCGACCATCGCCATCTCGACCACGGTCTGCCCGGTTTCTGAAGTGCAGACTCCCTCGCCCTCTCCGTCGGCACCAGTTCCAGGCCCTGAAACCCCGGCTACTCCAGTGGAGACGCCTATCCCCGCGCCTGAGTCTCCTTCGGTCGAGAGCCCCGAGACGACCACGACCCCGACACCGACCTCCGCCGTCGAGATGACCACGAGCACAATCTTCTCGACCATCGAGCAGACCATCACCAGCTGCGCACCTGAGGTGGTCAGTTGCCCGGCCGAGTCGATCAAGGTTGTCACCTCGACCGTCGCTGTCTCTACCACTGTCTGCCCGGTCTCGGAGGTCGTCGCCACGCCGACGCCTGCCGTCGAGAGCCCAGAGACCCCCGTCGTCGAGACTCCTGTCGTTGAGACTCCCGTCGAGAGCCCAGAGACTCCCGTCGTCGAGACCCCCGTCGCGGAGACCCCTGTCGCCGAGACTCCCGCCCCCGAGACTCCTGTGGTCGAGACCCCCGTCGCCGAAACTCCTGCCCCGGAGACTCCCGTCGTCGAGACGCCTGCCTCATCTTCTGTGGAGAGCCCAGAGACCCCTTCAGCGCCTTCGGTCATCGAGACTCCTCAAATGACCACCAGCACCATCTACTCGACCAAGGAGGAGACCATCACGAGCTGTGCTCCGACGGTCACCAACTGCCCGGCCGAGTCCACCACGGTCATCACGTCTACCATTGCCGTCTCGACCACTGTCTGCCCAGTTTCCACTATTTCCGCCCAGGCATCCAACAGCACGAGCGTGTCTGATGCGGGCCCTGTTGTCGCCACGCCGGTTCTAGAGCAACCCCCTGTTCCGGAGCAGCCCAACGTGACGACGGTCATGGTCATCACCTCGGTCACTACGTGCCCCGTTACCAGCACCGTCACCTCGGACTCGTCGACCATCACGATCACGACCACGTCGCTCTCAACCAACATCGTGACCACCACTTCCGTCATCCCACCGCCTGGTGCGTCGGTGGCTATCCCGGTCACATCTGCTGCTTCACCACCCACTCCGCCTGTTGAGGTTCCTGCTCCGTCGTTGCTCCCCAGCTGTCTGAACACGTGGATGTACATGACCGAGTGCAAGGACAACGGCGACAGCAGCTGCTACTGCGTGTCGACCGAGTTCACGAACCACATCATCGACTGCGTGCAGGCGTGGGGCGTCACGGACGAGGAGATCCAAGCCGCGCTGTCTTACCTGGCCGGTCTCTGCGCTCCCCAGATCGGATCGAACCCGGCCGTCGTGACGGCCATCCCGTCCACGATCACGCTGGTGCCGGTCCCTGCCTCGCCGAGCCAGACCCCGGCCCCGAGCGAGGTCGCCACTCCCGTCGGAGCGTCCTCGTCCGTGGCGCAGGCAGTGCCGTCGACGCTGTCGAGCACGTCCACGGTCTCGACCACGTCGACGATCTCGCGCACCTCGACCGAGACCAGCTACGTCCAGCCCGTGACGACCATCTCCGTCAACAGCAGCACCTATACCGTGCCCCAGGTGGCGCTCGTGACGCAGGCATCCAGCGTCGTGCTGGCGGCCGGCAGCCCCGCTCCGGCCCCGGCGACACCGACCCCGACTAGCGCGGCGGCCACTCCACCGGCTGCTACTGCCCCGGCTCCCACTGTACCGGCCTCAGCTCCGGGTGTGGCGCAAGTCCCCACCGTCGCCAACTCGCCCACGACCCTGTCCAGCACCGTCAGCGCTCGTCCCTCGGGCAACGCCACGCGACCGGCCACGGCCGAGTTCACGGGTGCCGCCGCTGGGCGAGCCGCGGGTCTTTCGTCGATCGTCAGCGTCGTTGGCGCCGGTCTCTTGGCTGCTCTTTTCCTTTACTAGAAAGAAAATCTCTCTTTCCCCGATCCCGAAAGGGCGGGTTCGTAAATAATGTCTAAATCTCATATCTTTTTGTCTCGTTTGATTTTTGGATTTTTTCTGTTTAGTGCAGTGTCTATATCTTGCATCGCATGTAATCATTGATACTACGTAGCATGATGTTGATCATCTATCAATGAACAAACAAGAGAATTTCACGTCACTTGTTGATCTGGCCATACATATAAATATATATATGCCACATGTATTTACAAGCGGTCTTGACAGACTTGACCTAGAAAACATTCCAAGTCATGGGAGTCCAACATCGTGTTTATGAAGGTGGCTCCCGTACACCCAACTCCATATTCTACTGTTGCTCGCTCTCCTAGCATGGCGTTCTTCTTGAACATCTTCATTCACATCTTCTTCGGCGTTGTGTTGAGCAGTGGACTGTTCGGCAGAGGATTTTCCTCATCTCAAACGGGGAAAATGATATCCACGGAAGATCTCTCCGTCAAATGAGCGCCGGGTCTGTTACGGAGGCCGCGGCCCCAAAAAGTTCCGACATTTCTCTGTGTGGGACGGAGACTCGGGCCAAAAGTTTCCGACATCACTCTGGAGTGGAACAAGATTGATGAGACGCCCCATCAGATTGCCCCGCTTTGGGATCATTAATATATAGCTTCGTAACCCTATCTTCTAGTGGCTTACTAGCCTAAGCATAAGTGACTCGCCTGTGACCTGCTAGAGCTCTAACTTCGGAAAACCCCACTAAAGCTAAGCGATCGAAGCCTACTAAGCCAGCAATTACAGTGGGGCGACAAAAGTTTGCCTACCCCCCCGGGTCAAAGTGACCTGACTATCAGTTTCAAGTAGCCACATTACGATATGATGATGGAATATTTTGGGTAATGAGATCATCATAGAGTAGAAATAGTTATATTACTTCGATTCCAAGAAGGATATAACCAGATCATGATTGTTATATAATTGTTTTATTGCTAGGAGAATTGGGATGAGGTCACTTCGACCCAGGGGGTAGGCAAATTTTTGTCGCCCCACTGTATATCAGAGGCTACAGGCTTGTAGGCCATCCTACTACTAGGATGAGCAATAGAAATCATGGCTTCCAAAGGTGGTGTCGGAAACTTTTCGCCCGAGTCTCCGTACAACAAATTAACGAGACACTCATCGCTACACCCCGCTTCGGCAGCACTAATATTGAGCACTTCCACCTTAATTTACAGTGACCCACATACCTAACCATAGGTGTCGACCTTGCGGCTGGTCAGGCCTCCGGCGCTAATGAGTCTACTCACTTTAAGCTACTAGAGCTTGGATCTAGACTCTAAAAGCCTATGCGAGTACTCAGATGGAACACCTAACTTGTAGGCCTTCGCATTATGAGTGGCAAAATCATGATTTTCCAAGGCGATGTCGGAAAACATTTGGCCGCGGCCTCGGTATTCATGCCGCACTTCAATTGGGCAACCAACAATGTCAACCACACACAGCGCTGCCGTTAAATGGGGATACTCACCAGCATCCTCATCAACCACGAAAATGGGCGAAATAGACATGCCATGTGGTCACCGTTGCTAGTTCACAGGCCGTGCACTAGTATCAACCCGAAACGCTCTTCAATTCCTTCAAGGCCAAAGCTCGAATGGACGACTTCCAATCATAAGGCTGAGACTGCAGCTCTGCGGCGCAGTAGCAGCAACGCCGTTGCCGTGGGGCCCGCACGGGGCGTTGATGATCTGTGCCGCTTCGGCAGTTCCGTCATGAAGGCGTTCGATGTGTTGGGTACGCGTCCGCGTACCTGGGACTGGTCGTGCGTCGAGGTCCACCAACATCAACCGTCCTGGATTCCAACCAGCTCGGCGGAAAAAAGGACGGAACGGACGTGCGTTCTGCAGGGTTAGGGAGAAACGTGTCGGTGCAGCTTGCTTGACAGCCACGTTCGGCCGGGATCTACGCTGTTGAATCCTTCCGTTAAAGACCCAGCTCTGGTCCCCAAACCATGCTGCCATTTTGCGTTTCCTGGGGTTCGTCGTGATAGCAGGAAGCTCTCGATACCAATTTTCCGTTTCCGAAGCTCTTGGGCTTCGAGTTTCCAAAGACATTTCAACATCGAGCTCCAAGAGGAAGAGTTGCCGGTTGCGTGTCTCAAATTGTTCTGGTCACGATGGGCATCTCCTACAGCAAATGCGGTGATCAGAAACCGTTCTGTCCATGGTTTCCCCTAGAGGACGGCGTCGAGATGCCCGACTTCCCGCACAGTGGGCGTATCAACGATACCTGGTTCGGAGCCAACGGCACCGTCCTGGACGAGAGCTTTCGGACGGCCACGTGGTTTGCGTTCTTGGATCAGCCGACTGTCGCTCGCCCGGATAACACTGTTATGCCAAGTTATTGGATCGAAGCCGATTCGGATGTTGCGGGCCTAGGGGTGTGTTTTGTTTCATGTTTCTGGACCAAAAAACTGTTGGCATGTTCTGGTTGTCGGAAAGGCTTCTGACTCGCTCGCTCAGGTGTTGTTGTCCTTTGGCGTCTCGGCCATCTCGTCCGTCATTGTCGGTGTCTTGGCTTGGTTCTTTACGTCCAGACAGTTTCGGAATTTCATGGTCAGGCGATCTCGAAGGGGTATGTTCCTCGAAGGACCAGTGGGCAACATCAGTAGTGACATGGACATCGACAGACAACTTCAGTAGTCTCCCAATCGT
>QQTW01003528.1_pt1 | contig 11557 bp, 8 predicted proteins | sample 1904831 | NCBI WGS metagenome assembly QQTW01 (sample SAMN09435610, study PRJNA476489) | Subsurface metagenome, whole genome shotgun sequencing project.
ATCAGCCGCGACGGGAAACAAAAAAGACAGAAACGAGCCTTCTACGCAGTGCCGGTGCCTAGGCCAAGATTGTTCCGCGGGAAGAAAAGCACAGAAAGGGAGTGGGGAACGGGCTGGTGCGTGCATCAGTCTGGAGAGCTCTTGCTACCACCACCAGTCGCCGGAACAGCTGTAGTCGCTCGTCGACGAGCAGCCAGTGCTCGAGTCGGTCAGCGCGCCCATGGCGAGAGAGAGGGGAGAGCTTGACACAGTCGGTGGAGCGACTTCAATCGAGGCGAGCAAGCATTTCCTCCTTGGTCAGCGGCACAAAGTCGGCCGAGTCGAAGTCGAGGCCCTGTGCAACGAGGTTGGCACGCGCAAACGGCGGCACCAACTGGCGGTTGAGATGCGGTGCGATGGAGAGTTCTGGGTGTGGTTAGACTGAGCGACCGTGAAGGCATGACCGAGAGATGAAGTGAGTCGTAGACTGGTAGAGTGATACACTATGTTCAGAACTTGACGTATTCACGGCTTGATATCGGACAGATAAGAAAAAGAAATGAACAGAGGTGTTTACAGCTGCTGCATTATTAAATGAAGGGCTGGTAGACATAATAAATGACTGTTCGGCTGTACAAGATATGATGGACCGTGGGATTATCAACTGATGCACCAAAAAATGACAGTTTACGAGACAATAGATGATGAGTTGACACAGGAACAGCTATACACTGCCAGACGACAAGCTGTGCACCAACACAGTCAGGTTGAGAAACTCCAACCCACGATGTGGCTCTACTCAACGCTCGAATCCAAGCATGTCAACTCACCATGACGTGAGAAATTAAACAATGGCGGCAGGTCTTTCACAGACGCGTTCGGGTGGCGCGAATCAGGCAGCTTCGTGCTCGGATCGCGCAAGATGTCGAAAAAGGGATGCACCAGCGCCTCAATGGCCGACAGCCGCTGCGTCGGCGTGTACTCGAGCAGCTTGGTGATGAGATCAATGGCAGCAGGCTCGGCCTTGCGCAGCACCTGTATCACCGTCAGCAAGCCAAGTCAGGGGACTGACTCTAGGCACTGGTACGTGGTTCAGCAAGCGGACACCGACCTTGCTGAACGGATGCGGCTTAATCTGCGGGAACTTGTGCTCCATGTAGTTGGGGTTCATTGTGCGGATCTGGTCGCGCGTCGGCGTGCCCAGCACCTTGATAATCTCCACCAGCTGGTCGATGCCAGACTCGCCGGGGAAGAGCGGTTGGCCGAGCATGAGCTCTGCCATGACGCAGCCGGTTGACCAGACGTCTGAGGTGACGTGAGTGCGTGCCAAGTAGGAATCGAGCATATGATCAGAATAACATGGAAACGATAGAAATCAAACGGAATGAAAGCAACATCCAGAACCCTAGAGGCGGTACTGATACCGAAGGAGTCCCAGATGATTGGTAATTAGAGCATATAAACTGGTATCTGTCCTATCTACAATCGGTAACATTGCACGAGACAGACACCCCCAGTGTTCACCGAGTTAATTGACTAAACACAGGACAATCTGAATGTTCGTGATTCGAATCAAGGCCATGAGCATCCGCGTGAGCACCCTGAGAGCAATCACCAAAGGGTCTAGACCGACAGCTCGACTCAAACCATCGAGATTGGGACAGACAGTACAGAAGCTACCGGAGCGTGCAGTATATATAGTATGCAGTGACACGGTTTCGCCGGTACTTGCACTGACACAATCACATCGAGCATTGAGTACCACACCACACGCACTGATCACAACAACTCACCAATCTTGGTCATGTAGTTGGTGGCGCCGAATATCAGCTCGGGCGCGCGGTAGTAGCGCGAGCAGATGTACGACACGTTGGGCTCGTTCTCGACCAGGATCTTGGCGCTGCCAAAGTCGCACAGCTTCAGCACGCCCGTGGACGGGTCCAGCAGCAGGTTCTGGGGCTTGATGTCGCGGTGGCAGATGCCCTGCGAGTGGATGTACGCCAGCGCGCGGAACAGCTGGTAGATGTACAGCTTGACCTCCAGCACCGGCATCGCCGTCTTCATCTTGTTGAAGTAGCGCGACGCCCGGTACACCGTCTCGGGCACGAACTCGAGCACCAGGTTGAGGAAGACTTCGTCTTTCTGGGGCTGCTCGTGTGAGGACTCAGCGGGCGAGAACACCGCCTTCTGATCACCTACCCGGTCGCCATTGTTGTAGAAGAACGCCTTGAGCTCGACGATGTTCGGGTGGCGCACGATTCGCATGATTTGGAGTTCGCGGTTCTGGTTGCGACATGATCAGTGACGAGCTGGTGACTTGACAGGACAATACATGACTTATGGAACCGAAAAGATTATTGAATAATGATCAGATTAGAATATTCATGATAATGGCTTATAATTGCACGAATCTCCCCTCATACCTTGAATCGCTTATCTTGGAGCACACGCTTGATCGCCGCGTCTTCGCCGGTCGGCGACAGCTTCGTCTGGAAGACGACGCCAAACGAGCCATTGCCAACAATCTTACACGACGTGTAGTCTAGATCCTTGAAGTCGCCCGTGCGGCCATCCTGGACTTTTTCGCGGATGACCTCTGTGGCGGATCAGTACTGTCAGGTTTGGACGTAAGTGACTGCCCATCGGCTAATACACACGCTGTGAACCGTCTGTGTTCACAATAACAGCTAAAATGAAAAATCGGCGAACGATCGGGGCAAAACGTCAACAAAGCACTGTCACGCGAGTTATTCCCACCATCACATGAGTCGCTCCAACCATCACGCGAGTCGCTCAACCATCACGCAAGTCGCAAGTCACAAGTCACTCACCGCCCATGCGAAGGTTCCCAAACGCCGGCTGCCGCACCTGAGACATGTCTGGCGTGCGCGACCAGACCGTTGTGGTCGCTACCTGGAAAACGGCGGGCTGAAGTTGAGAACCTGGTGCGACGAGCGCGGGGAGGGCGCTACCAGGTCCGTCTTGGGCGGTTGACTCGACAAGATTGGAGTAGCAACGGTCCGGCGACGAACTGTGGGAACTGCGGTAAACTACGCGTCGATGTATTGACCAGCCGTGCTTGTATTACCACCGTCGGTGGACTCTAGTGCGACTAATCGGATACGGAGAGAGATGCGGCCAACTCGTGAGCTTTCGCAAGGGAATGTCGAGTTTGATCAGCTGATCACGAGACGAACGTCACAAATCAGTCAGTGCGGCCAGGGACAGCCAAGACAGGTGGCGGGGCGTGGAGAGCAAGGGTTCGCTAGACGCACACTCTGCAATGTAGTATTAATAAAGAGAATAATTCACAGAGCGCGCTCGCAACAAAACCGTTACACGCACCAGATATAGCGATATGCCGACGCCGCCAATGTCGAGCAGGTGACGCACTGTCGACGGAATCGAATGAGGCACAATGGAGGCAGTCCCGAAGTCGTCGACGCAAATTAGCAAACGGTGCGGCGCTTGAGCGACAAGGCCGTACAGTCGACAGGTGAACAGCGAGTAGGAGGGGAGGCAAAGGAAGGGGCTGGCGAGTAGGCGACGCCAAGACGGTGATGGCGGGGCGGGCAGGTGAGCGCCTGACCGGGCTCAGGTACAGTAGGGAGTGCCGCAAGGCCAGTGAAGCTGGACGCAGCCGCACGAAAACGGTTGAAACGGGGGTACAGCTGAGTGAATCGGTTGTGCGTGCAGCTGGTGATTCGGCGGGTGACTACGAGAAGGACAGCAGCGGGTTAGATGTCCACAAGCAGAGATTAACTGGAATTAAACCGGCTGCAATCGCACAATGACGACGGCGGGTACGGCGAGCGATGAGATCGCAGATGCTAAGCGAATGCGCACAGACAAGTGGGGCTGACGATGCGGCGGATCGGATTCTACCGAGGGTTCACGGGGTTGGGTTTATAGTAATAGAGCGTGGGTCATGTAGACTTTGGAGCCATAACTACATTAATCATCCACAGCACACTCCGCTTGTTCACTGCCCTCGTAAGTCGGCGGCTTCCGCGGCACGTGAGTATTCGAACCCGCGCCCGCTGCCGCCACCGTCGCCGACGATCCCGGCTCGGCGCAACCGGCGTCAAGGACTCGTCGGCGATATTCTGGTGTGACAGCAAGCCAATCATCATCTCATCTTACTATGCTGGCTGCCGACACCACTGTGTTCTTAACCATCGAGATTACTCTGCCGGACGATAGCATGATAGACTTACGAAGTGTCACGATTATGCGTGGACCTCACGTGAGCTAGTCGTGCTGATATCTGGACGCATTGGGGCTATCTTCCGTCGTCGCACAGCCGCCCGATCATGCCATTTCCTGTTATTGTAGATCAGATTGTCAGGCCAGGCGTATGTAGACGCAAGTCACACGAGAATGAGCCACCGAGTCGGTATGGGGGGGCCGTTAATTGGAGCACACTCTCGCGTAAAACCTCGAGGAGAGTCTCATAAGCTCGTATTACTCTGCGAAGTGAGTCTCAGACGCCATGTTCCCTGTCCATGTGATTGCTTCTGGAAGCGCGCTTGTCAGCTGTGACTTGGCCGGATTATGTAATCTCCGAACTGACCACAACCGCACACAAGATTATGTCCAATAATATTCGCTGAACTGTACGTATGAATTGAGAGTGGATGTGAATCTTCAAAAGGTAGCAGAGTCACACACGTTGCTAGGATATATTACCACCAGCTTATTCAGATTTACTCTCAGTCTAGACTTAGTCCTGCTCCAAAAACGATATGTCAGTTTGATCAGCACTTGCACAAACTTCAGGCCAGTAGTCTGCTGCTCCAGGGTTACAACAAACACTTGCTACACTTTATAGAGCAGCGGCGGAGCAAGCCGCACTTTAAGAAGGCGTAGGTTACACGGTTCGAGCTGCTACAGGCGTAATAACGGAAGCCCAGACTATCGTGTGTATGCTAGCTGTAATGCGCCGCAACCATAATAGCTCTACCCGCCGGTCGATACAGGCGCTAATAAGCAACAGACTTGAAATGGAGATACAGTAAGCCGTAGTGGAAGGGACAAAGGCAAGCAGAAAAACGACAGCAAGAACGACGGCCGTGCTAAACCCAATGATAAGATGCAGTATACAGGCAGCATTTCAGAGGCACAACCCAGGTGATGCCAAATATGACCATGAAGCTGGCAACAACGATAAAGGTCAAGCCGCTACTAAAGGGAGTCACTACGCCAGTAACTGAGATAGTCCCAAGTGAGTGCGGAAGGAATCAATCGAGCCAACGATGTGACGGAACCAATGTCGAAGGCGTGTAATTCCTCTAGTGAGCGCTCACATAATGGCGACAACACCGCCGCATCGTTGCTAGGACTAGTCATGGTAGCAACAGCTTGACATGAACGATATCGGTGCAGTAAGGGGAGGCCTTGGAGCTGATCCACTAGGCCTACAACGCCTTCATGTCTCTACAGATAAAGTACGCTGGGAGGAGCACCACAGATTGGTGGCTGCACCAGAGATTCGCATGTTCCCTCCTCTTGCTATCCACCATAGACGTGACTGGCTCACCAATTGGTGGGTATAGTTGACATTTGGGCCATCTCAACTCCCCGCACCTTGGCCGTAGGCTCTTCTCTACGTACCTCTCCTAAACGCGGCAGTGCAGGTCTCCTACGAGCATGCAATTTTGACCAAGACTATTTGGACTGGTCTGACGACAGCTGACTGCGGAAGAACGTACGGGGCGATTGCCAAGCAGATCTGTGCCGGGTGCAGCTTCCCTCCGGATGCAGCTTCGCACCGGATGCGGTTAGGCCGCGCACGGCACATACGGCATGCCACTCCTCGGAATCTGCCGTGTGGCAAATTCCATGCCGGAGCTCTACTTGCGAGACAGTTGAGCGAGACCAGCGATATTCAGACTCGGAGGCCGACAGACTTAATTCGTAAATTGACTTTACACCACAAATAAGAGGGGTCCACACTTGGCATGAACCAGCGGGGTACACATTTGACACGAACTGGTGGGGCACACAGTCGGCTGACGGGAACCCGGTTCCTGGCGCCCCACCCGCCCGCCTGGAGCCAATCAGCGACAGAAAGAGGGCGCACGGCCAGATAAGAAATCTGCACATCCGGCATGCCACCGCACCTCTGACGCTGCCGTGTGGCATGCTGTTCTTGATCTCTACGTGTAAATCCCTTGACTGTCAACTTGGAAAACCGGCGGACTCCATTTGGATGTTGACGTTGAGCAGGGTCCACAAGCGGCAAGAACCAGAGGGGCACACGAACAGGACGGGCAGACGCTTGGCCGACGGGAGTCCCTCATCCAGGGTACCCGGCGATCTAGAGCCAATCAGTAACAGAGGATAAGACACGGCAGAGAAACTGTCAGATGACATGACTAAATCGCCTGGCGTGCAGAGCGCTAGCGGAAAAGACTGTCTCGCTGCCCGTAGATGTCGTCAGTGTCATGACGTAGACAGGGCCTACAAAACAGACCCACCACAGCTGTTTCTCTTCTCTTCTCTTCTCTCCACTCCATCCTCCCTTCTCTTCCTCTTTCCTAGCTTCCCCTCCCTTCTCTTCACATCTCTTCTTTTCCCTTCTCTTCCCTTCTATTCCCTCCTCCTCCATCCTCTTCCCTTTACGTTCCTTCTCTTCCCTTCTCTTCCCTTCTCTTCCCTTCTCTTCCCTTCTCTTCCCTTCTCTTCCCTTCTCTTCCCCTCTCTCCTCCTCCCTTCCCCTCTCTCCTCCTCCCTTCCCCTCTCTCCTCCTCCCTTCTTTCCCGTCCCTTTCCCCTCTCTTTCCCTTCCCTTCCCTCCTCTTCTTTTCTCCCTCGCTGTTCCTTATCTTCTCGCAACCCTCGCTGTTCCGTATCTTCTCGCAACCCTGTCTGTCCTCTTACCATTGTGCACTATAGTGCCCAGCCTCCGGACTAGCCATCCTGCCGCTCCTCCGCTTCCATATCGACGTAGGGTGTTGGCTACAGCTGAGACGACTCACAAGCTAGCCGTGGCTCAACTGGATCGTGCTTGCTGCATTAAGGTAACGTCTTCCAACTCAGAGTGAGCTTTCCCGGAGCATCTTCATGCGTTGAGCATTTCTTTGCCCGTCGAGTCTTCCAGTCTTCCAGTCGCCCAGTCTTCGAGTCTTCGAGTCGCCGAGTCTTCCAGTCGCCGAGTCTTCCAGTCTTCCAGTCTTCCAGTCTTCCAGTCTTCCAGTCTTCCAGTCTTCCAGTCTTCCAGTCTTCCAGTCTTCCAATCTTCGGGTCTCTGTGTTCTCTTGTTCTCAGGTTTTCGGGTCTTTCCGTCTTCGAGTCCTTGTGTTCTTGTTCTTGGGTCATGTCGTCCATGTCTTCCATGTCGTCCATGTCGTCCATTTGTGCATGAATTCACGTCGTCCTGTCTCCAGGTTTTCCTATTCTCCATGTCCATGTGTCCATGTGTCCAGCTCATCATGTCGCTACATGGCCAGCACCCATAGCCCCATGTCCTATCGTTGGAAACCCATGCGTCTATTAAGCCAGAGCGTGAGTCGCAGCGAGTCTTGCCATTATGCTATTCGTCACTGGAAGTCAGTCGCCACACCCTCCATTGGTAGCGTATCGGGGCCCTGCTGCAATCTCAGTACTCGCTGCCCATATGGAGCATGGACTAGCAATTGATCCCTCTTTGCTACTTGCACTCGTCTTGACCATCGTTCGCAGGGTTGGTATTTCCGTGCTGCCATGCCCGACATGGTTGACAAGTGTGTTTTTGTATGAGTCATTCAGCTCTTGACGTTAGTCTCTCTGTAGGTCTTCAAATTCTCAACTCATTGCGTCTCCATACCTATCAGTGGTTTCCGTGAGGATTATCATGCTAGCTGATTGTTCAGTCCGTTCCAAGCCGGTTGCCAATCAATCGAATCAGTCTCTTAGCGCGGCTGGAACAATGCTTGCATCGATGATGCAGCATTGCTAGCTGCGACGCGGCTTAACAGCGTCGGATGTGCGAAAGCAATGAATGACCGCGACTAATGCGCTCGGGCGGAAAGATTTAGCATCAACTTCATCGAACGCTTGCTCCGGAACTGTTGAGTAAGTCGCTGATGTTTCGGTTAGTGAACCGTCCTGTAGCGGATGATGAACCTAAGCCACGTTGCCTATAAGCCCTTCGGGCAATGAAATAAATAGCATTTTCTGACGTCTCTTGAGTTCTTTCAAACTTTATTATAATAAAGTAGACACGAGCTGACACTATAGTAACGTTGTGCCCAACAGTAACAGCGGTCGGTGCTGAACTACAAAAGGGTAGAATGCCTGTTGCTGGCTAGGCGGACACAAACTTCATCAAACGCCTGCTCTGGAATAGAGTAGTAAGTCGCTGATATTTTGTTTAAATCTTGCAAGCGCGAACTGTCCCATGTATACTTTGTGCTGAATTGAGCTACCGTCGCTTATAAGTCCTTCGGGCAATGACATAGAAAAAGCTTTCCTGGTTTAAAGCCACGTCTCTTGAGTTGTCACAAACTTCAGTGAACAACTGTGGACAGAAGCTAACATTATAGTAACGTTGAGCCCCAACGGTAACAGCGGACGGTGCTGAATAACAAACGCATAGAACAACTGTCGCCGGCTAAGCGGAACGATTCGGGACAAACTTCATGAAACGCTTGCGCTCGAATCAAACAGTAAGCGGCCGATGTTTCGGTCAAAGCTTATAGGAGCGAACTGTGTTATGGTGAACACAATTTAACGTCGCTTATGAACCCTCGGGGCAATGAATTGTGAGAAGCTTTTCTGAGCAAGGCTACGTCTCTTGAGTTATTACAGGCTGTAGGGAACAGGAGCTACTCCCATAGTGAACTGATACTTTAACGATAAGGACGAAACTTTTGTTACCAGCTGAGTTCTACCCAGTCTGCAAAGCGGCGCTTATGCCGGACAGGTAATCATGCCGAGTTAGTCCGATATTCGTATATTCCGTCTGCTGGTGGTGGACAACCCAGGGCGAATCCAGCCATTGCGGCCCTATCGTAAGTTACTGCACTTTCAAAGGGCAGCGCTTTTTTGCGAAGCTATCATGTTCTAAAAAGGATAAAGGGCCAACAAAGGAGCTGTCGCAGAAGGTGAACGCGACATCAGCTACCACTTACATGCTCGAACGATGGCGTCCACTGGACCTTTCTTGTAAGGAAGCGAGAGCTCGTTATGTGTTGTTTGGATTCGCGGGGGCAATCTGGAAACTCCACCGAGAAAGTATTCAGGGTGTCTGGCCGCGGATATCTCGAGGATCAACCTAGCCTTCCCGGATCATTCACTCATCAGAGCAAATCTGCAATACCACAGCTGCCAGTTGAGCGATTCTTACCATTTGAAATTATCTTATCCACTTGTTCAGACGGCCTGTACCTTACCAGATAAGATGATCGCCGGTTTCGTGTGCGAGACGTATGGCCTCCGATACCATCAATGGGAGGGATGAGCCAGATCTCCACCGACTATTCCCTATCTGCGCAATGGCAGACAGGGTAATCAACTGGCAGGATGCTCCATCGCACCGTCTCTCAGTAAGAAAAGCAGCAGAGAGATGGAACAAGAGATCATACGGTTTTCTCCATGCGAACGGAGTGGCCAGGGCATCTGTTGATCAACTTGTTTTGCTTGCCCAACGGAACACTTTCAAAAATAGAATGAGTGCAATTAGTCGAAAAAATGAAACTCGGACTGGGACGCCCGAGCCAGGGCGATCATTTGATAGTTACTGGATGACGGAACGTCGGTGACTTCAACCAGTTACGTAAGGATCACATGCCGCACACCTTAATCTCGCGAAAACGAACGCATCAAAAGCCTAAGCCAACGTTGCATTTTTGGAGCGGGACTGTACTTCAGCATTCATATCGTCCTAAAGAACGCGCGCAATAACGGTCTCTGGAGCATTCGCGAATCTAATTGCGACAGTCGTCAGATTTGAACTTGGGACCTTGTAATCAATGGGGCCTTGGGTCATATCGAATTGGTTCGTATGGATCAAGCGGATTGCCGAATAGAGTCTGCGGCATTAGGGATTATAACCCGTCCGACCGAGATACTTAGGTCGGGTAGTGTCTACAATGTTTTGTCCTGCTGATTGCTAATTACTGCTGTTGATTGCTGTTGATTATCTTGAAGAATTGATTGCAGCGTCGAACCCAGCGTTGAATCCAGCGTTGAATCCAGCGTTGAATCCAGCGTCGAATGGAGTAGGGTGAAAGCCAGCATCGATCCTACCGTTCGTTGCAGCGTTAATCCCCGCGTTCATTGCGACGTTACTTGCAGCGTCGTATGCAGAGTTGAATGCAGCGTTGAATGCAGCGTTGAATGCAGCATCGAATCCAGTGTTGGTTGCAGCGTCGATTTCAACATCGATTTCGGCGTCGATTCCGCCGTCGATTCCGCCGTCGATTCCGCCGTCGATTCCGCGTCGATTGCGGTATGGAATATCAGGTCGATTACGGGTTTCCAAGTAATAGTAGCTGCTGTTTTCGGGTGCTGCTATTACTTACTACTTAGTTGCTGCTGTTAGATGCCAGGCGGAGGTGCAGAGAAAAATAAGAACAATCCCTTCCCTCGCCCTGAGGCTGTCCGACGGAATATCGTACTCGCATGGAACAATGTGGAACATGACGGACGGAACATGATGGCACTTCGTCCAACCCATTGGATCGGCAGCTTTCGAGATTCGAACCTCGGCAGTGTGCGCTTGGGTATTTTGGAACATATTTCAGAACGATCAAATTGCGACACGGGAATTCATGTTCTGGGGCATCGATTATATTGGCATGCCATTATCATGACAAGTGATCATCTTCGTCTTACTAACACATTCAGCGCATTGCCATGAATAAGACCCCCGGTGGTCAAGTATTCACGCAGTGCTATGATCAACCTAACTGCCTGATATGTGATACACCATACTATCTTCAACACCGGGTCGAGTCAACGCTCCATGTGCATCTACTGACCATCATGATGGGTCCACAGCACCCCCGAGACCACTACCAAGGCTCTGGTCGAGTCCATGCTCGATGCGCATCACGCGTCCATCACATCAGCTCTATCATATGGTCACGAGAGTTGGCCAATCCTCTCCAAGGAGAAGAGAGCGTTGTTTGCAGCGTTTATTTTGGAGAGGCAATGATAACTTCTAGCTAGTATTCACTACGCTGCAGTCAATGACTTACGGCTAACTAATAACTTTTATGGACTGCTATAATTGATTGCTAGTAATGACTGCTGCTGTTCACTGTTATTATTTAGTACTGTCGTTGATTGCTGCTGTATCTTGCTGCTGTAGGCTGCTGTTAATGCTGCTGTTCTATACTACTGCGGTATATGGCTATTTTCTATTGCTGGTATATCCTGCTGTGATATTTTACTGTGGTATCTTACTATTATCTCGCTGTTCCATGTTGCTGTTCCATATTACTATTCCATGTTGCTGTTGTATGTTACTGTTCCATGTTACTGTTGTATGTTGCTGTTGTATGTTGCTGTTGTATGTTGCTGTTGTATGTTGCTGTTGTATGTTGCTGTTGTATGTTGCTGTTGTATGTTGCTGTTGTATGTTGCTGTTGTAT
>QQTW01003529.1_pt1 | contig 11557 bp, 8 predicted proteins | sample 1904831 | NCBI WGS metagenome assembly QQTW01 (sample SAMN09435610, study PRJNA476489) | Subsurface metagenome, whole genome shotgun sequencing project.
ATATATTGGCGGGTCACAGATGGGTATACTCGTCGGAACTCGAGGCTTCTTTGCAGAATGGTCATTCCGTGTACGACCCTTCGCTATCCACAAGTTCAAGGTCCCTGAGTGGATACACGTGGTCCATCTCATACGGAGACGACAGCAGCGCTAGCGGCGACGTATATACGGACACCGTCCAGGTCGGCACGACTACTGTCGCCGGTCAAGCGGTAGAGCTGGCACAGCAGATCAGCGCCCAATTTCAGCGAGACGTTGATAACGATGGACTTCTTGGCCTTGGGTTCGATGCCATTAACACTGGTGACTTTCTGGTCGAGGTTTACGTTTTTTTTGCTGGCTGATCATGCCAAGTTTCTCCAACGAAGCAGAAGACGTTCTTCAGCAACGCCATGGCTTCCCTGTCAGCTCCGCTCTTCACGGCCAACTTGAAAAAAGGCAAGCCCGGTAGCTACACCTTTGGCTACATTGATGCCGTTCAGCACACCGGGAGCGTCACTTATGTTCCCGTCAATTCTGCCAACGGCTACTGGGAATTCACCTCGAACGGGTATGCCGTCGGTACCGGAGCCTTTGTTTCCACTTCGCTTAATTCCATCGCTGGTATGCGTCCTGGTTTCGGGCGACTTGGATGGACAAATGCTGACCAGCGTCAACAGATACCGGCACTAGTTTGATCCACCTACCTAGCACCATCGTCACCGCCTACTACTCCCAGGTCGCGGGCGCTGCGTACGACTCAGCACAAGGTGGTTATACATTTCCTTGCTCGGCCACGCTACCAAGCCTCACTATTGGCATCGGTTCTTATCGAGCGGTCGTCCCCGGGTCTTACATCAATTATGACCCCGTTTCCAGCAATCGTGAGTTGCGCTTCCACTACCGTGAGAGCCCTTCCTTGTCTTGCTTACGACTCTGCAGTTTGCTACGGCGGTATCCAGAGCAACACGGGATTTGACTTTGTCATCTTTGGGGATATTCTTCTCAAATCGCAATTCGTCGTCTTCCAGAGCTCACCGCCAGAATTGGGTTTCGCACCAAAAGTTCTTTGAAAAAGGAGACCAGGGAGCGTGTAACACGCCTTACTATGAGCGACTGCTTTTCGAGGCTCATGTTTTGGGTCGTATAGCCAGGATCGTCGGCCACATCGCACATTCATCCTAGTAACATCGACGTTTATCATTTCTCACATCAACCATGGCAGTGTTGATCGCATGGCACAGTGATCCGCCTTGTGAAGTAGTTTTACTGTGCTAGTGACTTGTCTTGACACCTTCCGTCTGTCGTTTGGTGATCTAAGACACCCTGGTAAGCCTTTTGCGCTGGGTTTAGTTCTCCTGGAAAGCACGCACTGTACGTGGAGCATATGTGTGCACCATTCCTAGTGTATTTCCAACAGACCCGGTTGATCGATTACCCCATTACGGATGATCATTTCTCTTTGAAAGATGCCCGGGTAAATCAGCATCTATTTCGCAGGCGGTAGAATCGAGACCGCGGACTGCAAATTTTGACAACATACAACGTCGTCTGAGCAAGGATGCGGGTAAGTAACGCATCCCGTATCGTTGAACACGGGTTCCCTGTTTTCATGAACAGCTCATAGTACCTTTGGCCTCCACCCGGACAACGTCAGACCTTATCTTCGAGCAATGCGTAGATTGAATCAGGCCAGCACAAGAAGTAGACAGAGGCTTGCCCCAGACCTAGCTTGATTGACCTTTCTGTTACCTCTAACGATCCCGCCTCAATGGTTCTAAAAGGCTGGTTCCCAAGCATAGCTCGTGGCAGGCTTCCACCCAGTGGGTATTGCAAGCCAGTGTTCTGGGAACTCAAAGCCGAATGGTCCTTCTAGAATCACGAGAGGAACGATATGCTATGGCTTGTATGCACGTACCTGGGAATCGGGTTTGAATCGACGTCTCGAGCGGAAGGTATCCGTGGAGGGCAAGCTTATTTGATGGACTAATTGCTGAGTCAGCCATGGCTTTCACACGAGATGGACCGGCGCGTCACCCGAAGCTCATACCGCGTTTTGGAGAGAGGAGTACAAATATTTCTACAGAAATAGGCTCTCCATTGTAACTGCTGTGTCACCATCTCTGGACCTTTTACCCGTACGTATCGTGGCTGAAGACAACCAGGCTTGAGCTCAGACATGATCACACAGACCCACTACGTTCTCCGGATATGATGACGGCCTGCCTTACGAACAGACACAATCCACAACGATGTACCTACCAAGAAGCTTGATCTCCCACCTGTACCAACATCTCCTTCGCACACACCACTCGCAATCCCCGCCTGTCCTCGTTCTAGTATCCCTCGAACCCGATGCGCTCTGCGCCTGTCGAATCCTCTCCGCACTCTTCAAACGGGACTACATCCCGCATAGCATACACCCCATCTCCGGCTATAATGACCTTACCGCCGCCGGGGAGGATTTGGTACAGCCGATGACAACGCAAAAAGGTGGAAGCGGTGGCATCGTCGTATGTCTTGGAGTGGGAGGTATGGTTGACATGTCGACCATGTTGGGACTGGATAACATCGCAGACGGCGGCGATCCTTCAGGGGGCGTACAGGTCTGGCTTATCGACGCGCGTCGGCCTTGGAATCTTGGCAATGTCTTTGCGGGCAGGCCTGAAGACGCGCTGCAGGAGATTGACGGCAATGCCAGGGCAAGGGCGCCGGATGTCGTCGGCGGACAAATCCAAGTGTCGTTCAAACCGGGACAGGGCGGCATCGTCGTCTATGATGACGGGGATATAGAACAAGAGCTGACTACTGAACGGGAGGCCTATATCGCGCTTTCCACCATGCCGGACGTCGAGGACGACGGGGAACCATTGGACGACTCCGATGGGGCCAGTGAAGTCGCCGAGTCCGTCAATGGAGGAAGCCAGTCAAAAAAGCGGAAATCATGGTCAGACCGAGAAGATGATTGGGATGAGAGTGACGAGGAGAACCCAAGGCCTCGGCAAAGGCGGAGAAGCAATTCGAGCAATACAGTCACATCCTCACCAAGTCGATCTCCTCGCGCTCGAACAAGAGGGTCTGCCTCACCCGACCCTGCACAATCGCCGCCGCAAATCCCAGGTTCTTCACCTCCTCCCGCAGCTCAACCGCCGTCCCCTAGAAAACTCCGCCGCCGACTTCTCCGCCTTCGTCGCAAACACGAGTTGATACTTCATAAATATTACTCACTCGGTGCGACCTACTCCGAGCCCATATCATCACTCCTTTACTCCCTCGCTGAAGCGCTCGGTCGTGAGGATAATGACCTCCTTTGGCATTCAATAGTGGGCGTCAGCTCTCTGGAGCTTTACGGTAGAAACATGACCGGCGTAGGTATATCCACATCGTTGGACTCTGGTGGTTCCGCGGGTTGGGGCGGCCAGCGCGGTGAAAGGATACGGCAGGTCCTACGAGACGAAGTGCGCCGACTCAACCCGCCCGACCCGGCAGATACGAGAGGGGAGAACGCAAGAGGCGAGAGCTCTGGTGTCATTCCTACCACTGCCCGATCTCCCACCGACACCTCCATCCGACTGTCTCCAGAACCACGGTTCCTCCTGATCAGACACTGGTCGCTCTACGACAGCATGTTGCATTCTCCGTACCTTGCCGCAAGGTTACACATATGGAGCGATGCCGGCCGGAAACGGTTGCATAAACTGCTTGCTAAGATGGGTGTAAGCCTCAGCCAGTGTAAGCAGAATTATACGCACATGGACATGGAGCTTAAGCGAGGCTTGCGGCAGAGCTTGTTGACCTATGCGCCCATGTACGGTCTTGATGGGCTGGTGCCTCCGCCGGCCAGTGCAGGACGTGGCAAGCAGGGATGGGGGTTTGTGCGAAGCTGGGGATGGAAAGCATGTCTAAGCGCGCTGGATGTGGGTGTCATTGTTGGTGCGATTCTCGAAGTAGGTAAATCTGGCATACATACAGACGCTACAGGCAAGTCCTATGACCGTCAAGGAGTGAAAAAGGAAGCAGTGGACGAAGATGGCAGTGAAGAAACGCAAGCATGGATCGAGCGATTTTGGGAAGCTTATGACGCTCTCGGCAAGTATGTTCAGTTCTGTCTATCAGTATAGGTACCTCCGATCGTTAACATGTCTCTGTCAGCATCGAATCCCTCAAGCAAGCTCTCCCCACCGCCCAACTCCTCCACCGCGCCATCCTGCGCACTGGAACTTCCTTGATAGAAAAGCGCCAGATTCGCCATCTGAAAGCCTTCCGAATGGCCGTCGTCAAAGAAGGACCCGACGTTCAGCTCTTTACCCATCCTGCCGCACTTACCAAATTGGCTCTCTGGGTCGGCGAAGCCATCGCTGAGCAGGAGAAGGAGCAACGAGGGAGGATTGGCAAGCACGGCAAGGGCACTCCGTTGGTCATGGCTGGACTAAACGAGGCAAGAGGGGTATATGTCATCGTGGGGACCGGGGGTGGTGGCGGGGTAGTCGATATGGCGCTGCAGGAGAAGAGGAAACAGAGGATCGACGCCAAGGCGAGGAAGAAGCAGGAAAAGCAGCAGGAGAAGGAGAGGATCAGGTCGGAGAGGAGGGAAAGGGAAGGGCTTGACGACGAGGAGGACGGCGAGGAGGAGACGGAGGATGAGGAAGAGGATGAAAGCGACGAAAGTGATGACGATGATCTCGATGAAAGGGGCTACGGAAGGAACCGGTTCGGCAATGCCTTCCAAGAGGTTGTGGACGAGACGAATGCGAGGGTAAAGATCGATAGCTTCGAAAGCTGCGTGGTGGAGATTAAGAAGGAGGATCTCAGTGGGTTCTTGGAGAGCTTGAGTATGAAGGCCGTCATTGGGTGAAGGGCGGTGGGTAGGCGGAGAGGAGTGCACATATTGGTTTGGTATCCTGCTTACTGGTTTGTCTTTACAGCGAGCGTTGACATGAGACGATCTTTGTGATGCTGTTTCCAGGGTTTGCTCTCTCGGCGCATGATGAATTCTTTGGTGCTTTCCTTTCCTTTCGAGTACTTCTCCTATCCCGGTCGCTTGGGTGTTGTGCTCGGCCTCTACGCTTCGACTTCAGCGAGAGGAGCTCCCGCTGTGCTGGCTGTGCTACCTTTACCTTGCATAAGACAGTGACAATGCAGGAGTCGATGGGAAGTGGAGACACGGATCTTCCGATTACCAAGCGCTTGAGATGAATGTCCAATCTATCCGGACAATCTCAGTACACCCTGACAAGAGCAAGTCTTCCCACAATGGCAGAGACGAACATGGAGAATCTGTCCAACAAACCCTGGAGAACCTCAGACACTCATGCCCTTTTACGATACAGTTCTGCATCATAGAAGGCAGCACACGTCTTTCTCCCCTTCTCATTATCAAAGGCGATGCTTGTGACAGGGATGTATGATATAAATGCCCTACAACATACACTGGCAAGATCTCAAGAAATACCTTGACCCGGCTTGTGCAAGCCCGATTAAGTCAGCCCGCGTAACGTGTGCATACGATATAAGAAGCTCTGACCCATTACCTCATGGTTTTTTTTTCTTTCTTGCTATCTTCATCACACCAGCCAGCCCTTGAACATCTGCATTCTGCTACACCAGGATGGGTAACGGACTTGTTTAAACCAACCATCTGAGTGCACACCGCAGTGTAGGATATCCTATCCGGCCTCTTTTTTTTTGATCAGATACAAGCAAGACCAGTAAGACTGATGAATCTGAGCTGGGCTCTTTGACACCGTAGCTGACGCATCCTAGCCTCGATATCGATTTCGCAGCCACGCAAGAGAACAACCTGCCATACCTTCTAGATCGACGATCCGATTGTCTGTGTAGACGGCACGCCTGGTAAGAAACCGCGTATGCTTCGATATTCCCAACGGCGTCACTGACCGCCACTGATCCTCATTGTCGAAAGTCAACACATATCTAGTCAACATCTCCCACACCTCAGGCTCCTCCAGAAGGATGAGCGGACCCAGTCCCATCCACAAGCCCGCTCCGACGGCCCCCGCCATAGATCTAGCCGACGAGAACGAAGCTCTGAAGTCGGAAATCGAATACCTGAATTCCATGAACCGAATCTGGGAACGGACCAAAGAAGTCGCGATAGTCGAAATGGAGACCGCGCAGTCCGAAACGGCAGCACTAAAGCACGTCCTCAAAGCCGCCAAGTTGACCATCAAGCGCCTGAAAGCGGAGAATGAGGCCACGGAGGCCGAACACAAAGAAGAGCACCTCCAGCTCGAAGCGACGGAGCGTTTCTACGAGGACGTCTTGGAGGAGAAGGAAGCGGTGGAGATGGAAAATGAGGAGCTCAGCGCTCGGCTGGATGTCTCGGAGATGCGGAATATGGATTTGGAAGAGCGGAACGAGGTGCTGGAAGAGAAGAACGCGGAGTTGGAAGAGCGGAACGCGGAGCTGGGCGCCAAGTATGTCATCGCTTGCAATGATATCAAGATGCAGGGATCCAAGATCAGGAATCTGGCCAGGGAGCAGCGCGCGGAGTACAAGCTGTTGCGGGTACGGGATCAGGAGCGCAAGGCGTGCCGGATCTTGCTCGGGGAGAGGGATTGGGAGATGGTAGAGAGTGGGAGGGCGGGGAAGATGTTGGCGGCTGCTGCGGCTGCTGCGGCGGCGGCCGAGGGGAAGAAGTTAGTTCCGAAGCAGAAGGCGGTGGAGCGGGTGAGGAAGGGTGGAGGAGGGGTTAGGAAGCCGGTGATGGAGATCCGAGAGCGTTGGTTTGCGTGGCGGAAGAGCGGGGGTAAGCGCGAGGGGAGTGGGTTGCGGGAGGTTGAGGGTGTGGATGATTTGGATGGGGGAGGGGAGGAGTAGGAGGAGGAGGAGTTCAATGATAGAGGCGCTTTTGTTGGATGCAGGGGTGGATGCTGTTGGCTGGAGTAGCGAGTTCGGAATGATGTTGTCAGGAATCCTGTGGCAGTAGTTGAAGGAAGTGCTACTCCATGTCGTGAGCAGTCGTGTTAGTATCAGGCATATCGATACCTCGTTCTCGGTGTCCTATGACTTTTCAAAGTCGAATGTCGAGTGTTATTGGTTCTGGATGCCAAGATCAGAACGCATCTAAGCAGATGGCAGCGTCACCGGCATTCAGCCCAGATTCATCATCAGAGGATCATCTTGCGTCTTTACAGCTCAGGAAAGGCACAAGCCTTCGTATCTGACTAGTACGAGGAGTGGAGTGGAATGAGTGAATGAAAGACGACCACGCCGTATCTGGTGTCTATTCAATTCTCTGTCTTTCGGAGAGAATTTTCCTCTTTCTACCATTATCAAAATCCTGGATGTACGCGGCCGGCATGCAATTTCTACGAATGAGGACCCGAGTCGCCGCGCCAGCAAATCATGGTTGGAAATACACCGCTTGATGTGGTGCTGCGGCCGACAGGCGAATGGATCGGGAATCCACCACAGGAGCAGATGGATTGCATCAATGCTTCTTCATGAACGGTCGTCTGCTTATGGTTCGGGGATACGCCAGGGATTCGACGCCGTTGGTAGTTCGGGACACTGGCTGCCAGCTAATCTTCTGAGCGCAAGACCGAGGGGAGATGACTTCAATTGGCCGCAGCACTACGAGCTCTTTTTCGATCCTATTAGCTTACTGTGATCACCGAGAATCGTTTGAGAGAAGAATGATTTGCATAAACCAGTACTCTTTCACTCCCGAGGGAACGCTTAGCTGGTTTCATTGTCAAGATTTCTAAGAGACCCGCAGATGCAGACGAAGCATCGCGCGGCCGAGAAGACTATTGCTCTGAGAGTGACACTAGTGGCATCGCAGGCCGATCAGAAAATCCCCCACTGCTGTTTTGTGATCTTAACTCCCATGTCCTCAAGTTCGTCAATAAGGTCCTGTTTGACGCTGAGCCCCCTTTGAAAAATCAACCTCTTCAACTGCGGCACCTTGTTGTTTTTGCCCTTCGCTAACCCAAGGAAAAGATCGGGCGGATTGCCTTCTTCAATCGTATTTAGAAGTGTGACCGTCCTGATTGAAGTGGGCAAGACGTCCACCAGTCGCAGAATCTTTCCATCTTTTACCTCCTGGAAGGCCGTAGTATGGAGTCTTAAGAATCTTAATTTTTGGAAGTCTTTTAGATCGCCGATGAATTGTTTCTGTAAATACCTGCCGTGATAGTCGGTCGAGTGTGCTGTGAGATCTAATTCGACGAGGCTGTGACTTGCATATCTCTTCAAGAGAGCAACGATGCTCCTCGGATGATACTCCGCCCCGCCTACAACGCCGCCTGCGTGGTGGTAGGTCAACTTTTGAAGATTTCCAATCCAGTCCCAACCGTGAAGACCGATAGCGCTGTAATCCATATTGATTTCCTTGATTTGATGCGGTACCAGAATCCTAGGTGGTTGGTGCGGGCTCTCAAGAGGAAAATCCCCAAAACATCCATCAATCATGCGCCCAGACACCAATCGTAGTGAAGGCAACCCCAAGAAAGGGCTATAGAGCGTAAGGTCCTCACTCACTTCGGAGTCGGCACTGTCAATCCTGATTTTGGCCAGCTTCCCTAGCGCCTTTCCATGGACTGCGGAATGTGGGTCGCGATTTGCTGCCGCAATCGCCCTGACAGTCTCTCGGATGGGGCGAATATGACGAGACATACCTATGAAGGTGATAGATTGCAAATTAGGCAGCATTGTTAGGAGCATAGCGAGATGATGAGAATGGTTGGTGGGTACTTGAAGCTCATCGCGCCACGCCTGACGCCGTGCGTAATCCTTGAACCAGGGGTGGTCCGTTCCAAGTGTGGCTATCTCGGACCCAAATAACGCTATAACGTCGACGAGTTTGCCAATTTCCGGGATAGGCTCGACCAAGTCATTGTCATCACCCCACCGGGTGGCGTGCAGAGTCTTTGGATAGTACGCTATTCTTGGATCGAGAAGAAGTGTTCGAAGAAAGAAAAGAGGCTGATATCTTTGCCAGTCGTTACCCTGCCAACTTCCTGGATCCCCGAACCGCAAAGTCGAGTACTGTTCGAGCAGCTCCTGGTGCCTTTCGACTGCACGTTGAGAGAGTACGTGGATTGTCTTGCAAGATAGGACGAAGGACCCTAAGTCTGCTGGGTGTAAGCTGTCGATGATTTGATGGATGACTTCATTAGGAAGAGAGAAAAGAGGGCCGTGAGCCATACTAAGAAGGCGATATCTCCGGAGGATCTGATGTTAAAGGAAGAGCTCCACAAGGTTTTACTGGCAGCGCTTCTCAAGGAAGTCCAACATATGTAATTGACGATCAGAGCATTGATCTCGAGATGTAAAAGAAGGAGCGGACTGGAAGATAGTGCTTGTTATCATGAAACCTTGATTGTTAATACTGACCATGGAGCGAAAAATGTTACAACGTACTTGTGGCAGCGAATCAACAGGCAATGGTGCGGGATTATTATCCGAGCTTACTACGGCCACACGAACGTGGCTGATGATTTTTCTTTGAGGGACGATGGCTATCTCTCTATTTGTCCGCCCATGCCTATACTACTCTTGCTGTTCTACGCTCACCACTGAGCTAGTCAATGGGAAGCATAGGTGGCAGCAGATCAATGGGAATGCTGGTTCAGACTGAACCAAGAATGGGAGGTCTGAGCGGCAAGATGCCGGAACTTTCCCGCTCGCGCCTCGCTCAGGCGCTCGTTTGGGTGTACTCGCGCGTAAAGTGATTGGTCCAAGTCCAACGTGCTGTGCAATCAATGGAAGAAGCCTCCCTGGGGTTCCCAAAACTCTTCCCAGTATAGCGTAGCCAAGATGGCCCTGCTCCAGGCTGCATTGACAGCCACTTGTACCTCAGGCGCAAGCGTCGGCCTGTCCCGGGTGCCTCAAGAGCCACCTGGCCCTCCCCCCGCTCTGAAATTGCGTCTTCGCTCTTATAGCTTGCTTCGTGACCGGCAGCATACATCTCCTCTATTGCGTCATGTCTACCTACGTCACAGAGCCAGAGCAAGTCCAGGCAGGCCAGCCAGATCAGTCATCACAGTCAGAGCAGCCCATAGCGTCGGGTGAGCAGGACGATCATTCAGACCTGGATGCCAACGTCATCTACACCCCAATCTTCGTGACCGGCGAAGCAGAGCTGTCCGAAGAGGTAAGTGAGGCCTTGATCGCGGGCATCGCTAGAGACCTACTGACGGTGCAATGCAATAGTTCAGATTCGAGCTCGCCAAGCATACCTATCCGAACAACATCCGATGGGGCATTGCCCAGAACCATACGCAGCCTCCCAAAGCCAACCCAACACCGTTCTACCGTGAGACCGTGGAGCAGATCTACGAATACTGGAAAGCCGGTTTCATTCACGAAAGGAACTACAAAGGATTCGATGACAAGACCGACGATTATACGAAGTTTACCTTCATCGTTGTGGACGACCAATGTATGCGGTCTGATCCGTGGGAGATCATCGTGGCATGCGATGCCCCGGATTATGGCGAAGCGGACGATGAGACCAGAGTCAAATCCTTTTGCATGCCGTTCGAGGAAGGGGCGAGCTGCTTGAGTGCACTGGAGTATCTGACCATGACACCTTCTGAGGCTCGGACCCATAGCCATGATGTGCTGACCGGCTTCCCACCGGCATGCATGATGCCAGTGCGTGATGAGAATGGACAGTGGCTTGGTGACATGAGGCCTGCAACGCGAGAAGAAGGTATCAGGAACAAGAGGCGGATGTTGGCTGAAGGTTCGTGACGGCGGCCACTGGTCCACTCTCTTCAGTCGCAGCAGTATAAGCAAGGCCTTGGTGATTACATTCAGAGGAAAGCAGCAACTATTGGATAGCTTTCATAGCGTTGAAGGGAGTCCTACAACCTAACGCTGCGTCTTGAGCAGTTCGAAATCATAATTCCAACCGCGAGTCACCATCCATACACAACTACAATACCTACTGCTTTGCGAATACCTTGTCCTAGGGTATCAGAATACATCAGGTGTTTCGGATTGGAGTAATGCTGTATCTTCCGCCACTTTTTTCTGGCTTCAAGATCTCATCATGGCTTGACATACATGGCTCCCGCAATCGGAGTGCGACAGAATCGATTAACGGCACTCGAAGTTGTACTGGTCGTTCAAGTCCACCGGGTCGACTTAAAATCTCATAGTATATCATGAAGCGGATGCTTATACTGCAATTGTTGGGATATCTGGTGCTACGCATGAAAGTCCGTCCAGCGGATGCTATCCCGAATCTTGGTTTGTGGCGCGCTCGAGTGAACGATTTTGTTTTATACTGACTGCCGCTGCCATATTCCACCCGCAGTCCTAGAACTCTCACTGCTGCCTCGCATCATATCTCCCAAATTGGACATGGTACCTCAATCAACATCTGCGCGTAGCGTCAGAGTGGCGGAAGCTGTGATCTCGAGCCGGTCTAGGTTAGTCAAGGTTGGGCATCGTCTCCTCGACATCAGTTATTGTGCCATTGATGATGGTGGTATTAGCGAACCCATCGGCCGGAGGCAGGAAAAAATCGTATCTGTCATCGCCGGCCGCGTCCACGTTGACAAAATAATCTGGCAGCAAGGATCGATCCTTGGGATCCAGGTAG
>QQTW01003530.1_pt1 | contig 11556 bp, 8 predicted proteins | sample 1904831 | NCBI WGS metagenome assembly QQTW01 (sample SAMN09435610, study PRJNA476489) | Subsurface metagenome, whole genome shotgun sequencing project.
GTCACCCACCCAAGTATGTCCCATCTGGCTTCTTAGAAACCTGAGAGAGCTTGGCATAAGGCGTTCGAGGGCTATCTACTGTGCTGGTTGTGCTGGAGGATAGATAGTTTGCAATATAACGTTTCCGAAGGCCCATGCAATAGCCCTTTGCCCAGTGCTCACGCGTCGTAAAACGATTTCAGAGTCTGCCCCATTTCAGAAAACATGCAGTCTGGTAGAAAGGGGGGTTTTTCTCTGCCCTATTCGTGAACCGAGTATTGACCATCCCAAGTCCCTTCCCCCAACAGACCCTCAATCCAAGTTAATCGACTTCCCGAACCGAGCATAAAGCTGGGCCTTGAGCCCCTTCATCTCATCCCGCAACTCGTGCAAACTTTCCTCCAACCGCGACACCTCGTCATCCATCTGCTTGGAGGCGGTTGACAGCATTTCCTGAGCTTCGGACAGCGGGACCGACATGAAGGAATCGCCGATCTTGTAGCTGTTATTGTTCAACGCCAAGATCAGATCATTTGGGAAAATCGCTAGGATGTTCTGGGGGATGATACGTACGGCACAAGTTCATCTTCATCGGCTAGTTCGAGCTCCGTCGAAACCTCTTCGAGATCTTCTTTGTCTTTCTGTTTGAGCGGGAATCATGAATCGTAGCGTCAGCGTGAGATGTGTGGGGATCGACACACTACCAGCCAAGATTTTTCATGGAACGCACACGCTTTGATCAAATGCAGGAATGGGCAAAAGCGGTTTGGGGAAGTAATAGGAGATATTAAGAGACTTTGAACAAGCAGAGTAGGATAGGGCATCACAAACCTGTCTGCCTTGCAGTTCCTCCTCGATGATGCGTTCTCGATTGTGTAGTCGACTGAAAGAGTTGATTTTATCCTGATCTTCCTTGGTCACCTCGGTGTCCGGTCCCGTCTCTCCCTCTTCCTCCTTGGACAGCTTGAATCCGTCAGCGCTGAATTATTAAAATCACATAGGCTGACAGCGGCATGTTCAACTAGATTCGAAAAAAGAAATGTAGCACCCAGAACTCACCATTCGACGGGACAACATCGACTTTGAGAGCGCTAACTGGATTAAAAGCAAAATTCGATTTTGTGGTGTTGGTTGTAGAAATCTAAGATACAAAGTTCGGATAGAAAATAGCTCCGCAGGTGCCAAGGCCCTATAACTTTAACCTTATCCGATTAGAAAGATAAATCCCACGGGCCGCATTTTAAGCTTAACGTAGGGTACAGGGCTGTGTAACATACAGACTTGTGCAACACTTCCTGCCCCCATCAAAGTTTCCAATATCTCTAAGTGATTCTATGCAAAAACCTTGTTTTTCAGCTTTAGAGATAGTCAGAGAAGCTTGCTGTATCTATGTCAAGAGTCACAAGTATAACGGCTATCAAGATGCACCCAGCATAATAAGATAAAGAAACCTTTTAAGTAGAAGCTTAATATAGTTAAAGCTTCCGGGGCCTTCGTGCCTATTAGGGCATCTATTGCACAGCCATGCATGTTGCACAGCCCTGTATCTTACGTTACACCACATTTCAACCAATTAATTGAGCTTGGCAGGGGGGTGTAATAAATAAATGATTACCTATTTGGGTACTGGTACGGTCACAACGGTACAGAGGGCCTGGTCTTCTACCGTTGGAACGGGGAGAACTGCTCTTCCGTACCACTATTCCATTGGTACGGTTGGTACGGTTGTGCTGTTTCCGAACGCTGTGACCAGCATGGCCAACCTGCCGTCAACGATAAAAACGAGTATGAGGATGCTTGAGAGGGAGCATTTAGACACGCTGATTAGCATGGCCAACCTGGCATCGACGTACAGAAATCAAGGGCGGTGGAAGGAGGCAGAAGAGCTGTTGTGTAAGTGACGAAGAGGGAAAAGAGGATGCTTAATGGAGCCACTCCGGTAGAGGCGGCTGGGGCTCGACAGATTGAAGAGGATGACGTAGATAAGAGATAAAGAAGTTGAAACTGGATAGAACAGAACAGGAAAAATATGACTATCTATCGCTGACCTATATGGTCAGCTGGGGAAGATATCTACCGCATTTTGGCGCCTAAGGATCAGTAAAATCTGCCTCCAAGCTCACGTGTGATTTCACTCAGACTAATAATCCGGAATGGTGCTCTCTCTGGGCAGCAAGAAGCCGTTGAGACAATTATATGACAGAATAGTATAGGCACACGGCGGCATCTGATGATTGCTTGCAGCCCCGGCCTTGGACATCATTCCCATGAGCCTGCGTGTACTCGTCTCTTGATGCTTCCCACCGGAACTTGTCCCTTGGTGACATTTATGCAGATTGCAGGTTTCGTACGTGAGTCCATGAGCTCACGATACAGACGCACTTCTCATCCAGGTCAAACAAGGGGCAGGCGTGCCTTTCTCTGAAATCAAGTGCATTCTGTACCACGAAGCACTGTGCCTTCTAGCTCTCCATGCAGTAACCTGCCGCACACTTAACACCTCACGTCGACCTGATCTTGTTCCATTTCCCCCTCTTCATCTCCTAATCACTCGACCCTTCTCCGCTTACTTCGATTCGCTCCTGAACATCATATTTATCTTGTCTCAATCACGTTCTACATCCCATACCGGTACCACGCACGATCCTGATTCCTCTGTAGAACTGTCTCTCTATTAGCTCGTCCCTCTCGTGTGCGCCAGACAGGTCCAGCATTCTTACTCTCGATCTTGACCTGCACGATCTGGAAATTCTGCCAGATTGTAACGAGGCCAATAGTTGTGGCGATGATGCCGAAGACGATCGTCGAAATGAGTTCAATTGTCATTGTGATAATTTATAAGTATCTTCTGCTGCTCCTGTAGCAGGACTGGTACGGGTATTGGATGACGTTGGTGGCAGTTGAGAGGTGAGGACCTCCGGTGCAGATGCGCTGCAAGGCTGACGATGTTGTTGCAAGGCGAGTCTCTGGCTGATGCAGTGGGTTCGAAGGAGAGCATTGAAAGTCTTATACAGACCATTCTGAAGTGCCCCGGCGCAAGAACACTCGCTGACAAGATCTTGACCATGAAACAACATTGTGCCCTGGCGCAATATGAAATTGGGGGAACCTCCTCAGCTCTTAATGAAAATTCACACTACGAAGCCACATGGAGTTTGTCGCATCGAAGCAAATTGAGCAGCTGCCCCTGGTCGATTAGCGATCTCAAGCATTGCGCCGGGGCTTTCTTCTTACTCCGCCGGGGCAAGAGAATTGAGTTCAATTTAGAATGGGTGCGCCGGGGCATTCTTCTTACTCCGCCGGGGCAAGAGAATCGAGTTCTATTTTAGAATGGGTGCGCCGGGCCACACTGAGCTATCATGTCAGTGGCTAACAATGGCTACTACCACTGGATACTACCACTAACGTAGCTGACCCACTTGTGCGGCATACCCACTTGTGCAGCACCAAACTTCAAACGGCCACCATTTTACGAGCATGAGGTCAAATCTTCTCAAACATAGTTTAAATTGAAGCTGAGAACTCTCTTTTTCTACTGATATTCATAATGACTGATAAATATATTAATTTATTAAGTTCTGAGCGCGTTGACGTAGTATTTGAATTACTTTAAAAGAATCTTTTGCTAGGCCTGTAAGAAGTAGTAACTATCTATAATGATAAGCCTTCCTCTTCGGCAGCTTCTAGGGCTTTGAAGCTACTCGAGTATTAATGGTGAGCTGAATTTGCTGTAACAGCGACGGCGAGGAATGTGCCAAGCAATTTGGTGCTGCACAACTTGAAGTGGGTATGCTGCACAGGTGGGTCAGCTACGTTAGCTCTACCATTAACTGGGGATGAGGGGCATGGAGGCGCTGCGCCGGGGCATCCTCGTACATTGAACCGTCACGTCCCGCTTTCGCTAGAACTGCCGATCAGGGAAGCCCCTTAGCCTCGTGTACTCGGGGCTGATAGTGCTCCAGCAACGGGTCTCCGGGCATTGCGCCGGGGCTGGCCATGGCCTCGAGTGCGTGGATGCCAATCAGGCCTTTGCCTGGACTGCGCCAGGGCACAGGGTGAGGTGGAGGCCTGCGAAAAATCAGTACCCTGACGCCAATACTGCATTTTGCGCCAGGGCATATTGTGTTCTTTAGCAACCTGCCGCAACAGGAACGCGAAGTTATTGCAGCACGGTGCTCCATGGGCACATGGATTCATGCCCCTATCGCTTTCAGCGGGCACCTTTTTGATCAAAAACGATGCCTTTACACCAGTGTCGATTATGTGGCAAGATCTTATCGAGATCTACGAAGCTCTCCGAGCATCTCAGATCACACACTGGCGAGAAACCCTTTCAATGTATTCTCTGCAAAGCCTATTTTTCGAGGTCCTATGACTTGACGAAGCACAAAGAGCGGCACCGTGGCTCGTACAAATACAAGTGCGAGGGCGAAGAGAATGGAGTGACGTGGGGATGTGGGAAGGGCTTCCACAAGAAAGGAGATCTCAATCGCCATCTAAAGCGTGGCAACGCCGAGCAATGTCGACATGCGAGGCAAGCAGTCACACCTACAAGAAGCGAGGCTGGCGAAAGACCAACCCAGATCAACGGTGCCAACCCTTCTCAATCGCCGCCAGTCACTGTATTGGAGCCCAAAACATGTAAAATTCCACAGCAAGCCATCAAAGACCGTGTGCGAGTTACTCAGATTGCCCACCGTGGAACAATGTTAATGCCCCCAGGTAACCTCGAGAAGTCACCTTGCAAGAGTAGTTTACCTTACATACTTCCACCGCCACAACGAGAAGAACAACATCCACTTTCTAGTTCGCGACGCTCCGATCCGCTGCCTTCCAAAGAGCCGACTCGTACACAACAAGGTTGCGATGCCATGGTGATACAGGCTCTCTTCGGCAGAGTCAAGAGGCAGCCGATTTTCTGGCCTGTATGCTGACCGATCTATGAGGCTTCCAATGATTTCCGCAGTAACGGACACTGGTCCTTCTACCATGCCCCCCGACACTGGCGGCAGCGCATCCATTCATGAACGAGGTATTTTAGACGACCAGAGGGAGCACGACCGGCAGCATTCTGGAGTGCCACCACAGATGCAGGATCAGATAAATACCTCCCAAGCATCGGCGACTCCTGCCCAACAGCTCGCGGGCAATGATGGAACGGGCAGCAGTCAAAGACCATCCTTGGCCCAAAACTTTGGACGCGGCATGAGTTGGGAAGGCTTATTAGGAGGAAGCTGGATTCGAGATGACGTGATCATATTCGGCACCCCGCCATCGTATCACTTTCCGTCCGACCTAACGAAACTAGAGGCATATTTCATGAAACACTCCGCCTGTTGTGGACGAACGCTGCCTACGCTCCACGAATCCTTGGACCATTATGCGGTAGAACACTATCAGAAGCCTCCAGCTGCCAACAATGACCAAGGTGCAACTGGTGACCTACCGAAGCCTGCGCAGCACCAACAAGCTCTCCTTCCCACGGCAGAAACAAACGCGATACCAGAATCGCGCTCCAGAAGTGCACCACCCCACAGCAAGGAGATGGCAAGCTCTCTTGTGTCATGGTGCAGGATGTTTGGTATATAGTAAGTTAGAATTCAATAGCCGGATAGCTATTGAATTTGTGCCTTTTGGCCCGCGAATAGTGCAGCGGTAAATCTAACGCCCGCTGATCGCCCTGTTCCATATTGCACTCAACGGCTTTCGTGATGAGAGGCACAATATTGGGGGAAACACTATATGGCAGCAAACACCGAAGATTCTGCTTGTTGAGAATGATCCAGCATGCAGAAAGATCGGAGGAAAGTTCTTGGTCACGTTAAAATGCGAAATTGATAGTGCGGTAGATGGCTTGGAGGCCGTCAACAAAGTCCAGGAAGTCCATGCGAGTCTCAATCTGCAATATGACCTGATCATGATGAATATAATCATGCCGAACCTGGATGGTGTATCGGCTTGTCAATTAATTCGACAAAGTGACCGGACGCCAATCATTGCGGTGACGGCGAACATTCGAGCAGATGATATCCAGATGTACCTCCAACATGGTATGGATGATGTTCTGCCGAAGCCGTATACTCGCAAGAGTCTACTTGATATGCTTGAGAAGCACCTCTCATATCTAGAGAAGACAAAGAGCGTGATTGAAGACAATATGCATGGTTCACCGAATACCGCAAGCAACTTGAGCACATCAGACGTTGGATCGAATCAGTTTTTGTATCCAGAGTCACAGCTGAATAATCACATTACTCCTATGGGACCCCCACTCAACGAGCACTGGCCGACAGAGCTTTCAATAAGCTAGCTGCAATCAACGAGCCCGTGAACAACGTACAACGAAATTACCAGGAGCTGGGACTCATACACACTGAAGCAGAACTCGAGGAAACGCCATGTTCAGGACATTGGCTGCTTAAAGACTGCCATTTGCGATTTCTCAAATAGAAGTAGCTGAATGTCCGGCGGATCGTCCTTGGGTGGGTGATCTCCATGCCACACTGCTTGCAGTACCCAAGGCCGCAGGCGCGGCGGTTAGGCTTCACCTGGAGCCAACAAGTAGGGATAGAGGCTAGTTTAGATAAATAGTAGTATGTATGAATAGTGAAGACAAGAAGGGAAAGGGTGTTAAGTTATATTAATACTAGAGGCAACTCTTTTTTAAAAAAGAGAAATAAGGAAAAGATTCTAAGTATTCTATATATATTCTGACAGATTCTGCGCATTCTACAAACTCTACAGATTCTGTGCGTATTGTATAGATTCTGCGCATTCTGTAGATTTTGCACATTCTATGTATTCTACGCATTCTGTGTGTATTTTGTAGATTCTGTAGATTCTGTGTATTCTGTGGATTCTGCGCACTCCGTAGACTCTGCACATTCTATGCATTCTGTGCGTGTTCTGTGGATTCTGCGCATTCTATAGATTCTACGCATTCTGTGGATTCTGCGCACTCTGTAGATACTGCGCATCCTGTGAACTCTGTGGCTCTGTGCATTCTGGGCATTCTGTGTGCGCATTCTATACGTTCTTTCTGCGCATTCTGTGTTCTTTTCGCCGTTTGAACGCGTGACAGCTAAACCTGAGCATTTTCAAGGGCCGAGAGCAGTTATACACAAATTCGAGCTGTTTTGGTGGAGAAATAATGGAGTTTGAACAAAAACAACAGAGAAGTTCCAACTCAAAAATTTGATGTTTCCTAATGCCAAGATTTCTGCAGTTTGATAGCGCTAAAGCGCGGGAACGCTAAGCTCAATAAGGAAGGGCGACCAATTCAGTGACACAAGGGATATCAAATCAATGCAGAAGAAGCTCACGATTATAATACAGTCAAATTTAGAAAAACTGAGCTTGACTTGGACGAGTAATTTGAAAAATTCGATTTGGGCGGTGTGGAGTTGGTTCCTACCCTGCTTTTTTTTAGTGTGCAAAAATACCGTTTCACGCTGTTGTCCTAACTTAATGTTATGTTAGGGCGAAAAGGCGATAACACACGGAGGTATACTTCATCCGTAGCCGGACTAGACTTGGCAATCCACTGTGGCGCCAACCTATTGATGGAACTGGGAGTGAGATCATTTTACGAAGTCAAGAGTTGACAAAGAATAATACCCTCAGAGCGGCAATGAGTAGCTACAGCGAGAAAGTCATGAACTCGTATTCTTCCAGGCAGCAATCTCCTGCCCAGACGCGATGTCACCTGACTTCGCACTCTTACGAGGATTACGGGCGTACATGGGACACGTCTGACACGCTGAATGGGTTGATGCTTCGTATCTCGATTTCGAGTGATACTTCATCTCGATGATTCGGGGTAACTCAAATCCCGTCGATTTGTCAGTAATTGAGGGGTATGAGCCTGATTGTCAAGTATATCTGTGGGAGTAATATTCCACCGAAACAAAATCTTCCTCCAATCTCTCACAATCAGAATATCTTCCCAAAAAGCAATTCACTATCGACTGGTTTATCTCGTCCTGCTTACAATGGCTACTGTCAAAGCAAGTCCAGCGGGTTACTTTTCGCGCTGGAGGCTAATCTCATTCCCCAGGTCGTATCTCCGAGCGAGCACCGTGAAGCCCGTCTAAACCTCCTGACCAAGGAGAAAGAGCTTACCCGTGCACATGATGCATTGTGCAAAGAACGTCGCACCTTACCCATCGTGGAGGTGACCAAACCATACACTTTCACCAAGATGACCGATGATGGCAAGGAGGAGTCTGTCAGCCTCCTCGACCTCTTTGAAGGACGTCAACAGCTCATCATCTACCATTTCATGTTCGACCCTTCCTGGGATGTTGGCTGTCGCATGTGTAGTCTGTTGGCCGACTCCATTGCTCCATTGGAACACCTGCATAGCCGCTCGACCTCCTTCGTGGTGGTGTCACGCGCACCTATCGAGAAGCTCATGGCGTTCCAAAAACGAATGGGCTGGAACTTTCCTTGGGTCTCATCAAGCGGAAGCGACTTCAATTATGATTTCCAAGCGACCCAAGATGAGAAGATCAAGCCTGTCGAATACAACTTCACAAGCAAAGAAGAGCTTGAGAAGAAGGGTCAGCAGTACTTCACCCAAGGTGAACAGCCTGGAACTAGCTGCTTCATTCGTGGTGGGGGTGGAGTTGGCGAGGAAGGCAAGATTTATCATACATACTCTGCATATTCCCGAGGTGACGAGGCTGCACTCAATCCATATGTCTGGCTGGATATGACTCTACTTGGGAGACAGGATGACAAGTATGAGTTCAAGAGAAAGAATGAATACTGATTGGATATTGGTCAGCTCAGCTTGCTGACAGTGTGTCTTTGTATTGACGAAGTTTTGCGAGCTGCCATGAAGATATAACTTGACTGTATGGTATCGCTCATGCGGAAATATCATTCGCTTGAATTGAAGTCACGCAGGACATTGAATCCTGATAGAACCTCTTATACGGAGTCGTGCCCCAAAAGTACTTGAATTACGCTAATGATGAGGCTCTATTTCAAATAACCCTTCAATTGAGCGAGATACAGCAAGAAATAAGTTTGCATTGTAAAAGCGAGGTTGTCAAATTTGATAGAGTACGTCTTGGCAAAATTCTACAGCCTTGGCGCCCTGAAACTCCAACTAACTAATCTTAAGAAGGCAGGAAGAGCCCCCGTAGTAAATGATAAGATAGGGGCCCGCAGAAGACCAGGCACACCCTTGCTTCACCTCCTTGAGAAGGGGAACGTGATCGACCAACACATACACCCATTCATTCATGTCCCTTCGCACACTGACGCGTTTCCTCCTGAGCATCTTATTCCCTCTAGCAATACTCAGCACCATCTATCTGTATCTATACCCGCTATTCCAAACCAGCTGCGCCTTTCCCGTGCCCAGCACTGGCTCCGCGGGAGCACCAGCTGCTACTGCTGATGCCCAACACTGGTGGCCCTTCACTTCCCCACCAGCACCAGCATCAGGATCAGACGACAAACCAAACCAACCCCCTCGCCACCTCCACCAACGGGCCCCCTTCCGCCTCCTCGTGCTCGCCGACCCGCAACTCGAAGGCGACAGCTCGCTGCCGGACCCCGAAGACAGCTTCTTGCGCCGGCTCACGCGGCACGGCGAGCGCGTCTTCGCGCCCAACCAAGCGAAATCACATCGCAAGCGGGTCATCAAGGCCGCGCTGAAAGACCTGTTTTTCAAGGATATACCGCAGCTCCTGAAGGGGTGGCGGAAACGGCTGGATCTGTTCGGCAATGACTACTACCTCGCGCATGTGTTTCGCACGCTGCGCTGGTGGACGCAGCCGACGCATGTGACGGTTCTGGGGGACCTGCTGGGCAGCCAGTGGGTGACGGATGAGGAGTTTGAGGCGAGGGCGTGGAGGTACTGGAATAGGGTGTTTGCGGGGGGCCGGCGGGTCGAGGATGAGGTGATAGATGCCGCTCAGGGGGGACTGGGTTCCCGCAATCTTCTTGGGATGGGAGATACAGGGGACGACGATTGGAAGGGTCGTGTCATCAACGTCGCTGGAAATCATGATATTGGTTACGCCGGAGACATCTCAAAGGCACGGATCGCGCGTTTCGAGAGGCACTTTGGACGTGCAGATTGGGATATACGATTTCATCTCCCGATTTCCGAAGAGCAGAACACCACTACTACCGTCAAGCCTTCCTTGCACCTAATAGTACTAAACGACCTCGTCCTCGACACACCAGGCTTCGACCCGGATATCCAGTCCGCATCCTACAATCACTTAAATTCAATTATAACTCAACGCTCCCAACCCGTAGAAGACAGAAGTTCATTCACTCTCCTCCTCACCCACATCCCTCTCTTTAAACCCGAAGGGAACTGCATCGACGCTCCCTTCTTCGATTTCCACCATTCCGACGATTCAGCTGGCGCGTACAGATCCGGCGGACTGAAGGAGCAGAACCATCTTAGCGACCATGTCAGCAGATCCGGGATCCTGGAAGGCATTTACGGCATGAGTGCCAACCCGAATGCAGCTGGGAAGGGTAAAGGGAGAAAAGGGCTGATTTTGACCGGGCATGATCACGAGGGTTGCGACGTCTGGCACTATCTTCCTGAGCCTGCCACTGACCCAACCACCAGCGGGCACGGAGCTGACGCGGAGATCAACTTCGGGGACTGGGAGAGCATTCCGTGGCGGAATGCCAATATCAGTGCTTCGCATACCGGCGTAAGAGAAATCACGCTCCGAAGCATGATGGGAGAATTTGGTGGAAATGCGGGGCTTTTGAGCCTTTGGTTTGATTTTGAGACGGAGGAATGGCAGTACCAGATGCAGATGTGTCGCTTGGGTATTCAGCATTTCTGGTGGGGTGTTCATGTGTTGGATTTTATCACGATATCCATGGCGCTTTTGCGGTTTGCAGCCTCACATTTGGGGGCTTCGCCAACGAGTACTAACATTGAAAAGGTCGCTTCCGGAAAAGCTGTGGATGGCGAGGTGCTTACTGAAAAGAAGGAATAGATACCAGGGTCGCCTTTGACTGCGCTGAGCGCAGTTCATTCGCTTCGGTGATACCGTTGGCAACCCTAGTTGATACGCAGGTACCAGGGTACATGTCGTGAATAGGAAACCGTAAGGCTGCTGGAATTGCCGTGCAAAAACAGTCAGCTATGTATAGAAAAGCTTGACCCAAGTCCTCCTCTTATCCCAGCCTGTTTCGTCCACAAGATTGGCAATCTTGGCAATAATGGAGACTCGATCGCTGTTGTCCAAATCCCTCCCGGACTCAAACAGGGCCGAAATAGAAGGCGAGTTTGTAGAAGGAGTAACGAGAAGGCTCGAGCGCGGGCGGGCACATACCTCCCAGCGCGATGCCTCTAGTGTTTCAAAACGTTGTCTTGATTCTGTTAACGTGCCACTACTCGGAAAGGTCGAGCGCTGCTGACCGGGTTTAGACAATACTGGTCGGTACGAGCTGCTTGTTGTGCAATCCGCATTGTAGAGTGAGGCTGCTGCATCAACCCTCATTTTCATTAGAAGCGTTGCCTCAGACATCCCATACTCATCTCATTTGTTGAATGCCCATGTGAATTGACCCTCTTAAAATGCTGTT
>QQTW01003531.1_pt1 | contig 11555 bp, 11 predicted proteins | sample 1904831 | NCBI WGS metagenome assembly QQTW01 (sample SAMN09435610, study PRJNA476489) | Subsurface metagenome, whole genome shotgun sequencing project.
GCTCTAGACAGACAAACCTTGAACACGTATACATATCCATATAAAAGTGATAACTGGAAGAGCTAATTTGTGCGTTAGCTTAGAGTTGCATGTCGGCCCACTGGCCTTTCACAATCCATCTGAGGCAGTGCGGTTGATGTTGAGTGGGAGTTGAGATTGCCAAGCACGTGCCAAGTCATCGACGGCATCCGTGGGCCATGGATGCGGCTCAATAATGGATTATTATTGTTCCCTTTCCTAGTGGAAACTTTATGCCAACTGGAACAGAACAACCATTGTAAATGCCTCGACGCACATGCGTTCACAGATCGTTGTACGTATAAATACAGTCTACAAATTAACCACTCCAGATCCGCCGATTATCTCCTTCGGCCATTATATCCATGCGCAAGTCCTCGTTGTCGTGGTCCCACTAACATCCGACAGCCGGCAATCCTCGCCTGCACGCAACTCCCTTTGAGCTGTCGGGGCACATAAGTCGGATGATGTTCGCCGGATGGAGAAGCTGGGAGACTTTGGACTCCCGCCAAAGGCCGATGCCTGCTGACAGTCTGGCACATTGGGTGACGTCTGCTGCTGGATGCTCCTGTGAGGGGACTTTGGCCTTCGGGCTGGCGGGGAGTCGATGCCTCCTGTTGGTCTGGGACATCGGGCGACCTCTTCCGCTTAGTGACCTTTGGTGCCGGCTTGATCAATTTGATGAGGTCCGCGATCACAGCCTCCACGAATGGCCCCACGTCAGCGGGCTCGGCCACCCAGTCGCTGTACCCGTATCGCATCCTCTTGAATGCCCCCGGGTCCCCCGCCACGTGGACGGAGTTTTTCCAAGATTAGTATCTCCGCACTCGCACATGGCGCCTATTTATCTTATCGGTCCAGTTTCGGAGCTTTGGCCTTCGGGCTGGCGGGGAGTCGATGCCTCCTGGTGGTCTGGCGCGTCTGGGGACCTCTTGCGCTTGCTAACCTTGAGTACCGGCTTGATCTGGTTTATTAGATCCCCGATCACACCCTCCATGAATGGCCCCACGTCGGCGGGCTCGGCTACCCAGTCGCTGTGGCCGTAGCGCATCCTTTCGAATGCCCCGGGGTCCCCCCCCCACGTGGATGGAGTTTTCCCAGGTTCGGTATCTTCGCACGCGCACATGGCGCCCATTTATTTTCTCTCTCCAGTTCCGGAAGTTCGGCCCTGGTGGCACGCCTCTGATATCCGCGAGATTGATCCATGTAATGCTCCTCCTCCTCCCTTATGAGCCTCTGTCTTGTCGCCTCGTTGCGAGCCTCTGCCGCCGCATATATAATTCGGTCGAAAGCCATGTTCCTTTTCGCCGCTTGTCTTCGGCGGCCCAATATCTGGACATGTAAGTCCTCCTTGTCGTGTCCCCATTTGCGTCCTGGTATGCGACAGTCTTCGCCTTTTTGTATGTCCTTGCATGTCGCGGCGATGTGACATTGAAGGTCCTCCGGGTCGGTATATATAACTTCCGTTGCCGGCTCCCTCCTCCGCTCCTCCGCTCCTCCGCCTCCCTCTCCAGCCTCCGCCTCGTCGCCTCCCTCCTTGCCTCCGCGGCCGCATGCTTGACCTGGTCGAACGCCAGGTTTCTCTCCGCCGCTTCTCGTCGTCGGCCTAGCATCTCGATCCGGAGATCTTCGTTGTCATGGCCCCACTGGCATCCCGGCTTTCGGCAACCTTCGCCCTTCTGAATCCCTTTGCACGTGGCGGCGATGTAGTATTATAGGTCCTCCGGGTCGGTATATATGACTTCCGTTGCCGGCTCCCTCCTCCGCTCGTCCGCCTCCCTCTCAAGCCTCTGCCTCGTCGCCTCCCTCCTCGCCTCCGCCGCCGCATGCTTGACCTGGTTAAAGGCCAGGTTGCTTGCCGCCGCTTGTTGTCGTCGGCCCAGCATCTCGATCCGCAGATCTTCATGATCATGGCCCCACTGGCACCCCGGCTTCCGGCAACCTTCCCCCTTCTGAATCCCTTTGCAAGTCGCGGCAATATGACATAGGAGATCCTGTGCGTTGGCATGAACGAGCCCGGTCTGCCTGCATGTCCGCTACGAAACATCAAACATGAAGGAGCAGGAGGGAGTACTTGGTTCATTCAAGAAGCCACGATGTCAGATCACTCTTTTGAGAAAGAATCCCTTGTCGAGGCTGAAAATGCGGATAAAGTCAGGACTGTATGTGATTTCGAAGAGTCTTAATCACCTCGCCAAATGCACGCGTGTCGTCATCCGCCTGGTGCGCAACCCCGAATGGCTTGTCCGGACAGAGCAACACGTGTGTGTGGCTCAGGGTCGCAATCAGAGCCGGGAGTGCCATATGGCGTACAAGCCGCCAGACGTCTACACACTGAAACCGACCCCGATCCATCTCCTTCGTGGTCTTGTGCACCACGGGTGAGTTGTCGCCCTGATGAAGTATTTGATCGAACAAGTGGATATCAAGTGACGACGCCCACGAAAGCACCTTGTGCTCATTGCTGTACTCGAGTGAGATAATTGTTTCTCTCACTTGGGATATCGTCGAGCCATGAGTCCGAAAAGAACGATACTTGCTCCAGAAGATCCGTTCGAATTGCTTACGCCTGTATTCGAGCGCCGCTTGTCTCTTCGCGCGATCCGGTTGGGTCGAAGTGCGAAGGGCGCGATCATCTCCCATAGACTGTCTTGTGACAAGCTATAGTCGATTACTGCATCCAGAAGGGGTTCGTTCCGGATCGTCCGGATTGCGACACTGAACAGAACTGGATTTTTGTTCGAAGACAGTACGAAAAACTCGGTATCAATAATCCAGGTGGTTTCCGGTCTCTGATGATAGAGTTCTAGATCAATCAACTTCCGCCATTCGTAACATATGTGAGAACGGCCCGCACAAGTGTCCTTCTCTCGGCAAGTAACACCCCGCAGGGTACCCGGGCACATGATGTGAATGATGGCTGCTGCGTTGATGAATGCTTCCGGGCCACTGCTTTGGACTGGCAGGGAGCCATTGCATGTCGGCTGCTGCGGGTTGTTTCGACGTGCCGGCTGCTGTGGGAGGTCTTCCATCGGAAAAGATTGGGCTAATGCCGGTGTCGCTGTCGAACTGACACGTCAATCCAGGTTGCAAAGATGAGACTTAGCTTCTCATCTCTTTCATCAGGCTCTCTTCATCTGGCCGCCGAATGGTAAATGAAGGACACCGACCAGTCATCAATGCGGCGCGGAGGGGGGGGTGGTGGCATAAGGTTGACTCTGACGACTCACTCCTTGAAGAGTGGATTGTGTTCTGAGGGAGTCCGTTCGGTAAGTCCGATTGAGTCGCATGCTGTTGCCTCGTCCTTCGAAACTGAAAATGTCGATGGATATAGGACTGATTGTGTTTTACAAGATCCTCAATGATGTCGCCAAATGCACGTGTGTCGTCATCCGCTTGACAGATGGCTTGTCGCGACAAAACAGCTTCTGCGTGTCTTGTAGGGTTGCCGGAAAATCTTGCGGTGCCATGTTGCGTACAATCAGCCAGATATCAACGCACTGAAGACGATCCCGATCCATCATCAGCTCCAAGTCCTTGTTCTGCAGCGGCGAGTTGTCCCGTCGACGAAGTATTCGATCAAACGAGTAAATATCAAAAATGGACATCCACGACCGTACCTCATGGTTGGTGCTGTTCCCGGGTAAAGGAATTTCAAGGTTCTCTCCCCACATGACTCCGTGGATGGGAGGAGGCGGTTGCCGGACGCCAGGATGTTGGCCATGAGCGCCCTGACGAACGTCCCGACGTCACTGGGCGTTTCCACCCAGTCTGGCTTCCCGAAGCCCATGGTCTCGTACCATTTCGGATCTCCGTACACAAAAGTCCGATTTACAGCCTTGCGAAGCGCGCGTACTCGGACCTGGCGGTGTTGGATCTTCCGGAGCCAGTTGCAATAGTTCGCGCCCGGTCGACGCCTCGAAGCTCCGCGAGGTGAAGCCAGGCTATGCCTGCCTCATACATCTCTCGGGGCGGGTGCTCCTGGCTCTCGACGGCTACACACATGATTCTTTCGATGAAAGGCCCGACGTCACTGGGCGTCTCCCCCCAGTCGGCCCGCCCGAAGCCGAGGTTCTCGTACCATTTTGGGTCTCCGTACACATACGTGCGATTGAGGGCATTCTTGTGCTCGCGTACCCGGACTTGCCGGTGCTTGATTTTGCGGAGCCAATTGCGGAAGTTGGTGCCCGGGTCGACGCCAACGAGCTCTGCAAGGTGGAGCCAGGCTACGCCTGCCTCATACATCTCTCGGGGCGGGTGCTCCTGGCTCTCGACGTCGACGCAGACGATCGTGATATTTGCCATGGGCGGGGATGCCGACGATTGTCTTCCGCCCAGCTGGCGGTCGAACGCCATTCGCACAAGGACCTCCACATTTGTAAGAGCGTCGATGGCCGCACAATGTGCGCCCTGGTCGAGGCCAACGAGCTCCGCAAGGTGAAGCCAGGCGATGCCAGCCTCGTACATCTCTCTTGGCGGGTGCTCCATGTTCTCCACGTCGACGCAGACGATGGTGATGTTTGCCATGGGCGAGGATGCCGACGAACAGTCGTCGGCATCCCTTCCGCCCAGCTTGCGGTCAAGTGCCATCCGAATGAGTACCTCCACGTTCTTCAAAGCGTCGATGCCTGCACAATGTGCTCCTTCGAATACGATCTTTTTCTTCTTTTGGATATGAGCCCTGTTGGGCACCTCTTTGCTGAGCGGTAGTGCAGGACCAGTCCTGCCAGACCGAGACATAGCCTGTCACGCGACAAGCTATAGTCGATTGTCACGTTCAGTAGGGGTCGGTTCTGGATCGTCTGATTTGCGGTGCTGAAGAGAACCGGCTGCATGTTCATAGACATCACAAAAAAGTCTGTATCGATGATCCATGTGGTATCCGGTTCCTGATGGTAGAGCCTCCTCAATGTTCTCAGTGCTCCAGCATGATGGTCAGACGGTGTGACCAGGCTCGATATGCTCATGGTTGACGAACGTCCCTTCGAGAGCTGCTCCACAATCGTGATCGAATGGTATTTGCACCACCGCGAGTGCTCAAGCAATGGTAGATGGCAGTCTCCATGGAACGCACATGCCCGCCGCCCGTCCACATGTTTCCGGCGGCGATTCCGGGAAGAGGAGCCGTTCCTTGACACCAGGCGTGTACGTGCGAGTCCGGTGCGGTTCTTGACATGTGGACGCATTCTCGGGCGGGGCCTCGTCCGCCTTGTTGATATTGATGAAGTGGTATCTTGTCTCAGCGCGGAACCGGCCAAAGGGAGCGGAAGGTCTCGTCCCAGTCGTCAGAGGAGATTCCGCAGCAGCATGAGGGGTGTATTTTTGCCAGCACAGTGCTCCCGGAATATTTGGTGCCACTGAACGACAGACGAGAATCAGCATCGTCGAAAGTCGTCTCACAACTGCTTGTGGAAATATGCTGCGTGCTTGGCGTCGCCTTGAACCCAGAACGACGCAAACGACGGAAAATCATCTTTCTGGCCCTTGTTGTCCGGTTTCTGTTCGATTGTCGCCTTTCATGCACGTGTGGATTTGGGCTTCCTGGCGGCACACACCGAGCTCTTCCCGGACGAGTCGGGTGAATGGGCCTGCGCCGGGGAAGTCTCTGTGGCGGTCTTGACCTTTTCCTAGGGCTTTGGCGTCCCCAGGTCGGTGGCGTGCTCCCCAGACCGGGCCGAAGCGGCCGCTTCTACCGCGGGCGGTTCATTCTGTGCAGTCAGCACTGTCAGCCTCAGCAAAATTTGCAAGATGTTGGAGTTCTTACCTTGGTCGTGACCTTGGTCATTTCACGGTCCGCGAAGAGCAGTTACCAGGATAGGGAGGATGGCGAGGCATGTGGAGAGGATTGACCTTGAACGACATTTGAAGCGGACTGGACAAACGCTGGCGTTTTGAGGCCCCTGATAGGCTCGTTCAGCGCCTCTGATGAGTATTTGTATGCCGCAGAACGTAAATGAAGCTGGGCAAAGATGGTGCATATGCCCTCAAATGAGGCCTGGGAAGTTGATCTCGGAAGAAAGGAGCGCAAGTGCAGAAGGAAGACAAGAGGCCTGGGAAGTTGTCATCAGAAAAAAGGAGCGCAAGTGCAGAAGGAAGACATGAGCCCTGGGAAGTTGTTGTCAGAAGAAAGGGCGCAAGTGCAGAAGGAAGACATGAAGTATATAAGGAAGTCAGAGTAAGCGGAGTGGACAAAGGGGCAGGGTAGGTAAACGGAGTGATATGAGTCACTAACTAGGTGAGTCAAGTAAAGGAGGAAACATACCTCAATGCTTGGTGAAGACAAAGGGGCAGGGTAGGTAAAAGGAGCGATATGAGTCACTGAGTAGGGTAATTCAAGTAAAGGAGGAACATACCTCAATGCTTGGTGGAGACAAAGGGGCAGGGTAGGTAAAGGGAGCGATATGAGTCACTGAGTAGGGTAAGTCAAGCAAAGGAGGAAACATACATCAATGCTTGGTGAAGGCAAAGGGGCAGGGTAGATAAAGGGAGCGAAATGAGTCACTAAGTAGGGTAAGTCCAGCAAAGGAGGAAACATACCTCAATGCTTGGTGAAGGCAAAGGGGCAGGGTAGGTAGAGGGAGTGAAATGAGTCACTGAGTAGGGTAAGTCAAGCAAAGGAGGAAACATACCTCAATGCTTGGTGGAGACAAAGGGGCAGGGTAGGTAAGAAGGACGAGGTCAAGGATAGAAGGGTAAGTGGAGGTAAATGTAGTTTACGGGAGAGATGGCAGAGGAATGACGTGGTGCGTAATGCACGGTAAATCTATTTCGTATAGGTGGGACGATCCAGAGTGGCTGGCGTGAAATGATGCAATACATATAAATCAGGGGGAACAGAGAACAAAGAAGAAGGAAGCGGAGTTCAATGCAGGGGAAGTGGAGACGAAAGGAATAAGTAGGATCAGAGGAGAGAGAGAACTATACAGAAGGATGTACGGAATCAGACGAAGAGGTAAAACGTGATCCCAAAAATCAACATGCCCGTTTGCAGTTTTATGCACGAACGATGTAAGCTTCATGATATACCTACACAGTAGGTATTGTCCGCCATGAAGCCGAAGTGCCACTTGCACTTCGATCAAATTTCCCTTTGCCTTATCCAGATCACGTCACAACTGCATACAACCTTGAGCTTTGCATGTATCTTAGAATGGCGCAGTCGATCATTTGAGAGGCTCCATTCAGTGGATAGAGGACAGCCGATTGAAGAAGGTGCCTGCTATTGAGCAATTCGCAATGGTTGTTCCAGCCTTCTCATCTCTTGATACAGAGGCTGGTATCTTTCTTAGATCTATGTCTAACTAGGCTCCGCCTAAGGTATGTCGAAGGTGATGGCATTGGTTGCGATAATTCGCATGAGCTGCTTCCTTATTTTGCTACGCAGCTCACCCAGGGCATGCTCTGCTGTTTGGCGTCTGGTCTCCTGCTCCGCTGCTTTCCTGCGGCGTTGTCTAGAGCTTTAGCCAGCGCGTCTGTCTTTGCCATCCCTCCTATGGGAATCCTCCAAACCAGCCGTTCCCTAATCGAACTCCACAGGCACGACTGTCTCGTCCGGCAATTCTTTCCCCTCCCGAGACTCGTATCTGCTGCGAATTGTCGGCCGACCTCCGAGATAGTAAGGCGGCCCATTTCTGTTGTAGAGAGACCAGGCCAGTCTCGCAGCTAGTTTCTCGAAGCCCCGACCGGGTTTTCTACCTTCCCCAAGATCGAGCCAGCAAGTTGCAGCAAGAATGTAGTGACCGCTACCATCCCACCGGAACCCTTCATTTATAGCGGGGCCGTACGTCGACGCCGGACGAATGGTGACCATGTATTCCGAGGGACAGTTTGGGCAGCGGTATAGTTCGCTGCTGTATCTGTATGAATGACGCCTCGAGTATCTTGGTGGGATCTTGCTCAGCCCACAGTGACAGGCGGTTTCGATAGAGCTGATGTTTTGGAGATGTTGACACCTTGGTATGCTCGCGAAAGCCTTGAAGTCCTCCATGCTAGTCGAACGAGCGCTGGTTTCGACGGGCATAAGAGACTCAATCTTCAACAGCAAACGATTGTCGACGATGCGCGGTGTCGAAACTTGATGGCACGTTGAGCTCCTCGACTTGTGGTGTAGTACGCCTTCGCTCAACCCATATTCTGGTGAGACGTAATGAGCTCGCAGGACCAACTGCACGAGGCGCCAGGGAATATCGAAAGTGTCCTGCATCCGAGCCACTAGCGTCTCCTCTCGGCAGCGAAGACGCGTTCTGAACGACTGATAAGTAGGCTCACTTTTCCAGTTTGTCGCCAATCCACCCCGAGGGTGAAAAAACAGACATGAGGAGCAGAGCACATGGTCCGGAAACAATCGATCCATCCGTATGAGGAACAACAGCCTTTCGCCACGATTCTCGTCTTCATCAAGCGCATCCCAGAACTGACGGTCGATTGCATGGTACATGAATTTGCAAGACGTTTTCAAAACTGCTGCTGATAAAGGGTCCAGATTCGATGCCACTAGGCTCCACAGCTCGTTCGGAAGCCTTCTCATCGCCGAATGTTCCGAGCCTTGGAGTTCATCATTGGAGGAGCCTTTCTGACGGCTGGTGGATCTAGAGGCATGTTTCCTCCTCTTGCACGCGGTGGGATCGTTCGTTGCCTTAGTGGTGGAGGCTGGCACTTTGGTCTTTTTCGCCGCCTTCTCGGCTTCCCTCGTCCGTCGTCTCATGAGGCCCATGGCGTCCTCTTGCGATTGACAGTCTCACGGTATCGTGATTGAAAATATAGGACGCCTGGAGATAGTTAGCGGAAGAGAAGGCAAGGTTCGATTGCTCATAGTCAGCATTGATAGACCCTACAGCAACATGAACTTTATGCTCATCAGCCTTTGCGCCTGACGATGATAACAGCAAGACTCACCCTAAGTGAAGATACTGGGGGGGTAGACAGGCCTGGAGACGAGAAATGCAAAAGCACGAGGAGCTTTATAGCTTCCCGCAAGGGGTCTCCAGCGGCTGGCACGTCAATACATCCAGATTTTAGTACGCTCCATGACGGGCAATATTAGCTGCCTGTCCATGGTTGAGATATATCGGTGAGTCAGACTGTTAGATATTTTAGTACTAGTGAGTTGGGGATTTCCATCAACAAGCTCTAAAGATATCTCCCCTAAAGCTGAAGCAGCGAACAACGCAAACGCCGATCCTTGTTCGAGGAAGCTCACGAACCCGCCGAGCAAGAAGAAAATCCGACACTGGTTTTGTATAGACTGCATTTCTGAGCGTTTCGTAGTCGCTGCGATTATCTCCAGTACCTATGTATTTTCATATTGGATTCGTTATCGGTCAGTTTCGAGCACCGAGTGTGAACCTGTCCGAGTCAACCCATGGAAGTAGAGAAGTAGGGCTGCCGGCGGGCAGGGGTCCATTCCAGGAATCGTGACTAGGATTAACCCCTAAAAGGAACCGGAGCGTCCTGAGAGACTCACTAGATACTTCTCGTAAGCGGCACAATGATTGTGTCAGACGTGGGCAGTAATGTTTTGCAGTGCCTCACAATGCGTTGAACAAATAGTGATACTGGATTGAGATTTCTGGAATGGATGTGAGCTTCAAAAGGGGACATTAGTTCTTGAGCGCTTTACGGCCCAACACGGGCCCCTCAAAGGTTCCAAACATCCCACCATTCGACCGTCATGGCTTCACCACCTTCTCCTGGGTCGCGAAACCAAGACGCCCTTGAGTCGACCTCAGTACCGGCTGAGACTCACGACACAGAGTCGGTAAACCCCCTAGAGCAGGAAGTGTTGGACGAGTACGCTCGTCTGGCAGGGAATTTGCACAACGTTGGTGTCCTGAATTTTATCCATCCATTTTTATGGCTTTACGCTAACCTCACCCGCATGGGTCCAGCTTTCCTCTCTTCTTGCAGAGCTAGCAGATTCGCCGTCGGCCGAAATACTGGACGCGCTGCGTGGGCTGGAGCGGAAGACTAGTTTGGTGTTTACGTTGCTCAAAGCCAGCGTTTACAGCATCGTTCTACAGCAAGAGGTGCTCGGGGAGGAAGGCGAGAGGGGAACGCGTTGAGAGTTTCAAGATGCTCATTTCGAGTCTTATATGACAGGGTCTATGCGTCAATGATGCCCTGAGACCGGAAGCTACATTGCAGAGTGGACTTTGCCATGCTCATGAGTTTATGCATTAGAGATACCCTGGGTCAATCCTACTTCGGCTGGAATAATGGAATTTCATATCGTCAAAACATCGGTATAATGGAACATCCTATGGTCGTGTACGAGAGCAGATGCTGCTGGTTATAGCGAGCATGCATACTGTGTTGCGATCCGCTCCGAGGATATTCTATAGTGAGCCAATATCCTATCAAACGCCCCGAAATGCTCTCAGCCCACGAGGCATTTACAATGAGCCCCAACTCTGCTGACCACTCGAACTAAATGCAACTCTGAGACCGAGACCTCATAAGCGCTTTTTTCCCTTCATCTCCAAGTTTGTTTCGGTCTCCACTTCAACCTCCGGACCGTCGTCTTCCCACATCGCTAATCGTGTTCTTCCTTCTAAGAGTGCTTTGGCTTGTTCGGCCATAGCCTCTCGCCCGGGTGCTGGTTTCATCTGGGCCTCGGGCTGCATTTGCTCTTGCTGTGCCTTTGCGAATTCGTATCCAGAGTCCTTAGTTGACTTGTCCCACCTGTGGTCAGAAAGCACGGTCAGCTATCATATTGACATATAAGAGTCCATGCGCATGTGCCTGCCGTCACGGCAGTAACACTCCCGTGAAATCCACCATAACCCCAGGGGACCCATAGGGAGAAAGCTCCTTCTGATGACCCTACTCTCCACCCGAGCTCCTTTGAAACCCAAAGCCAAGTGGAGTATGCCAAGAAAAGGACTGACGCTTCAAAATCTTCCGGTTCCTCCGGCCACACGAATGGCCTCTCCATCTCGACCGTCATCCGCTTGATAGCACGCGGTCTGAACCATCGCCGCGGCCGCGGCCGCTCCGCGTCCGGTTTGTCGTGCCGGACCTTCTGCTGCTGCACAAACGAGCGCACACTCAGCACCGTCACTCCGTATGCATGGTAGAGATAGTCGCGTATGTCCAACTTGTTCATGCGCAGGGGCACGATGAATCGGGCGTATGTAGGTGGGAGTCGGGGCGTTCGGATGAGGGTCACGGTGAAGTTCGGTCTGTGAAGTCAGCGTCGGTTGCCTGTGCCGGCATTGGAGCAAACGATGAGATGACATACAGATAGATGATTTTCTGGCCGATGTTGAAAGGCCTTTGGCCAATTGCTCTCGCTGCCATCGCGCCGTTTGCTCAGCGGTCGAGGGTGGTTGTCGCTCAAAGGAAAAGTACCAAGTACTCCGAAGCTCTTGCAGGTGGCGCTCCGCAATAGTGCGCCATTGATGTTTCCTCGATCCTTAAAGAGTCAACATGCCACAGAAACATCAGCCGATCATTTCTTGAATTTGTGTACGTCTGCACGTTCGAGCGTTTCAGACTCAATACTTAATTGCTAACCGTTGCGTTCTCTAGGAATGATT
>QQTW01003532.1_pt1 | contig 11555 bp, 9 predicted proteins | sample 1904831 | NCBI WGS metagenome assembly QQTW01 (sample SAMN09435610, study PRJNA476489) | Subsurface metagenome, whole genome shotgun sequencing project.
CCGATCTATCTAACCGACGCCCAACGTGCCGAAATCGACACACAGACCTCCACCCTTCTCCACGATCTCAGTAGCAACATCTCCTCTCTAACCGCGGCCGAGAATCTACGCAATTCCACTGAGACCGCACTCCTAGAACGACGGTTTGGAAGCAAGCGCGGAGGGGGCAGAAGCAATGTCCTCTGGCGATGGGCCGCAGGTGGAGAAGACAACGCTAACGATCAAGATGGATCCTTAGGGGAAAGTAGTGAACAATTAGAAGCAGAGGGGCGTGCGTCAAGTATCAAGACCTTCAGGGAAGGTGTATTATGGTACTTAGGATGGAAGCTACAAGGCGCTGTGGAGGTGCAGAGAGGGATGGTGGAGGTGCGGGCGGCAAGGGAGAGAGAGAAGGAAAAAAGCGTGCTCTGGAAGATGAAGACCGATGCCGCAGCAAGTAGCACTATGGAATCTAATGGTGGGATGGGAGCTGAAGGCGGTCAAATACCTCGACGGACAGCGGCAACCAGCGGCAACAGCAACAATATGAATGGAGATGTCGAATACAAGCTGACGGGCAATTACAATCCAACCCTCGATGATTCCATCAACAGTCCAGATCGATCTGGCGAAGAAATTGAAATTGACAACCTTCCCCCCAACCTGCAGCAGCTCTTCGAAGCCGAAAACTCCAGCCTCCTCACCCACTACAATACGACCCTCACTAAAATCGCTCAAGCAGAGAAATCTTTGCTAGAGATCTCCTCCCTGCAATCTACGCTGCTCACGCATCTTTCGACTCAGGGGGAGATGATCGAGCAGTTGGTGCAGGATGCGCAGGGGACGGGAGAGGATGTGAAGAAGGGAAATCGCGAATTGAAGAGGGCGGGGGAGAGGTGGGGTAGGGAACTCGCCAGGGGGGTTTTCTGGGGCACAGTGGGTCTTTGTGGGTTTCTCGTGGGGTGGGATCTGGTTTTCTAGCACTAGGGACTGGGAAGTGTGTAGCCGAGGAGTTGGACTGGCTTTTTGAGCTACGTTGTGAGGGACTAGGGAAAGAGCAGGTGAATGATCTGATAGGTGGCGGGCTGGATGATGTCTGTTCGCCGACCATGTCAAAACAAGCGTTGGTTGACCTTGAAGAACGTTGATGAAGGGTGTCTGTAAGACTTCACAAGCCGAATTCCGTGTGTGATAAGCTACCTTCGTCAATCGTGACTGAATACCAGCAAGTCTCTTTCTCAAGACATCAATCCTTTTCTGCATCATCCCAGTGACCAGCGCAAGTGCACGTTCCCTAGCATCATCCAAAGCATGCTACCATCACAGCGTAGCCTCCTCCCCCTTCCCCCCCCCCCCCACAGGACCCAACCCCCCCCCCCCCTCCCTCATTCAACCAAACAAGATCCCCTTCCCACCATCCAACTCATCCGCCTGCCTCCTCAACGCATCCGCCTTGAACTTCCTGAAGGCCGTCTCAATCCTCCTCCTCGAAGCGGGATCCTTGGTGATGGTCCTCGACGCCGCCGCCGAACCGACCAACAGACCCGTCTCCCCGCCCAGGAAGACCCCCGCAATCGAGAAGAAGGTGTAGGTGGCTATGTCGCCGAGGGTGGATGGCTTGAGGAGCGGAGTTATATCGGGAATTTTTTCTGTGTCGCAGGGCGCCCCCCAAAAAGAAAGGGCATGGTGGTTAGCGGGGCTCTGGGCTTGACGAATCTGAGACTTGGGTACCCGGTTGCGGGCAGGGTAGGGTACGAGTAGAGTAGGTCAGTGAGCAAAGTCAGGGGTCACGCCAACGTACCGGTTCTTCCGCCGGCAAAGACCACCGCTTCCGGTCGTTCCATGGCTCTGAAGGCGTTGAAGTAGGCCAGGCGGTTCTTGCGGATGCGGAACGCGAGGGCGACTCCCAGGCCCAGACCGAGGAGCGAGCCGATGGTGGCATAGCGGGAGATCTTGCCCGCCGCGCGCTGCAGCTTCTCGCGGTCTTCTTGCTCGAGGCTTTTTCAACGTCGTGGGTTGGTTAGTTGGTTCGTTAGGCTTTGAAGCTTGTGGGAGATGATGCAAAGCTCCCCCGCATGAGAGCTGGGGAGTTGGGGGAGACGTGGGGGGACGACTAACTCATGTTTGTAGTGCTGCTCTGCGAGGTCTCGGAGTTCATCACCAACGCTCTTTCTCAACGCGGCTACCGAATCGGACATGGTTGAAGATGGAGAGAGGGCGTTTCTGTGTCTTGAACCGAGAATATGATGTTTCGAGGTTTGGTCCCGTAATGGGAGGTTCGGTTTGAAGTGTATACCTACTCTGCCAGGTGACGTATGAATTACAGCAGCTTGAATACCAGAGGTCGTGCAACACTACAATGAGGAAAAAGATCACCTCGGGGAAGAAACATTCGTGTTGCTATCGTAATTCGATCCCGATACGACCTCAAAGCTGTGTCAACTATCTTAGATATGATGACTGCATTTGTCTATCCTGCTTGCTATGCCTGTAGAGGTAACACACCCGGTGACGAACCATATCAATACCAAACGAACGCCTCCGGTCATCCTCTGCTAATATCATTTTATCAAAACCCGAGCTCACCTTTTATTGTGTCTCCTTGACTGTCGCACTGACTGCCTCTGCCACGTATGCCACGTTATGCGTGTTGAGACCTGCCATGCTGATTCGGCCATTCTTCGTCATGTAGATATGCCATTTTTCCTTCAAAATGCCCACCTGCTCCTCATTGAGGCCAGTGAAGCTGAACATGCCAATCTGACTCGTAATGTGGCTCCACGTTCCTGGCGTCTTGAACTCTTCCAGCTTGTCTCGGAAAGCCTTCCTCATCTCGATGATACGTCCGCTCATGGTCTTGAGATCTCTTTCCCATTCCTTGAAAAGATTCCCGTCATTCAAAATCATGCTTGCGATTCTTGCGCCATATGCAGGAGGGTTAGAGATCTCGCTCCGTTGCAAGATAGCAAGCTGACTGGCGATTCTGCTGGCAGTATCCTGAGCGTCGGATCCTGGTGCTGCCACGAAATGGAAGGCGCCGGCTCTCTCACCATACAAACCAAAGTTCTTTGCATACGATTGGGCAACACACAGCTCAAAGCCTTGCTCAACAAAATATCTCACAGCCCATGCATCTTTTGCCAGATCGCCTGATGCGAAACCTTGGTATGCACAGTCAAAGAAAGGGAAATGGCCCCCTGTTCTCACGACCTCTGCGATCTTCTTCCATTGATCTTGTGTTGGGTCCACTCCCGTAGGATTGTGTGCGCAGGCATGGAGAAGGATGATGCTGCCTTTTGTAGCGGAAGAGATGGCGGATATCATCCCCTCAAAGTCAAGCATTTTCGTCTCGCTACTAAAGTAAGGATAGGACTTGATTGGCAGGCGAACATTGGTGAAGATCTGGTTGTGATTGGCCCACGTTGGAGAGGACATGTAGATCGCAGGGGTAGGTTGAGGGAGGAACTTGGAGAGAAAGGCACCACCAAGGTGTACGGCACCTGTTCCTGAGACGGTTTGGAGAGACACGACCTGAGGCCATTCAACCTTGCATATTCATCTCAACCTTGAGCGACACTTACTCTTTTCTCGCGGACTGCAGGACTATCTGCTCCCAAAACTAGCTTCTGCGATGCAGAAGTGAAGTCTGCAAGACCGGCGATAGGGAGGTATTCATGGTTGAGGTCAGGATCTTCACGCAGGAGGTCATCGGCCTGTATAATCAGAATCAGTCACATCAGCACCAGCGATATAGGATACTAGATCAACCTTCTTGACGACAGGCAAGACCCATGGTTTGGCGTTATCGTCCCGGTACGCGCCAATACCTAAATCCACCTTCTTGTCGAATGTATCCTTCTTGTATGCGGCCATCAGCCCGAAGAGTGGATCTTCTGCAGCACGCGGGACAACTTCTGCAGTGAACATTGTAGGAGAGCCGGCGGAGCCCATGGTATGATTCTTGATCTGGTTGAGTCGCGAGAGTGCGGTGGAAGAGGTTGGAGCTTGTGAAGGAGACATTATTCTGAGTTCGCGATCGCAGCTTTCGGATAGCTCCAGGGAAGCTAGGTCGAAAGTCCGTGCTCCTTTAGGGGGGATGGGCTTCGGTGCCGCAGCGGCTGCAAGGCACTTTAAGTATCATTTGCAACGTGATCTGACACCGAGGCAAAAACGATTCACATGATTGAAAAGGATATGAATGCAATGATTATGTTGGTTACCAATAGTACCAGGGTAGACGCCCCGCATGGCATGTTGCTACCACATAAGTATTCATTACCAGCATGTCAAAGTTGCCCTGAGCGTACTTTTATTTCACACTCTGTTCATTGGTACAGTATCCAGCCGTAACCCACTGGATGACCATATTCATTTCTTTACCCACTCATTAACCAATCAACACATCCATTTGCACTCTCTCCTCTTGCATCACCTCTGTCCCTGTCCAGGCCATGGATTCCCATTACCTCCTCCAATCGGTCTCCTGTTCACCCCAGATCCCGCTCGCGGCCGTTGCTGTGAAGCCTGTGGGCCTGGGTACATTGGTTGCCTGTCCTCCCATTGTGGTAGCGCAGTCGTAGCCATTGGCTGTTGCGGCGTTGTGGTATATGTGTATTCGTGAAAGTCCTGGCCCCCAACCACCCCTGGTCTGGATGCGCTCCTTGCAGGCGGAGTCACGACTTCGTCAATGGTTGCTGGGCTCTGGATAGATGCCCCAGTTGGACTGCTAGCCTTCCTTCGACCACGGTTTGACTCTTTGCGGAGGAGACCCCGAATTTCCTCGATGTCCTGGCTACGCCTGCTCTCTGTTCTAGCCAATGCGAGATCTTCGCTGGCTTTATAGTAGTTGTTCGTGTCGTCATGCGCCGGATCGAGAGCTGCCGGCCTAGCATTCAGCGTCTCAAGAATAGAAGCCTCAGCTTTGGCAGCTGTGCTTGCTGATTGGGCGCTTTTGCCGCGAGGAGCTACAATGCCGCCAAGGTAGTCCACTGAGGTTGATTTGCCCATGGTAGCATTCCCAGCTGTGTCGGGAGATTTGAGGACGTCATTGCCATCTTCCTCCACATCCTTTGGGATCATACGTTTCTTGTCCTTGGTATCGGAGAACTCTTTCTTGTTTGCTGCCGCTTGCTCGTCGGAGATGGTGACAGAGTACGTTGGTTTGCCGACATCTCCAAGGATAGCATCTCCCGCACCTGGACCATAGATGGGAATCTTACGAAGAGCAAGCACGAGAGCACACATAAATTTGGAGCGACGTGATGCTCGGACAGCTTCGTTGGACCAATTCGATTTGTGGCGGATTTCAATGCAGAGTTCAAGCTTGTTCATCTCGGCAATTCCGGTAACCTCGATATCGACGTCTGGTTGGAAGTCACGATTGTTCTCCTTGTCCAACACGAATGCTACCATTTCATTCTTGAGGAGTTGTATATCCTCGAGTGTAGTGTCGAAATTGATGTAGAGTAGGACCTGCTCACGCATTGCTTTGCTTCGACTGATGTTCTCGATCCAATTACTGTTGAGTATGATGTTCGGCACTTGAGTGGTTTTGTGATCCTTGATTTTGCGGAAGACGGTAAAAAGGAGCGAGATGCGCTCGACGACAAGCTGTGATGGACCGATATCAACACGATCACCAACATCGAATGGGTGCTTGACAAACAGGAAAATACACGAGCCAAGCACTTCCTGGCACGTTGCAGCAAAAACGAACGAGAGGGAGAGCAACGCGGTTCCGGTCGTTGCCAAAGTGGTGGTGAAATTTTTGTTGAGGAAGGCGACGAAGACGAATATCATGACAATGGAGGCGACCACCATAAGGAGGTTATCGAGGACGTGAATGGCTTGGTCCACATCATGCATGCTGCTAGCAATGGAATGCCTTTCACGTCCGAACTCGCAGACAGTCAGGATCATCTCATCCAAGCTGATATCACCGTTTTCATCCCGGTCAAGGCAGTTGAAACACTCTTCTGCTTCTGCGGTGCGCTCCGCTCCAAGGACGTCGACAATGTCGTCTCGAAAGAGTGCTTCTCGTCCTTCCATGACAAAGGACATCCATAACCGACGGGCAAGAGCTTCGGAGGATGAGGTTTTCTCGAGAGCTTCGACCACAATAGAGTGGGCTGATGTTGGATTGAATACTTGTTTGCCGGTGATCTCCTGCGCCACGTTGCCGAAGGCAGCTGTGATCTTGTCACCCACACGCCCAACGTTCGCACCGACGTTCTGGATTAGTCGCATCGGCGTAGCTGACCCCGATCCATTTTGTCCATTGCCAATCTTGCTACTGACATCAATAGAATCATTGATGAGATAATCTTCGGTAGCAAATTCGGCGCAATACGCCGGAAACAAAGCCCTTGAGGCATCGTAGAGGCAGCTCAGCAAGTGGATGTTGCGTTTTGAGGCCTTAATCTTGCTGTCAAACTGCTTACGATGATAACTGATGGAGATCAATTGCACCAGCAGCTTCTCTACAAGGAAGACCACGGTCGAGAGAAGTGCTGCAAGGAGGATATTTCCTACGGTCCTCTGCCAGGGTTTGGTTTCGGTGTTTCCAATCTTCCGTGCATAAGGATTCAAGGTCATCAAGGGGGTGAAGGTGGAGACACAAATAGCTGCCCATCCAACCAAGGAAAGAGGAAGCTCGAGCGCCTTGAGGATCAACGCATACTTGCGAGTGCCCGAGCTAACGATACCACAGAGGAATTGGAAGACCCAAGGCAGAGATTGTGCAAACAATTTTGCTATCCAAATACCGAGCCACACAATCTCAATCCATGTGAAGAACCAGGTTATCTGGACGCCAGCCAATGTGCTATTTCGCGCCACCGTAGCACCAATGATGATCGGAATGGCGATTGCGAGAGCCAAGGGCAGTACGTAGAGGAAATATCTCGTGACAATAGAAAAATTGAGTATTTTGTTGTAGAGCTTGCCCATGGAGGTGATGGTGCCATCGTCCTCGTCCTTCTGGGGTAGACCCTTTTGTTCCAATTTTCTCCGTCTGCCGAGTCCAGTGTCCGTTCGATGGAAGAGACCGGATTTCTCATTAGGTGTTCGATCAGGAGAGTCGTTCGATGGATTGTAAGGGGCAGCGGTGGCACTGACACTGGCTTTGCGAGCACCGGTAGGACTCTGATTCTGGACTGAAGTCATGGGAATGTCGATAGTGACATCGTTCGGGTTTGGCATATTGGGTGCAGGTGGGTTGCGTAATTGTTGAAAGCCCTGACGAGAGAACCTTTTCTGTGACATAGCAATAACAAGGTCGAGGTGTATTGAGAACAAGATTGAACCGATCTATGTACCAGCCACTTGATCAAATATCTGTAAGGTCCAGCCTATGTACTTTATATCTTGAGAGCACAGAACAGTGGTCGAGTGTTGCTTCCCCTGACCGCAGAATTCGAGGGCGAAACAGTCACGGCTCTAGGAGGATTGGCCTCAGGGGAACAGCTAGCTCTTGGAATATGGTAGCTAGGAAGTCTTAACGAATGTTTGTTTTGTGAGTAAAATGAAAGAGTGTGGTTCTCAATCAAGAGAGATACTAAAAGAGAGGTCGCTTGCTCGAAGGAAGAGCAAGCAATGTCCGTAATAATGAAGGAGTTGTTTAATGAAGTGGTACGTGGATGTGGAGCAGGATGGTCAGGAGCTAGGGAAAAGGGGCGCTGGTCAGGGTGGTCTGGGGGGCACAAAGCTATTCCGTCTTCAGCTAGCCGTGACGCCCTCCCCCTGCCTAGTGTTTGGTCAAGGGCCCAGAAAGAAAGAAAGTTTTCGTGCCTGGCATGGTCCGGAGGGTCTAGTCTTGACATCTGAAACAAGGGTCTCTTTCACCACCAACCCAACCACGACTTCCATCCTCTTGGGTCATGATATCCTATGCAGCCATATGCAGCCATATGATCTAGCTGTTCGTATGGTAATCTGAGTTCTCTGCTCTACAGGACTGGTTTGGGTTACGCATGGGTAGTCAACATTTTTGGCCGTATAACATATATCTTTAGACGATGGTAGCAAGGAGGAGAATCCACTGTTGTACACTGTTAACCCAACAGGCAGGCTGCTGCAATGACCCCGACCGCCCTTAAATGAAGATGCCATCGGAAACTGAATACAAGCCCCTTTCTATGCTCAACCTGCTTGCTCCTCATATGTATAATCGCATATTTCTGGATCAATAGCTCTGGATTCAGCTTTATGCCAACCCTGCTCTTAATCCAACGTGCACCCTCAACTAACGTTGCTTTTCAACTTCGTTCCCATGACTTCTTATTCCTAACTGCCTAAGTACTGAGTCTAGCTCAATGTTAGGGAGCAACAGCTATACTATAGCAAAACAGCGAATAATGGTGGCTGCCTCTAGCAAAGCTATATCCGAGGATACGGAACACTGGCGATGGACACACTGGGCGCACGCCACGTACATATACGTGGTTACCCCGCTTTGCCTTGGCAATTTTGGCATTAGGTCACGTGATGCGTCACGTGTCATGTCGCATCCTGATAGTGGGGGAGGTAGAAGTGTTAACACTTCATTACTACTAAGTACGAGGAAGGCATAAATACGTAGTATCGTTAGGCTACTACTAGTAACGGCTAATTCCTGTTACTGCGCTGTGATGCTGCGATTCATTTTTTGGCTTAGCCGTTTTGTTCAGGTGACGATTTCAAGAAAAGATAGTAGTACCAAACTAACAATATCTCATGCTCCGTGGCTTGGATCAATCGTCGATCGATGGCAGGGCAGAATGAATTCATTCCTAAACGGGCATCTCCCTCTCATCAACCTGGTTACTGCGATAAAAACCTACGGCATCATCGTTGGGAAAGGATCCTGTCATGCCGATATCGCGCTACACTGCTCTGAAAGGAGAGCAACTCTGGAGGTCTTACGTCTTTGAGCTGTTGTACTTGTGAGTAGTTCTTCGCATGGATGTGTCAATCGCATCTTCATCATCCCGCAGTGTTTTAGCTTCCGCCTTTGCGCCTCCGCCTTGTGGTTGCCCAACGCGAGGTGCCCCTGGTCAGGGATTTCTATGCGAGTTTTGTGTCCGCATTCCCTTTGAGAAACTTGGATTCCATATATCAAAACTGGATACTGAAGACTCAGAGGGGATACCTGAGGATGCGTTGCAGCACTATAATACCTCCAATCGCCCTTTCCACTGGCCTTTGGATCATTCCGTCATGAGGCCTTTGTTAGAGGTCTTTAGTCATACCACCCATTGCCCACTATGCTATGCTTTGATGGAATGCTGGTATGAATTACCTCCCTTCCATCCTGGCAACGGACCACAATCTTCATTGGAAGAGCTAGTAATCCACTATTCTTCGCAATCACTGTCCAGCCGAGAATTCGGAGCGGGTGCTCGACCCGATGCGACTCTAGATCGCTTGCGTATCTATTCCCTCTATTTCGGGGGCCCTGAAGAAGAACCTATATGGGATACGTGCTCTATGACGTTTCAAAAAGGGTTCGACCAGCAGCCACTTACTTCTCTATCCCTATCTCAGATGTTGAACGCACAGCCCGGATACCATACTCAGGCCGACATAGACCACAGCTGGTGGATCGACGCATTCTTCGATGGTGGAAGAGTCTTTGTCTTCAGCAGCACGGTGAGAAATGCGACAATCGGTTTTCAGGGCCAGCACACACTTGGCTACAACTTATTGACGTGCGGAATAGGTGCATTTTCAAGTCGACGGAAGCATGTCAATATGTTGCACTTAGCTATGTATGGGGGCAGACCCAGGCTCTTCAACTGTCAAAAGCAAACAAGATTGAGCTGCAAAAACCAGGCTCACTATCACCAGGATTACTTTCCACTACTCAGAACGACGCTATTGATGTCAGTCTAGCCCTTGGCGAGCAGTACTTGTGGATTGATTCGCTTTGCATTACCCAAGATGATGAAAAAGAAAAGCTGGAAGTCATCTCTTGTATGGATTCTATCTATGGACACGCGGTTGTTACGATTGTAGCTGCCTCAGGAAATGATGCAAATGCTGGTCTGCCTGGAATACACAAGCTAAGACACCGAATGCAGCGACCTTTTGTTGTGAACGATGTGATTCTTTCACAAACAAAGGATCCTGTTACCCGAGGCCAAAGCTATCTCGGGGATTGTACGTGGATGACAAGAGGCTGGACATTCCAAGAACGACTTTTCTCGAAGAGGGTTTTGATATTCACATCTGACCAGGTTTACTGGGAGTGCCGAAAAGGGTCGTGGTGTGAAGACAGTCATTGGGAATACCAAGAACGTCCTTCTATCCATCGACATGTTCTTAATTCCACTGAAAACATGCCATGGAACATGGGAGACGATCTCGAGTATGTCCACGGAAATGATCTTGACTTTGTCTACATTGAGCTAGCGGAAGAGTATCTCAAGCGGTCCCTCTCTCATCAATCTGATATTTTAAATGCATTTCAAGGGATCTTGAGAGCACTGGAAAGAGAGACAAAACATCCATATTTCTGGGCCTTGCCAACTTCAAAGCTTGGCCCAGCTCTTGCTTGGACCACGGGAGAGAAAAAGGTGGAGAGACTAGCCGGTGTAGAAATACTCCTTAACGTTGACGAAACTCCGACTGTGTCTCGGCTACCCTCCTGGAGCTGGATAAGCTGGACAGGGAACGTCTTAGGGGGAGTCGGGTATCATGGGTTTCATCATCGATCCTCCCTCGGTCCTCCTTTCTACCGGCTGAAATGTGATGGGACACCGATTATTGTCAGCGAAGACGACCACGCCAGCAACTCATCAGACTTCATCGTCAAACGCGAAGACATACCTGTGTCAGCGCTCTCCACCAAGCTTCTCCCAGCGATCCTGTGCTTCTGGACCGAAGTAGCTACTTTAGAAGTCACATTCTTCGAAGAACCCCAACCGTACGGCGAACCAAAGCTTGGTGTCGACGTCCGATACCAGGGCAGAGGTATCGAAGGATCCTACTGGCGCCATCCTCCCAAAGGTAAACCAGGCGAGACATTCACAGCCGATTTCGCTGCAATATGTGGATATCGCGTCGACCCGCTCTCGCGTTATCTGGGGCCTGAAGTGATCATGACTCTGTGTCTGCAATGGGAAGATGGAGTGGCTTATCGACGTGGTGCATGTAATTTCGTCATCAGGAAATGGAGATCTGTTAGCGGTGGCCGCAAACTTGTCATTTTAGCTTGACGCCAATCAGTCTATCAGCCAGTAGAGGCCGTCGCTTACTGGTCAATTTCCTAGCCAATGTAGGATTTCTTATAATTTCTACTAGGTTTATACATGGTATAGCAACAACAAAGATTATCTCATCCAACAGCTATCGTGCACTGTGCACTGTGTCCTCTATTCAACACAAATCATCTTGAGCTTGGGGCTACTGCTCATCTTGACCGGGAAACCCGAGATACCCGCACTGCATTCTCAGACATCACGAGCCCTTCTCTATTTGGAGCAATAAATCGTAAGCAAGCGATCCCCATCCGCAGAGGAACCAATAGCATTTTAAACATCAGAAAATAATACCATCGCTTACCGAGCACCTCTGTCCCCGCTTCGAAATATCTTTGA
>QQTW01003533.1_pt1 | contig 11553 bp, 12 predicted proteins | sample 1904831 | NCBI WGS metagenome assembly QQTW01 (sample SAMN09435610, study PRJNA476489) | Subsurface metagenome, whole genome shotgun sequencing project.
GCTGTCAGTACAGTACAGACTTCGGCAAAACAATGCAGAAGATATGTGCAAGAGACAACGCTGCATCCCAGAAGGATGTGTTGATCCTCGGTACTCTTGCAGGCCGAGTAGATCAAGGCCTCGGGCTTTTGCATGAGATGACACGAGAGGAGAACAAGCATACTAATCTCAGATTATGGCTCTTTTCTGAATCCAGTCTCTCGATAATTCTTCGAAGCAAGTGCACTGTCATTCACAATCTACACTCCAGCGGACTCTTTACGGAGAACCTGGGCCTTGTCCCGGTCTACGGTCCTGCTACCATCAGTACAACTGGCCTGGAATGGGACGTCAAAGACTGGTACACGCAGATGGGCGGTCAAGTCAGCACAAGTAATCATGTCAAAGCTGACGAGATACAAGTTGAGACAGATCAGCCAATTCTCTTTACCATTGAGAGAGCACGTCTGGAGTAGTCTCGTAAGGCTCATCGATTCGAAATGAGGTGCTTATGAGATATTCCTCACGCGAAGAGCCTCTGCAGGATTTTGCCCTCAAGGTTGGCCAAGGCATGCGGTGTCCACTCACGACTGACGAGGGGTGCCAGCCTCAGTCTATCACAGTAGGTTGAAGCACCATGAACGGTTGGCCGTGTTCACAACATTGAGATCGGCCAAACTGGTCCGGGGTGGTCCCCCGGGCCTGCCACGCTCGGGCAAAATTCCGCGGTGCTGAGACTGTCGCAGGATCTTCCAGCGGCTCAAAAGCCAGTGCACAATCGTGGCTTGCTGCATACCGTAAGCGAGCTTGGGAAGCATTGACCTTTTCGATATTGCGGGAGCCCGTGCGCCGCGGTTTGACAGGTGTTCGTTCAATTGCGATGTCCGAGCACACGCCTCTTGGAAGACTTGCGATTGACCTGGAACCTAAAAGCTGAAGAAGCAGTGAGCTGCAGGGGCAGCAAGCGAGCGGTCGGCGATAGCTATCAACACCATGAATGCGACACTAGGTGTCCATGCGATGCTTACTCCCCGTGGTTCTCAAGGTCTCTCACCATGAGGCACAGTGTTCTGGGCTGGGGCATGGTTTCAGCAAGCTCGTGCTGGATCAGCACAAGCGAGCTCGGACTCATCTTAACTACACTCGATGCGGTTGCAGGAACACTATCTTGTAAATGCAAAGAGAACGCTGATTGGCCAGACAGAGCACGTTTACGCGCCAATTGGGTTCACTACGAACACGAGCTATGGGCTTGTCTCCGTGGAAGATGGCTCAACAAAAGCGTGATGTGCGCTGTTCTGCTTTTGCAGTTCAGGCTCATTCTCAAATTCGATCTTCCGGTTTGGATGATAATCTGCTCCTAATTACCCAGTCACCCAACGTACGAACTTACGCGTCGCAATGCGGTGCGGAGACCCCCTTTTAGTGTAACTGTGGTACCTCAGTCGCACGGCGTGTCCAAGCTTTTCGAGGATCAGCGAACACTGCATGCTCCGATAGCGTCGCCCGTCTTCAAGTATTTCAGGTACTCTGGCCTGTCATCAATTCAAACGCCCCGAACAGCTGCGAAGAGTTACAGCCATCAGAAGCTGTGAAGCCTGAAATACGAGCAGCGAGAAGTGCTGTGGGGAAGACTCGGACCAACATTCTATCATCCGTGGAATGAATTAAGGGTCACCATGATTTCCGCACAAAAGGTCATGTCGCGCCCCGCATCGCGAGGGTCGTTAGTGAAAGAAGACGGAGACGCTGAACAATCAGGTCGATCTGAAGTCAACCTGAAGGCAGAACGAGCTGCATCAGCGCTGCGCAACATCAGTACAGAAGCGGCAGGCTTTCAAAATACGAGTTCTGTCTCAATGCACACAACAAAAGATGACAATGGTGCGCATTCATCACTCGACTCAAAACCTGCTACACCCATATCACGGTCACCGAAAGGACAAGAACCAGCTTCTCGAACATCGTCGCTATTATCGTCACAGTCCCTGAAACCAGCAAGTTCTTCTACGTACAGCGATGGTACGCTCGAGTCTAAAGAGTCGAAAGAGACAAAGTCGAGTGAGGTTGCGGCTAAGGCTCCATGTCAGCCAGCAGCAGTACCGGATATACCACCGCAAAGACGCCCACTTCTCAGACGTCCTGAGCAGCATTCTTTGCGAACACAAAGTAAAAGCACACAAGACCTCGCCAGTCCAAACACACGGCCTGTGGGCAGCCCACTAACAATGCAAGACCTTGGCAGTGACTACACACGGTACTTCAACCCCTACTTTGCGGGCGCAAGAAGTGCATCGTCCGAAAGACTCGTATCTCAATCTGCACCAACCTCTGGCACAACAACCCCGAGGGCTGCAATACAGCTGGCAAATCCATTCCTCACTCCTACTCTGACGCCAAGTGCCTCCACGACCAAAATCAACATTTTGTACGATTCTGAGAAAAATGTGTCACTGATCGACGATCGACTCACGACGCCGTACGAAGAGAAGGGTATGGCATTGTGGCCGATGATAGGCGACGATGATGAACCAGACGACGAAATGCACATGCCCCGGCCAGATGATGACATCAAATACAAGGCGAAGCTGAAGGATCACTTCACGAAAGACAGTATTGTGTCAAGCATTGGTCTTTTTATCATGGTGATCGGGCTTCTCTTTGTGTTTGTCGGACTTCCGATCCTCTCCGCTCTTGGGATCATCGACTACAATTCATTTTACGGGACACCATTAGACCAAATGTCCCAATACCCGAAGCCTGAGCCGTGGGCGACCGTCAATGATCGATTATATCCGCTCCTTCAGAACATGCGAAGAGCCTTGATAGATCCAGATACTCCCAAGGCTGCCATGAAGAAGGAGGGCGAATTTGGTGATGAGTACGAACTGGTGTTCAGCGACGAGTTCAATGTCAACAATCGCACATTCTATTGGGGTGATGACCCGTACTTCTTCGCTCCTGATATCTGGTACGGAGCCACGAAAGACTTGGAGTGGTATGACCCGGACGCCGTGACTACATGGGAAGGTACCTTGGAGCTTCGACTTGATAAATTCCCCAATCATGGCCTGAACTTCCGTTCCGGCATGTTAAACAGTTGGAACCACCTCTGTTTCAAGGGCGGAATCTTCGAAGTCTCTGTATCTTTACCTGGACCGGCTGGTGTACCGGGCATGTGGCCCGGCGCATGGACGATGGGCAATCTGGGTCGCCCTGGCTATCTCTCAACCACCGATGGCATGTGGCCGTACACATACCAAGCCTGCGACGTAGGCATCACCCCTAATCAATCGTCCTACGATGGCCTGTCCAATCTCCCCGGGCAACGATTGCCATCCTGTACCTGCCCTGGTGAAGACCATCCCACCCCCGGCACTGGCCGTGGCGCGCCTGAGATCGACATCATCGAAGTTGGCGCCACCTACCCTCCTCACAACATGCCCATCGCTACACAGTCATATCAGGTCGCGCCATTCGACGTCTACTGGTATCCCAACTACAACTACACTGCATTCCCTGACTACAGTGTAAGTTGGTACAATGGCTACACGGGCGGTCCCTACCAACAAGCTATCTCTGCAACCACAAACCTGAACAAGAACTGGTTCGATGGACAGCAATACCAAAGATACTCCTTCGAATACGTTCCCGGCGAAGGCAAAGACGCGTACATCACATGGAAAGTCGGCGACCAAACTATGTTCCACATGGACGGTCGCGCCATCGGCCCCAACGGAAACATCCAGGCGCGACAAGTCAGCGAAGAGCCAATGTCGCTCATTCTCAACTTGGGTATCAGTAACAGCTGGACGTGGATCGACTGGGAACATATGCAGTTTCCGGCGGTCATGAGGGTGGATTATGTTAGGTGGTATCAGAAGAAGGATGAGGTGATTGTCACGTGTGATCCGCCAGGCTTCGAGACGACGGATTATATCAAGGAGCATATTAATGCTTACACGAATCCGAATTTCACTGTAAGTCGATCGATGTGGTATGAAGCAGATCCTGGACTGACGATGTGTTAGCAATGGGACCAAACAGGACACAAGTGGCCCAAACATAAGCTGAACAGCGACTGCAAGAAGAAGTAATGTGACGGTATGATATGGGATTTTTATGCGTGATTGGATTTATAAGATTTATTGCACTTTAGCTTGGCGCACATGGCGCAGATGATCTAAGCACAGGAATCATAATAGGTAGATATCAAAGCATATATGGGGGGTGGGGGGTTGTGGATTCTTGACGAAAAGAAGACATTACTCGACAATACAAGCGGGATATAGTGTGTACACTTCAAACGACAATCACATCGAAAATTTAATCTGCACAAATAGTACTGGCAAACGATAACGAAGGCACGACCCTCAGTCTAAGCTTTCGACTACAATCCCGCTTTGAACGACCACAGCGAGCTGCGAGTCGCTGTGCTACAGCCTCCGTATCAAGATAAACAAGGCAACAGCAGTTTTGAACAAGCTGAGATGCTGGATGTTCCAAAATCGGTTCGTCGGCACACCGGCAGTTCTTGTAGAAGCTGCATCACCAACGACGGTCAGGTCACAACACTCCCAAGGATAGGATGCATACCGGAAGGGTCACACTCCGACACAAATGCTACAGGAGAGTCTCAAAGGTTGTCTTTGCATTGGCAACGGAAAGGGATAGACATGGTATGATACATTGGAGTCATCATAGATGACAAAAGAATGACGATACCACATCATATAAAGCTTGGACTGCTTCGATTGAAGAAGGAAGGCTTCAGACCGAACTTACCACACCATGATCGTTCTCCACTCTAATCTTGGTGCATTGCTTGGGGCAGGTTCGGTCCGGTCCGCTAACACCCCCCCCGCTTCCACTGGCTGCCTCCACTGGCTGCCAGTGAACTAATGCTACTTGCACGGTTCGGACTCAACCTTGGTACGCATCAACTCCGCTTATAATAAGTCACTCGTCGCACTCGCAGAACTCGACATCCTCCACATCTGAGCACACACTCATTCTCACTGCACGCCACGCGCAAATGATAACTATCATGGCACCATCACTCTCGACGTCCTCGGCCGCAACGCTCCGAATACCATTGCGCCGCTTTGCAACACAGGTTTTCTTCTCCGTGCTGGCGACCCTCATTCCCAACCTCCTACAGAAGTGGGACATCTTGCCCATAAGCGGATTCATCGTACTCTATGGTGTCGCCTACACTGATCTTGCACTGGCATTTCGCGATCCTCTCGCCAAACCCCGAAGTCCGTACTACTCCATTCCTCTCGGCATGAGTCTGGGATACCTTCACCAGATCACCACAGCCATAGGAGAACGCCTCCTTGATTCCAGCTCGGGCTTTTCGCAAACGCAACATGTAGCCTTCCACTTTTGTCTCGCCTTCTTCATCATCTCGGAATTCGAATTTTACCGCGCATACAGCGAGTCCAAGAACTTTGAACCAAGTCTCAACGTGATCAAGCACTTCATCTTGGCGAATGTCGACCCCAACCACGTCTTCCCGGTCTCTCGCGATCCATGGGGCTTTGGCTATGGCTACATGACTCTCTTTCCAGGACCAGACTTGGAGATGACCTGGAAATACTGCGGCTTGAACATTGGTCAGTGGCTACTTTTCTGGATTAATAGTGGACTGGCGAACATTCTGCTCAAGCGTATGGTTGATCCAAGTTCGAATTACGGGGAGGTTCTTTTGTGGGCGATGACGAGTACGTGTGTCTTATTCACAACGGAGGATCTCTGGTTGCTGCTGAATGTGCCGCTGCTGAGGGTGGTGAGGCAGGCTAATCATGTAGGGTTTTGGACGTTTGTTGAGGTGATGGAGTGGTGGGAGGCGAGGGCCGAAGCTCACGACGAGTACGCTGGAAAATTGTTGGATGTTTGATACAATCACATAAGCAAAAGTCGCCTCACATCATGTACTTAAGAACACATTATGCCATGTTGTGTAGCTCTATCGACTAGTTACTACAAAAATGAGACTCTACCCACAGAATTGCTAGAAATAACGGACGTTTACGAACTGTGAGGACTTTGACAACGTATTCACATTACTACAATTGCATGGTTCCACTTTGCAAATGAGCTTTGTGCATAAGTTGAACAGCCACAATGTTCTCATCCTCTTTGTTCCACAACGCCCTTTATTTGAAAATCTGAGAACAACTGGAAACTTCTACGCTGTTTGTGCACGATGATAATCAGCAAACCTCAACCAAATTTCATATTGGCTTATTTCCTCACAGACGAAATCTCCTGAACAACTTATACAAAAATACTGCTACCACTCACCTGCGATTTACCGGGAACACCATAACAATTATACACACGTATACTACACATTTCTCGCGATCACATTGACCTCGCGTCAAAGTGATGTATTCAGTAAACTGGAAGAAGACCTATGTCGCCGAACTAATGGCCGACATCGACAAACTTCCATGCAAGACATCAGGCTGCGGGCCGGCCTGTGGTAAGAAACACGTGCCAAAAATTCATACACGCACGTCTGATGCATATGCTCACGGACCACGATGCAAAGCTTCAAAAGCGTCTAATGGTATCTGTGGTAAGCTACCGACTGAGCACTTTACCCGTCACCGGAAGCCAATTGTTCCTCAGTCGCCTAACGTACTTGCTTTGTTTCCTCCTTTCAAGAACAATAAAATGTCACTCCAGAGTTTGTGGGGAAGATTGTTTCATCGAAGGCAAAATCGTAATGTACGTATTCATAAAGGAAGACGGGTTGCTTCGAACCAGTGTTCTAGTGCTGCAGGCCAGCATCTTAGAGGTGCGGGGAGTTTTGTACTTCAACGGATGGTGATGGCGCTCGTTTTGAGCCTAGAGCGTCTGCACAACGCTATTGGAGAATGGTGGATTTAAGAGTTAAGGGTTGTTTGTCAAAACATAACGTTTTCCTTTTAAGGTACAATCGTTTCATTTCATTCTTGCCCATTGTGTGCTGAGTTCAATGTACCATGGTACCTATGGTAGGCATTTTTGATACTGCGGATAACGAGGCATGGTCACAACAACATCCTATCGCTGACATACCCGAACACAATGCACATGTGCTTGCAGCCTTAAGCTTGAATGGTAAAACCCCTCATCAAAACGATCATCTGCGATCCGGTTAAATACCCCGCGTGCCCCGCAATTTACATCAATCTATTTCAACGACCTTCCAAAACGGGAAGAAGCGAAGCTTCGACGAAGTCTCCTACCGGGTCGTTCTTGCGTACCTTACATCTCGCCAGAGCTTTCGTCCAATAGGCGTCACTACGGTTCTACATCCAGTCCATTATTGCCTGGCCGAGATGGTGATATTTCGTTGCAATTGTGCTTCCGCGGCATCCTAAATGAAACGGTCAAGATATGTTTGCCATGGCGAGGCTTCGACAGACGGAACGCTGATCTGGATCTCCGTGTTAGAGGCAATGGTTGAGTACAAGTAAGAGCGTCTCATCTTTCACATCGATCATCACGCGATTCCTCGTGACAACCCTTTCTCCGCTATTCAGTCACCATGGTCCACTACACTCTCTTCGCATCGGCTCTTCTAAGCATCGCTGCAGCCCAGTCGATCGGCAAGGGTCGCGAGGTGCACCCCAAGCTCACGACATGGGAGTGCACCAAGAAGAGAGGGTGCAAACCTCAAGAAAACGCTATTGTCCTCGATTCTTCCATCCATTCGATCCACCAAAAGAACGACACCACCAAGAACTGCGGTGACTGGGGTGAGCCAGCAGATCCAGCTGTCTGTCCCGATGAAGCGACTTGCGCAAAGAACTGCATTTTGGAGCCCATCAGCAATTACGCAGATTACGGTATAACAACCAAGGGTGCAAGTTTGCGCATGGACTTCTTTGGCGAGAACAATTTTCAAAGTCCTAGAGCTTACCTGCTAGCGGAGGGCGAGAAGAAGTACGAGATGCTGAAGTTGACTGGCAGGGAGTTTTCTTTTGACGTCGATGTTTCGAAGCTGCCCTGCGGTATGAACGGCGCCCTGTACCTCTCTGAAATGAGGGCAGATGGCGGTCGATCGAAATTGAACCGGGGAGGCGCGACATATGGGACAGGGTACTGTGATGCTCAGTGTTTTGTCACACCATTCGTCAATGGCGTTGTAAGTGTGCTTTTTGACATTCAATAGTGCTTTTACTGACCACCAATAGGGCAATATTGACGGCTCCGGCGTCTGCTGCAATGAGATGGACATCTGGGAGGCTAACAGCCGCGCCACACATATCGCACCCCACACGTGTAGCAAGCCTAGTCTCTTCACATGCCAGGGTGCTGACTGCGGACCAACTGGTCTCTGCGACAAGAGCGGCTGCGCGAACAACCCCTACCGTAACAATGTCGAAGATTTCTACGGCCTCGGTCTGCAGGTCGATACCACGAAGCCATTCACTGTTGTCACCCAGTTCCCAGCCAAGAACGGCGTGCTGCAGTCCATCGAGCGCAAGTACGTTCAGAACGGTATCGTCTTCGAGAATCAGCCCGAAAACATCACCATGAACGACGCATACTGCTCGGCGCAAGGCGCTGATATGTTCATGGAACTGGGTGCAATGAAAGGAATGGGCGATGCGATGAGTCGTGGCATGGTCCTTGCGATGAGCGTTTGGTGGGATGAGGGTGGGTTTATGCGGTGGCTTGATAGCGGCGAAGCTGGTCCTTGCAATGCTACTGAAGGTGACCCTGAGAACATCGTTAGGGTCCAGCCAGCGCCTTCTGTTACTTTCTCTAACATCAAGTGGGGAGAGATGGGTTCGACTTTCAAGGGAGGGTACTAGTGGACCGCATAGACAGTGCTTTGAGGAGAGGGCAAATATATCAATGTGAAGATAACACAGAGATCATGATACAAAGTGTTGCGATTTTCCCATTGTTTATTGTCGGTTGTAGCCCTAGAACTGGTTATGTTGCAGTGATTGATAGAGAATTCCTGATTCGACAACGCAGCATTTGGCTTACTGAAGTCGCGACGAGATCATCTTAAATTTGCGATATTACCAGTGGCCAACCCAGCAGTATACTAGAGGGCGAGAAGATCGCCGTGCAGCGGTATCAGCTTTCAAGTCCTTCAGTATGAGGACTGACAGTAGCCGAGTTGACAATGGTTCCTGTCTCTTGCTGGCATGCCTCTGGGCGAATTTTCCATGCGATACCTATCCATTTGATAGCCAACATGTTCTCATGGTGTTGGGACTGCGCTGGTCCTTCACACAGATGAAGTCTACCTAGCGTCGCAAGTTCAGTGATGTCTGTCCCGATAAATTTCTTGCTCTGTACGAACCTGTTGCAGAAGTGCGACCATTTAGTGCCGACTGTGCGGAAGCGTTGCGAGATAGAAACGGAGAAAAGGAACTGGAGTAATCCGTCACATCAGATGGTGACTAGAGCAAGCAAGTATGTCTCCCCTCGTGTGTGGAGAAGAGAACCTAACCCTCAAAGGCGCTAATCGAGATTGGGGTTAGCGTGTTCTGACGCTACTGAACTTCGCGATGATGCAATGTGTCAACACAAACAATCTGATTGCATCAACTACCACAACGAGCGTGGAAAGCTATACGAGATCATTTAGGCCACATTGTGGTAACAAAGAGACATCATAACACTTATTCACTGTGCGAGATATCGACGATGGTATGCGAACTCAACAATATGGTGCAAGTCTATAGCTCACGGTTTGAAAAGAATGCTTTGTTCAACTCTGCCTTACGGCAGTCGACGTCTGTCCGCAAAGATCTGGACCAGTTCGCAGACAGCGCAGCTCCTTCACCGCAGCTGCAAGCCCAGCTCAATGCCTCTTTAGCAACCTTCTCGCGTACTATTGATGATTATGGGAAGCTTGCAAAGCAGGAGCCTGTACAAACGAAGCAGGAGAAAGCCTTCGAACGACTAAAGAATTTTCGTAATGAGCTCGAGGAGTACAGAGAAAGCTTCAAGCGGATAAAGAGCGCAAATGAAGATATTGTGAGCTATAATCGTCCTTCTATGAAAAGGAGAGAATGGCACCGCTAACGTTGGCTGCAGCGAACAACAGAAGCGCGCACAGAATTACTTGGTCGCCGTCCACACCACGCCGCAACGCCAGAGAATCCATACGCACAGCCAAACTTATCCAACACACACTCGCCCTTCGCACCCTCGCAACCGTACGATCTCAATGCGCCTTACAGACCAAATGCGTACTCGGCTGGCTCATCACAGGGTGGGGACTACGATCGAGAAGGACACGTTCTACGCGAGAAGACTTTCTTCAATCAGACCTCGAACCAGCTAGATGAGTTTCTTGACCGAGGACGAGCTGTTTTGGGGGATCTGGGACAACAGAGGGAAATGTTGAAGGGAACACAAAGAAGGCTGTACAGTGTGGCGAATACGCTGGGCATCAGTGGCGATACAATCAGAATGGTGGAGCGGAGGGCCAAGCAAGATAAATGGATCTTCTACGGTGGGGTCGTAGTCTTCTTCCTCTTCTGCTGGTTGGTTATACATTATTTGCGATAAAAGGACTGAGGCGAGGAACGTTCGTTGTTCGTTATGTAAGAGCGAGGATGATGTTAGCATCAAACACCGGCGATGCACCTACATATGTTCTTATCAAAGTTAGCGAGGCGTATGGCGTATGGCGTATCGAGCGGTTGATCTTTGCTTAGAATGATCTTCAAGGCATACAAGTGATGGCATCTATCGAAGGAGTGGTGAGCCCGGTACTCGCTTGCAGGCCAGATGCCCTATGTTGCGAATTCGCTTGCCCGACGATCGTACCTGCTGATATTGCTTGCTATTGTTGCTAAAGTCGCAGGAACTGTCCAGTCATCACGACGACAACAAACACAAAACATGGAGGGATTTCCAAGCACAGCACCTGAGCCATGCACAATGTAGGTGAAGCTGTCATTTCTTTCATCTGACCCCTCAACATTTGTCGAGATTCTTTCGCATGCTAATTCAGGGCTTGGATTGAAGCAAACAATAGGTTGACCCATGGTCCTTTCCGCGGGCGTGACCGACTCCATTCATCTGCACTTTCTGGTTGGCCTCCACGGAGACTGTCTGCTCCAGCCGGATATCGCCATTGGCCTATGGAAATGTCAATGCTCTCACGCACGGGATATAACACACCAATGTTGCCTCCACGACGCCGCGATGTCGATGAGATCGATCTACTGCAGTCGCAGCAATTCCTGCAGGCACGGCAGCTGGACAGGATAAGGTGCCGGGTTGAGGAGCTCGAGAGAAATCAATACTTATAACCGGCTCCGGTGATAATGAAGTTGATCCGACAAAGACTATGCAGCAACATTGGCCCCCGGTCGGGCAGGTACCAAACAATGTCATGATCCATTTATGTCTGTCCTCGAAGCCTAGTCCACAGGTTGTTGTGGTGCCAGTTGAGGATACATCCATTCGACCCTTGTGCAGGCACAGAGGATTCGTGTGAGCTCAAATGGTTCATTTAGCATTTGTATTCGGGGGTCTGGTAGCCGGTCGAGGAAGCAAGTGTTGTTGTTAGCCGCGGGCGGTCAGGGAACTTATTCTTCT
>QQTW01003534.1_pt1 | contig 11552 bp, 6 predicted proteins | sample 1904831 | NCBI WGS metagenome assembly QQTW01 (sample SAMN09435610, study PRJNA476489) | Subsurface metagenome, whole genome shotgun sequencing project.
AGTTAAAAAGACAATCGTCAGATGCGATCGCTTCGTCAAAACCAATATCGTACAACAAGCCAGAACAGCCCCCAGGTTGAACCTGTAAACGGAAAAAAACATTTGGCTTATTCTGCTTTGACAACAGCCGTTGGATTTCTTTTACAGCAGATGGACTGAGTTGAATCATCGCTAAGTTTGAGAATATTAGGAGTCAGGAGGAGCCAGTTGCACAGTCTGGGTTTCTCAGTTATCGCTTTGCTGGTGTTCAGGAGTTAGAGTATTAATTCTTCATCTCACCCTGCTCAAGAACGCTACCCCTGCTCCCCCTGCTTTCTATCTATTGCGCGCGTAATCGTCTTGAAATCTCACAATATCATCTTCGCCTAGGTATTCGCCATTTTGGACTTCAATCAAAACTAAGGGAATCACACCAGGGTTTTCTAGACGATGACTGGTACACTGGGGTACATAAGTAGATTGATTATTACTGAGCATTATTTCTTCGTCGCCACAAACCACTTTGGCTGTTCCAGAGACAACAATCCAGTGTTCGCTGCGATGGTGGTGCATTTGCAGGCTAAGGCGGTGTCCGGGCTTAACTTCAATTCGCTTAATCTTATATCCTCGCCCTTCTTCTAATACAGTGAAGGAACCCCAAGGCCTTAATTCTGTAGCGGCAATACTTCTAGGTGCAACATTTGACGGAATCGGTAGAACGGGCGCTTGGGAAGTTTCTTGAGCCTGAACCATATATTTTATCTCCTGAGAACTGCAATGACGCTGCCAAAAAATTGTCAACTACTGACAAAAAATAGAGTTGTGGTACTAACCGAAAAAATAACTAAATTAATGTAACCATAGCCAAAGATAGCAAATTACTAATAATTGTCATCAGTAAATATGGCATTTGGCATACGGTACATCAAGTCTTCATCAGCAATGTACAAGCTTTATTAAAACTTTAATTAATTACTCGTATGTGTAGCTTTTTTCACTTGCCTAAATCGCTCAGAAGGAAGAGGCTGGAGGAAAATACCCAGACCGTTGTGGACGCGCGCAGCAGTCACAGGTAAGCGATCGAGCAGTTGACCGCCTAAGTAAAGACTTGTAGAACTACCACCGTCAAGATTTAGGGCATCCACACATCCCAGCGATTGCATAATTTTGGCAGTTTCCGCTAAGGTAGCTCCAGATCCTCCAACACGATTGTGAATAGTAGCAACGATCGAGTTACCTGCTGCTGTCGTACCAATAGCACTGCGTACCGCTGTTTGGCGGATGAAAGCGTCGCTGAATCCTTCAGCCTTGCCATCAAGTACAAAGGAGCCATTTTTTACTAGGAGAGGCCCCGCGCCTAATATCTGTGGGTAACGAGCAAAGTCTGCTGGGATAGTAGCGCTTTCTTCCCGGACTAGCGTACCAATTGGGAGGAAATTAGCGACATTACTAGCTCGAATAGCTAATAAATAACCGTTGGGCGGTATGGGAAAAGCAGTTTTACCCGCAACACCTCCGGGTAATTGAGCAGTAACTCGCTGGTTTTGTATGGCTACGATTACTTCGTTATCGATTAAAGGAGTATAGGTAGAACCCCAGTTGGTAGAGTAGAGGGCAATACCTGAAGAGACGTAACCACTATTGAAACTTGAAACAGGTATTTGCCCAGAAGAGGTAATGATATTTCCCCGCCAACTGAGATGACCGATTTTTACTTCTCCAGAGTCATTCAGCGCGATCGCACCTCGGTTGAGAATGGGACTTGATAACCAGCGACCGTCCCGCCGAATTGCACCTAGAGGTAATTTGTTATTGCGATTAAAAAATCCGCCATTAATCGCCGCCGCCGCCGAATTGCTTTGAGCAGTTTGAAGAATGGGAGCAGTTCCGATTAAGGTATTAGTTTCAGTTGAAATTGGTTTGAGCGTGACACCCACATTACGGGGGTTAATTTCCAGCCAGACAACGGGAAAGCGATCGCTTCCCAATTTGACAAATTGTTGTCGCCAGCGCAAGCCTGCTGTCCAGAGAATATCGCGCTCTACCATCGCATCCGATCGCAGATCGATTACTATTCGGTTGGGGTTGGCTAAGGAGCTAACACGAGGAGACACACCAACTGGTAAGCTAAGGTGGATAGTAGTCAGATTCGGTTCTGCTTTCAGTTCTAAATTTGATATCGATGAACTGGGGGTAAACGCTGGTTTTGCTGTCTGCTCAAGTGTGGCATTAATTGTCACTACCCATTCGAGCTTGGGAGATGCTAGCTTTCCAGAATTGGGGTCATCTAGAAGTTCGATATCAGGAGTTTTGGGTTTAGCTGCTGGCTGTTGTTGAGTTACTTGCCAGGGAGTTGGACGGTCTAAGTCAACTACAATGCGATCGCCCTCCTTTTGCTTACCCTGTCGAATTCCTTTCACTCTAGCTGCTGGCGTAGTGATTCGCAGCGTGTCACCATCAACAAGCATTTGCCAACCTGCTACAGTCGCCAACTGTGTCACATTTAAATAGCGATACATTTCACTTTGCCAGCTATCCAAGACAAGTGGTGAGGTCGAGGGAGAAAACCACACAATTGGCTGTTTTGCGGTATTTCTCGTGTTTAACAACTCGACTCCCACAAGTTGCATCAATCCGGCATCATTAATTGCAGTTTGTACCTTGCCTGTCTTTGGCTCCAAATCCCACTGATGCCAAGCAGCGCTAACTGTCCGACCATTTAAGGAGATTTGCTTGCCAGAGTCAAGTAGATCTGGTATTGATGTGGAATTGCTAGGAGCAGAATTTGAGTAAACTTGCGGTTTTGCTGGTATCCTTACAGGTGAGGGCTGAGCAATGACAATATTTGCCGATGCTAACCATAACGAAGTTGTTAGCAGCGACATAATAGTATTGGCAGGCAAAAAGAGTAATTTCAGTTCTACCTGAATTCCACCGCCTTCCGCCTTTCTCCAGCATTTATGGCTCATTGTTCGCAGCGAGTCTAACAAAGAGAGTTTTTTACTCCCAAATTTCAGCATGAGTTAATGTAGCACACGAAACTTTCGGTCAAAAGTTAAAAAGTAATGACTTTTCTTTGGGCTGTTAACGTCATAATGATAGTAGTGGCTTATTGCGACTACTGTTACCCCATTAAGGAGCGTTAAGCCTTGCCAGGAATTTAAACATAATTAAAATAAAAAACCTGGTTAAAAGTTGATAGGGGTAATAGGGTTATCGGTGACAGCGCGATCGCTCCTTGCCACCATGACCATTTTGGCAGAGAGCAGTCAATCCTAGCTGCTCGTGTCAATGTCGCAGTCGGTAACTGTCAATGGGCATTCGATAAAAGCCGTACTCAGTTGCCGATCGAGCATAGCAATGGCAAAAACTGGGTAAGCTTTAATCTTTGACACTGAAGCAAGGATAAAAGCTGGCAACAGCACTGTGAGGGCTACCAATATCCACCTTTAAATGGAAGAATTAGAGGCAGAATTATTGGTGTGCCAGGAAGCACACCGTAATATAAATAAATATCTGTAAATGCAAAAATTACGACTTGGGGCAGCAAAAATCTTGAGAAGTAAGTCAGGGCTAAAAATGAAGTTAACAGGAAGGCAAAAAAATCTGACTCACCCTTGCCTTGTCAATCGAGCTTATTCAACATTGAATCGAACAAGAGCGAGTTTAAAGAAAATTTAATAATTTTTTCTTTTTGGTATTGCATCTGTCTGTTCTGTTTTAACAGTTCTCTCCACAATTAACCACACGATATATCTGTCAACTTTACTTAGTAAAAGCAATAGGTAGGACAAGCCTATGGATAACAAGCATATGAATCAAAATCAAGAATCAAATATCCAGCAAAGTTTAGACGCAGATTCTCAATCATTAAGTCCTTATGCTGGGCCAAGATGGTTAGTAGAAGAACGGGATGCCTGCGGTGTAGGTTTCATTGCAAACCGCTCAAACTCGGCCAGCCATGAACTAGTGTTGACAGCTTTATCTGCTTTAACTTGCCTAGAACATAGAGGCGGTTGTAGTGCAGACCTAGATTCTGGTGATGGGGCTGGTGTTTTAACTGCAATTCCTTGGGAATTGTTGCATCAGTGGATGACACAGCAGCAGGTAGAAATACCGCCACAAGAAAATTGTGCTGTAGGTATGGTATTTTTACCCCAAGATCCACAACTTGAGATCGCAGCCCGTCAAGTGGTCGAGCAAGTTGTAGCTGAAGCAGGACTGAAGCTTTTGGGTTGGCGAGTAGTTCCGGTACAACCCCAACGGCTTGGTATCCAAGCACGAGAGAACCAACCTCAAATCGAACAGGTAGTTGTTGCCTCCCAACAAAAAACCGGAGATGAATTAGAGCGGCAGTTATATGTAGTTCGTCGGAGCATACATAAAGTAGCCGAGAAACAGCGCGATCGGTTTAAGATTGAGAACTTCTACATTTGCTCCTTCTCCAGTCGCACAATTGTCTACAAAGGCATGGTGCGTTCCTCGGTACTAGGAGAGTTCTACACAGATTTAAACAACCCAGCTTATAAGAGTGCTTTTGCTGTCTACCATCGCCGCTTTAGCACTAACACCATGCCCAAATGGCCCCTAGCTCAACCGATGCGCCTGTTGGGTCATAACGGTGAGATTAATACCTTGCTGGGTAACATCAATTGGATGATGGCGCGCGAGGCAGACTTAAACCATCCTGTATGGGAAAACCATTTGGATGCGCTCAAGCCGACTGTCAAGATTGATAACAGTGACTCAGCAACTTTAGATAACGTGTTTGAGTTACTGGTACGCTCTGGCAAAAGTCCAATGGAAGCCTTAATGATTATGGTTCCAGAGGCATACCAGAATCAGCCGGATTTAGACAAATATCCCGAAATTGTTGACTTTTACGAATACTACAGCGGGATTCAGGAACCTTGGGACGGGCCAGCGCTGCTAGTGTTTAGCGATGGGAAAAAAGTAGGGGCAACATTAGATCGCAATGGCTTGCGACCAGCCCGTTACTGCCTGACTAAGAACGGCTTAGTCATTGTGGCTTCGGAAGCAGGGGTTGTAGACATACCAGAAGCTGACATCGTGGAGAAAGGCCGCTTGGGGCCAGGGCAAACGATCGCCGTAGATTTGGAAACCCAAGAAGTACTGAAAAATTGGGAAATTAAGCAGCGGATTGCAAAACAGCATCCCTATGGTGAGTGGCTGAAGCAACACCGTGTCGAACTAAAGGTGAAGAATCAAGAACAGAAGCGGGAATTAGTAGTAGGGAATACGGAACATCATGGAGGAGCTAGCCCAACTACTCCTCTACCCGAACCCCTAGCGCCTAAAACTTCTTTGCTCCGCCGTCAAATTGCTTTTGGCTACACCACAGAAGATGTGGAAATGGTCATTCAGCCAATGGCAAGTGATGGTAAAGAACCAACCTTCTGTATGGGGGATGATATCCCGCTGGCAGTATTGTCGGAAAGACCCCACTTACTCTATGACTACTTTAAACAGCGCTTTGCGCAGGTGACAAACCCACCAATCGACCCCTTGCGGGAAAGCTTGGTGATGTCTTTGAAGATGGAACTAGGTGGAAGAGGAAATTTACTACAAGCAAAACCGGAATATGGCAAGAGAGTGAAGCTGAGTTCTCCCGTCTTGATTGAAGCAGAACTGGAAGCACTCAAGCAGTCGGGATTTGAATGCGCTGAGTTATCAACTTTGTTTGAAATTGCTGCCGGGCCTCAAGGTTTGGCAGAGGCTGTGTGCAAATTGCAAGCGGCGGCGGTTGATGCTGTGCGTTCAGGCAAGAAAATTCTGATTTTGAGCGATCGCTCAGAAGGCAACATCGGGACTGAATATACCTATATTCCACCACTGTTGGCAGTGGGTGCAGTACACCACCACCTGATCCGCGAAAGACTGCGAATGAAAGCTTCTTTGGTGGTAGATACAGCCCAGTGCTGGAGTACGCATCACTTTGCTTGTTTAATCGGTTACGGCGCAAGTTCAGTTTGTCCGTATCTAACATTAGCAACCGTAGAAAGTTGGTGGTCAGACCCGAAAACGCAACAGTTTATGGAGCGCGGGAAGATCCCAGCTATTAGCTTGGACTCGGCAACAGAAAACTACCGTAAGGCAGTAGAAGGAGGGCTATTGAAAATCCTGTCTAAGATGGGGATTTCATTGCTATCCAGCTACCAAGGAGCGCAAATTTTCGAGGCGATCGGTATTGGTCGAGATTTATTGGATCTGGGCTTTTATGGCACAACCTCTAGATTGGGTGGTTTAAGCATCAGCGAACTGGCTACTGAAGTGCTGTCTTTCCATCAACGCGCCTTCCCGGAATTGACAGTTAAGAAGTTGGAAAACTTTGGCTTTGTCCAGTACCGTCCGGGGGGAGAATACCACATGAACAGCCCCGAACTGGCTAAGTCGTTGCATAAGGCGGTAGCAGATCCACAAAACTACGATCACTACCAAGTCTACAAAAAGCATCTGCAAGTTAGACCAGTGACTGCATTACGCGATCTGTTGGATTTCCAATCGGATCGTTCTTCCATCCCCCTAGAGGAAGTGGAACCAGTAGCAGAAATTGTCAAGCGCTTCTGTACTGGTGGGATGTCATTGGGGGCGCTATCGCGGGAAGCTCACGAAGTTTTAGCGATCGCCATGAATCGTCTTGGCGGCAGATCTAACTCTGGTGAAGGCGGAGAAGATCCTGTTCGCTTCAAAGTTCTCGATGATGTCGATTCTGCGGGTCATTCTCCAGTTCTACCTCACCTGAACGGATTGCGAAATGGCGATACAGCTTCTTCTGCAATCAAGCAAGTAGCATCAGGTCGTTTTGGTGTTACGCCTGAATACCTGATGAATGCCAAGCAGATTGAAATTAAAATCGCCCAAGGTGCGAAGCCAGGAGAAGGCGGTCAGTTACCAGGTAAAAAGGTTAGCCCCTACATCGCCATGTTGCGACGCTCTAAGCCTGGGGTGACACTGATTTCACCACCACCACACCACGATATTTATTCGATTGAAGATCTGGCGCAGCTAATCTTTGACTTGCATCAGATTAATCCCAAAGCACAGGTGTCGGTAAAGCTGGTTGCAGAGGTTGGAATCGGCACGGTGGCGGCTGGTGTGGCTAAAGCCAATGCTGACATTATCCAGGTTTCCGGACATGATGGCGGTACGGGTGCGTCTCCCCTCAGCTCGATCAAACACGCTGGTGGCCCTTGGGAATTGGGTTTAACAGAAGTGCATCGAGTCCTGATGGACAATAAATTGCGCGGTCGCGTCATTCTCCGCGTCGATGGCGGCTTCAAGAGCGGCTGGGATGTGATGATGGGCGCACTGATGGGCGGAGAAGAATTTGGCTTCGGCTCGATCGCTATGATCGCTGAAGGCTGCATTATGGCGCGGATTTGCCACACAAATAACTGCCCTGTAGGTGTTGCTAGTCAGCGTGAAGATCTGCGTCAGCGTTTTCCGGGAATGCCAGAACACGTAGTCAATTTCTTCTGCTTTATTGCCGAAGAAGTGCGTAGTCTTTTAGCAAAATTGGGCTACCGTTCGTTGTCAGAAGTACTTGGTCGCGCCGATTTGTTGAAAGTGCGAGAGAATATTGAGTTGACAAAAACTCAGTCACTAAATCTTGATTGTATTACTCAATTGCCCGATACAAAGAGCGATCGCTCTTGGCTTAACCACGAACCAGTTCACAGCAATGGTGTGGTTCTAGATGACCAATTACTAGCCGATCCAGACATTCAAGCCGCTATTTCCAACTCGTCTAGTGTTACCAAAACTCATAAAGTAGTTAACACAGATCGAACGATTGGCGCTAGATTAGCAGGAGCAATCGCATCTCAATATGGTAACAGTGGCTTTGAAGGACAGATTAACCTTAACTTCACTGGCAGTGTAGGTCAGAGCTTTGGTGCTTTCAATCTCCCCGGCATGATTTTAAGATTAGAAGGTGAAGCTAATGACTACGTAGGTAAAGGAATGCATGGTGGGGAGATCGTCATTAAACCACCAGCCTGTGCAACTTACGAACCTGACCAAAATGTGATTATTGGTAACACCTGTCTTTATGGTGCAACTGGCGGAAGCTTATTTGCCAACGGTTTAGCTGGCGAACGGTTTGCTGTCCGCAACTCTAAAGGTACTGCTGTAATTGAAGGTGCAGGCGATCACTGCTGCGAGTACATGACTGGAGGCGTAATTGTCGTCCTTGGTAAAGTCGGTAGAAACGTCGGTGCTGGGATGACTGGTGGTTTAGCTTACTTCTTGGATGAGGATGGTAATTTCCCCGCCCTAGTGAACCACGAAATTGTCAAATTGCAGCGAGTGATTACTCCAACAGGAGAGAAGCAGCTGCAAGATTTGATCCAAGCTCATAGCGGTCGCACTGGTTCTTCTAAGGCTAAGCATATTCTAGAAAATTGGTCGGAATATCTGCCGAAATTCTGGCAAGTTGTCCCGCCTTCTGAAGCTGACAGCCCAGAAGCTAATCCTAATGTGGTGGAAAAAGAACTGAGTCCGGTTCAGTAAACTACGTTAATTTAAATTTAGAAGTCCCTCCTTACTCCTACTTGTGTAGTAATAAGGAGGGATTTTGTTTTCCAGACAACATCAAAATTTTACCTATAGAAGTTATTGTTATTAGGTGTTAGTTTTATTCTCATCACCTGGTTATCATGAAAACTTCAATGAGCAAGCAAAACACCCTAGGCAAAAAGCTATACGAACTAAGCGATAAAATTAAACCTGTTTTAGGAGTTGATATTTATAAACCAGTACAACAGTTAAGCTTTAACATCAAACATTTTTTAGACTTCGATCTATATATGGACACAGCAGATCGCCGTCTGCTGGAACAAGTAATAATTCCTTATTTTATTACTAAGGAAGATTTTCATAAAATCCTTTTTGTCGGTTGTGACTGGTACACTAAGCACTACAAAAAGATTTTTAAAGATAAAGAGTATTGGACAATAGAAATAGATCCAGCTAAAGCCAAATATGGTTCCCCAACACGACACATCACTGATGGTATTCAAAATATAGACGCTCATTTCAATAATAATTACCTCGATTTGATCGTCTGTAATGGAGTTTTGGGGTATGGATTAAATAACAAAGAGGACATAGAAGAAACATTCAGTAAATGCTTTCAATCTTTACGCAACGGCGGCATATTAATCTTAGGATGGAATGATATGCCAGAGTATAAATTTCTGCCGCTGCAAGACTACAAAAGCCTCAAAAACTTTCAGCCATACGTTTTCCCAGAACTATCAACATCACAGTATTTCACTAATACTGACAACAATCACATCTATAATTTTTATATTAAGCAGTTAGCATAAATTATACCTTGGTAAACTAATCTCAAAGCTAATTTAGGAGAGCGTTACCTAGCAGTTACACTTGTTTAACAGGTAGCAGTACCAGGTTGTATAGTTCAAAGTCTGCTACAGTCCGCGCTTAACGCCCCCTACTTTAGCAATCCGATCGCATCGTAATACTTAGACATCAATCGTCAGTAATCCTGGCTAACAAGGCGCGATCGCATTTGAAAATATCTTAGTTTTATTACCAACTCCCCCAAAAGCAAAAAACAATGCTGTAATACTGAGTGTGTTGATTTAGCAGTGCTAGAGGTGAGGATTTGGTGGAAAAAATTCAACTGAGCGATCGCTTGCGACTCGGTTTAGCAGTTTTAACCGCAAAGACGGTTACTTTTATCGTGCGATCGCTGCGATTGGGTGCAGCAAGCGTATTACCTGGGGAAATTGCTCGTCGCATCCAGCCAAATTTGTTGCAGCTGCTGAGTTGTCAAGTTAAGCAGGGTGTGATTCTGATTGCTGGAACAAACGGCAAAACTACTACCTCGCTGCTGTTACGTACGATGCTGGAAAACAAAGGCTGGCGCGTCACCCACAATGCTACAGGGGCAAATTTAGAAAATGGCTTGATGACTGCACTGCTGGAAAATACTAACGCGATCGGACAGTTGCAAGCTGATTACGCGATTCTGGAAGTAGACGAGAATATTGTACCGAAGGTTGTGCAACCGATACAACCCCGAATCATCCTGTGTTTAAATCTGTTTCGAGATCAGTTAGATAGATATGGGGAAGTAGATACGATTAGCCAAAGATGGGGAAACGCGATCACCCCCTTACCTCCAGAAACTGCGATCGTTGCCAATGCTGACGATCCTACCCTTTCCTATATGGGTCAAAAACTCAGTCAAAATGTCTTATTCTTTGGACTGAGCGAACCAGAACAGTATCTGGATGAAATCCCTCATGCCGTAGATTCAATTTATTGTCCGAGATGCGGGCATCCATTGGAGTATAAAGGTGTTTACCTGTCTCATTTAGGGGATTATAACTGTCCTAGCTGTGGCTTTCACAAAGGACAACTAGCTATTAATAGTAATGAATACCCCCAAATTTTAATTGGATTATACAACAAGTACAACACTTTAGCAGCAGTACTAGCTGCCCAACAACTTGGTGTGGATGAAGCAATCATCCGCGACACTATAACTAACTTCCAAGCAGCGTTTGGACGTGCTGAAGAGTTAGAAGTTAACGGCAAGCACGTAAGGATTCTGTTATCCAAAAATCCTGTGGGGATGAATGAAACAATTCGGGCTGTGAATCAGGCTGGGGGACAGACAAAACTACTGGTGTTGAACGATCGCATCCCTGATGGAACAGATGTGTCGTGGATCTGGGATGTGGACACGGAAAAATTAGTCGAACGCGGTGGAACCTTGGTTGTGAGTGGCGATCGCGTTTACGATCTAGCGCTGCGTTTGCGCTACAGTCAGCCTGAAGCTAACAATGGCATACAGTTGATTGTGAAAGAAGATTTGAAAGAAGCGATCGCTACAGCATTAGAACAAACACCAGCAGATGAAACGCTGCATATTCTACCGACTTATTCCGCCATGTTAGAAGTGCGAGAAATCTTGACTGGGCGGAAGATTCTTTGAAAATGATGAATGCACCAATGCGATCGGGATGAAAATAAATAAGTTTCATCATTCATAATTTATAATTCATCATTTTACTTTTGAATTCTTTTCTTAATATGAATACTGAACAATTTGAAATAACGATTGGTTGGCTGTATCCGACGCTGATGAGTACCTATGGCGATCGCGGTAATGTTATCTGCATCCAACGCCGTCTCACGTGGCGAGGTTTCAAAGTAAATATTTTACCTCTCGACCAAAAAGCCACAACAGCAGACATTCAAAAGGTTGATTTACTTGTAGGTGGTGGCGCACAAGATCGACAGCAAGAAATTGTCATGCGCGATCTACACGGTGTCAAAGCAGACGCCTTGCGGGAGAAAATAGACAACGGTACTCCCGGAGTTTTTACCTGCGGCGCACCTCAGTTATTGGGACACTATTATGAGCCTGCTGTGGGACAAAGGATTGAGGGATTAGGTTTATTCGATCTTGTCTCCATAAATCCTGGGTTAAATGCGCGTCGTTGTATTGGTAACTTGGTAATTGAAATAACAGCCAACCAATCGTTATTTCAAATTGTTCAGTATTCATATTAAGA
>QQTW01003535.1_pt1 | contig 11550 bp, 7 predicted proteins | sample 1904831 | NCBI WGS metagenome assembly QQTW01 (sample SAMN09435610, study PRJNA476489) | Subsurface metagenome, whole genome shotgun sequencing project.
CTCGCTCTCAGGGATGCCCGTCTCAGCAGTAATCACAATCCCCTTCCCCCGTGCTGCCGTTGCCATGAATCACAGTGTAACAAGATGATCTCGCAATTGCATTACCAATCGGGTTCTCTTGACTGCGTAGGTCGTACACCAATCTTAAATGCATACATAAATTATCTTTGCCAGTTTGTTGGTCATCGGTATATTCATTCCAGCAAAGTAGATCGCAAACCCTCCCGTGATGCCGCTAGAATTGCTTTTACCCCGCTGGATGTAAATGCTTTCCAACATTTCATGTCCTTGCCGTTGTACAGTGTACTAAATAGTGGGACAGTGCTGGAGAAACATGCTTAAGTCAAGACATATTTCGGCCCTTCTCCACCCTGCGGAGTGACCCAATTGATGTCTTGATCTGGCACTTTGATATCGCATGTTTTGCAGTGAATGCAGCTGAGGAAAAGAAGTCAGCAATTGAGGCCTTCTAACAACCGTGCTTGATCAACAGAAAAAGACACTCACTTTTGCGCATTGATCTGGAACCGGACACCAATATCCTTCGTGTCATCCTCAACATATTCATACACGCCAGCAGGACAGAACCGGTTCTCAATGCCGCGATACTTCGGCCACTCCATCGCGGCGTGCTGGTCCCAATCCTTGACCTGCAGATGCACCGGCTGATCCTCCTCGTGATTCGTCCCCGTCCGACTTACACTCGTCAGGATATCGAAACTGATCCGCCCATCCGGCTTTGGGTACTCGATCTTGGGACACTCATCAGCCGTCTTTGTCGCCGCATGGTCTCCACGGTGGTGTTTCAGCGTCCAAGGCGCTTTCCCTCTGAAAACAAACGCTTCAAGTCCGGAGTACAGAATCCCGCCGTAGATGCCGAGAGATGTGTGAAACGACGGCCGCATGTTGCGGACCTGCTTCAGCTCGGACCAAATCGTCGACGCGCGCAGCTTGTCCTCGTAGTCGTACAGGAAGACGTCACCCTGGTCGTGGCCCTGCAGGGCGGAGAAGGCCGCCTCGGCGGCGAGCATGCCGGATCGCATGGCGGTGTGGGTGCCTTTAATCTTGGGCACGTTGAGGAAGCCTGCGGTGTCGCCGATGAGGGCGCCGCCGGGGAACGCGCATTTCGGGATCGATTGGAAACCGCCCTCGTTGAGGGTGCGCGCGGCGTAAGTGATGCATTTGCCGCCTTCTAGGACGGCGCTGTAGAGTGGGTGGTGTTTCATTTTCTGGAATTCTTGGTAGGGGTTCAGCCAGGGATTGGGGTAGTCGAGACCGACGACCAGGCCGATGCTGACGAGGTTCTCGCTGAAGTGATACATCCAACCGCCGCCGTATGTGTCTCGAGGGAGTGGGTAGCCCATTGAGTGCACCACCAGTCCTTTCTGGAACTTCGCTGGGTCGACTTCCCATACTTCCTTGATTCCCAGCCCGTATGTCTGCGGTTGGCTGTCCCTTCTCAAGTCATATTTCTTTATGACCTGTTTGGTAAGACTCCCATGACATCCCTCCGCCAGCAGAGTGACTTTAGCGTGGAACTCCATGCCACGCTCGAACGAGTCTTTAGGTATACCAGCCCTTGATATCCCCAAGTCGTTCGTCGCCACGCCCTTGACGCATCCATCCGAAGAGTAGAGCACCTCCGACGCCGCAAATCCGGCATAAACTTCCACGCCAACTTCCTCAGCTCGTTCCCCAAGCCACTTCACGAATTGATTCAGACTGATGATATAATTGCCATGGTTATTCATCTGCGGCGGCGTCGGCAGCGGCACCGCACTGCTCTTCGTAAGAAACCGCATCATATCCTTCGTCGCCGGCGTGACATTCTCAAACCGATTTGGATTGTCCGCCGCGTTCCAGTCCGGAATCAGCTCGTTCAGCGCCGACGGCTCCACCACGTTGCCCGACACGATGTGGTCGCCGAGCGCGCCCGCCTTCTCCAGCAGCACCACTCGAAACTCCTCATTGCCGGCCTCGTTAGCCAGCTGCTTCAAGCGTATCGCCGCGCTGAGCCCCGCTGGCCCGCCGCCCACTATGCACACGTCCACCTCGTCGCTCTCGCGCTCGCCGAATCGAGGATCGGTTTCGTTGTTGACGGGCGTCGCGAGTCTTCTGCATGCTGTGCTGGACACCGTCCTTCTCTGACCCGCCACCCGCACCGCTGGACATGGTCTGAAGCTCCTCTCGCATCGTCGCTGGAGCTTGGTGCTAGTGGACAGAGGCTGTGCTAATCGGTAAAGAGAATTGCATCTGAAGTTGTTTAAATTAGGGTAACTTAATCGTATTGCGCCTCGCACAGATGCCATTGTCGTCAAAGTCAGACGGATTAGCTGAAGGAACAAGATTAATTCGCAGATATCGGCATGGCGAGCATGTGCAACGCATCACGACGACATGGGAGTTTGAGCCGAGGCTGGCCGAACCAATCAGAGAGTCGGTGAAAGTAATATTAATGCGCTAGTAGTAAATCTCGATTACATATGTAGTGTTTGTCCTGGCAAGAACGTCCCTCAATTGATCAAGGGAGTTTACACGGATTGATTGACCATGGTTTTGTCGCATGATATAACCCACGTTGTAAAAAGCAAGGAAGCTCTCCGCATGTCCAGCGAGTGGGATCCCGGCCTCCTCTCGTCGACTCCACTTCATGCCCGGTTCGATTATATCAGCTTCTACAACTCTGGTCAGACTTTGTTCAAACCCCGACGTCACCTACGGCTACAGAGACAATGCCCCTAAACCCCCGGACCGTCTTGAAGACGTCCAGTGATTGGGATGATTGGCATTTCATGATCTGGAAGAAAGCCGGGAAAAACGGTCTTTGGGATTACATCGATCCAGATTGCGAGGATAACCCTGTGCTGGCTGCTCCAATGGAGCCGCAATTGGCCGCTCCATCGACAGCGCCATCGTTGGCTCCAGGTATAGCCTCGGTGACTTACAATGCACTGGGTACTGAGCATGATGCAGGCACAGAGACGACGTTAGCGACCAGTGATGGCACTGAGAGCGACAATCCGGAAATTGAACTGTACAGAACCGAGCTTAGGAAGTTCAGATCCCAGAAAAAGGCAATGGCCCGTTTATCGACCTTCGTCTGCTCGTCTCTGGACCCCGAGAACAAGCAGTTGGTCCAAAATGTTCCCTCCTTGACGGAGAAGTTGAAGATACTGAAGAAACACGTTGCGCCCAGTCGGTTCGTGCGGCAACGCGATGCCCGGGATCGATTCGAGCGGCTTCATTTGGCTGGAAAAACGCTTGAAGAGTTTGACGCATTCGGTGATGAAATTCGGTACACGTTTCGACTGTTCACAAGTCTTCGTATGACTTTGATGGAGATACTACCGCTGCACGACTTTCTGGATAGCGTGCGGGATCTCGTCCCTGAGTTCGTCACAGTTTGGGAGCATCGCCTTACGACGATGCCAGACTCGGAGGAGCTGCCTAAATTCTGTGAGCTTGCCAAGAACTTTAAAGACTATTGTATTACCTTCCATCCAGAGGTGTGGTACGGCGAGACTTTGAAGACGAGCTCAAAAGCCATGACGATAGCGACGAAGACGGCTAAGCAGCCCGAGACTGGCGCAAAACGGATCATCAACCCGTGTTTCTGCGGAGGCATGCACCGATATAGGGACTGTTATTATATCGTCGAGTCAAAGCGACCCGCAAAATGGACTCCGAACTCCGGAACAGAGCAGAAATTCGACGATCTGATGCGACGCAGCAAGAAGTTCAGAGGTCACGTGGAAAGGGCCCGAAAGGGGGCCGGGACATCGTACGAAACTGACAGCGACGTGTTGCCTGTTTCAGTCTAATGTTATATGTTATAACTTCAGAAGATGTAGGAGTGATGTCCTGAGATGGCGCGCGAGACAAGGAGCAACTACCTGAGGCAGACGGGGGGCTCTCCTTCTGTTCGATACTATCTGTATTCGAGAGATATCTACTAGAGATATCTGTATTATACGCAGGGCACCTATGGGGATGCTCAGATGAAACAAACTGTTATAAGTCTTGCTAGTAGAAGTCAATACTGATGGAGAAAAACCCACACCCCAAGATCAACCGTTCGCCAAGCCCTCTCAAAAACATCATCATCAATCCACTTTCATATAAACTTCAACCCCATGTAACCATCAACCCTGAACTCGCAATTGCACACCAGCCCCGCAAGAAAACCCTCCAATCTCCCTCGACAAATCCTCCTTCTCACTCAACGGCTGAAACGGGCCCTTGAGCACCGGAATCCGATGCGCCGTCCTCTTCATGTACGCGTGACACTGCGCAACGTCCTGCAACGACGGCGGGTAAAATTCATAAACTCGCAACGCTACTGCGTCGCCGGACATGTCTGCATGATGTCGGATTAGCTCCAGAGGATATGTGTAGCTCCTGATACTGCAGCTGGCGGTACTGACATGCGTCCGTTATGTACTCGCGGTCACGCTTGATGACTGAGACGTAGCGATCCACGGGCTCTCGCTGTCCTTCCACCATGACTTGGATAACCGCGAATCCAAGGTATTCGTCATCGTCGAACACGGCGGCTATGGCAGAGCTGGCTGCGATCGCGAGGAGGAGGCTGAGTCTCATTGTATGCCGTGTTTGTCTCGACTTGTTTGATTATATACCGTGCGGATATGTTCGAAGCGATGAAAGTATGGCTTCTCAGTCATTAGGTGATGACACTTCGCTCCGAGTCGAAGTTCGTAGTGTTCTAGGCATCAGAGGTTGAGTGACGACGTCTGAAAAGCCTGGATCACCCTTGGGCAGTGCAAATCCTCTTTTCGTAAGTCTAAACGACCTGACGGACCCAATCGTATAAAGTCGGGCGCATGCTCGCTACATGAGAAAATGATTGTCTTTTTCGAGCTTGCCCTGCGCGGTATACTCGAAGCATTGAGCCAGCGTGTTAGAGACGGGAATCTAAGTTCAATCTTATAAGCATCGCGCCGGAGTATGTTCATTGTTCAGCCTTGGGCAGAGAGGTACCGTCCCGGTGCAAGGTTCCCCGCGATATTATCACTTTACAACAGCGATAGTAGGATACTATTCAATTGCATAACGCATTCTAGCTTGTCTGTAAGTACGAGCCATTAATTACTTGCATCATGACGCCATTTGGCATGTTTTCAAGACAGAGATCCATCCCCCGATTCTAACCGAAGCCCAACCTTGGGCCTCTCACGCCGTCAGATCTCTTCTATCAAAGCGCATAGCTTCTTTTTGTAGCAACGCACACGGGAGCCAGAATGGATCACAACGATCTAACATGCAACCTCCCCTGTAATGAAAAGCCAGCTCTTTAGTTGGCGAAGTCTGGCCATGCATCCTGTCAGTATTGAGATCAGCATTATTCTTTTTGCTCTGGCCGCGCTTTGACCAATCGTCGACCACCCTTTTGTTTGTCTTGACCCTCGTGTGCAGTTGAGGGCCGACGCTCTTCAGTCGATGGGCCCACTGACGGGGCGCCCTCGGGTCCAGTTACGGTCTGTGTGCCGAGGTCCCGCATCTCAATATTTTCAAACTCGTCTTCACTATCCAGAGCAAAGCTCGTCTGGATCAAGGGGCTGCTGGCGGAACGCGGAAACTGGGAGCTGGTAGGAGCCGTACTGGGTCGGCCGTTGGCCGGTCGAGGCGTGTACCTGCTCACTGATGGGGGGACCGGTCCAGCGTGCTGCGACTGAGACACCGAACGAGCCATGGATTGTACGCTTCCCATGCTGCTGATGCTTGTCTCGCTGCCGAGGCGGAAGATAGCCTTCGACCGGCCAACAGGTTCGGCCGAGGCGTTATTGTCGTTCCTCAGCGGCACCTTAGCAGGCTGTGGGGCGTTCGGCTCGGACATGCTCTCCACGATACGCTGCCTGTTGTAGTCGGTCATGTGAGGTCCATCGGGCGTGGAGATCGGCTCGATCTCCTGACCTTGGCGGTTGAAAGCATCGGCGGCGTTCATCAGACTCTCGACCCGGCGCGGCCAGAAGACAGACATGCCAGCCGACATGCTGCTGCTGGCAGAGTCGAACGATTCTCGCGGATGAATCGGCATAGGGCTGAGGTTACCGGTGCGGGGAAACGTGTTTGGCAGAGTGAGCCCTGAGTCGAGGGTTTGCTTGTACAATCCGCCTTCAAGCCGCTCGGCCGGAGTGAAACGCCCTTCGATCTTGTTTGATGGCTGCAACGGCGCGCTCGGAGGCCAGGAGTGGCGTTTATTGTGCGCAACTGCTGATTGCTTGAATGTTTCCGGGACGATGTTGAGATCGTCTCCGGTCGCCTCGGCGTATTCAATGGCTTCCTGCGGCGACACTTTTGCGTCGGCCGCACCGGCGTCCGCACGCGGTCCTCCCCAGGTTCGCTGTCCGGCTGTGAAGATTCCGTACACCATGTAGATCCAGTTGAAGAACGGATTGACAACGAACATGATGGGGTACAGCATGATCTTGTATCTGCCCAGCTTAGCGGCGAAGTAAAGCATCAGTGCCCAGTTGAGTCCCAGAGAGACGGCGATGAAACCGACAGGAAGCTGGTCGACACGTTGTGAAGTCGTGATGAGCGAGATGACCATGATGAAGAAGAGCAAAGCCGTAGTGCGGATGGTGTTCTGCATAAAGCGGACGATGCAGAGGATCGTGTAGCGTTTCCACAAGCGCAAATCAGTCAGCATGCAGACTTCATTCGTGATAAAGCCCAAGAACCATCGGCGGCGTTGCTTCAGGAGACTTTTGTAAGTCTGAACGGCTTCGGTCTTGCAGAAAGCGCCAGTGTTCATCTGTATCTGGTATCGCTCTTTGGCGCCGATCATGAAGAGGTGCGTCAACCACCGGTCTTCTCCAAGATGGCATTTGCCATAGTCGAAGAGATCATCGCACTGCTCGGCTTTGTCTGCGAAGTAGTATTTCGCCATCTTGCGAAATGCGGAAAACCGAAGGATCGTCAAGGCACCCGGCAAGCAAGTGACGGCGCCGCAACCAGACTCCACCGATCGCTCAAACAGCTGACCGTGTATGTACTCCATATCTTGGAGCAGCGTGATCAACGTATTCTTCTCCGTCGTCGAGGTGATGACTCCAGTCATTGCCAGCATGTTCCTCTTACTACCGGGCTTCAGCTCCATTTCATACATGAAGTTCTGAATGCAGTTTCTATCCAGAATGCAATCGGAGTCGATGAAAAGGACGAAGAGATTGTCGTGGCGCTTGAGGTACTCCATGTAGATTTTATCCATGAGCTTGAAAGTCTTCTTCTGGCAGGACCGCTTGCCTCCATGTGCGAACCGCGACACAGTGATCCTCGTGCTTCTGTATTGCACGTCGATGCTCTTCGGGTACGTGTTCAGCGTCAGAGGAACGCCCAGCTTCTCAATCGTGTTGAGGTAGAGCTCGTCTTCCTGATCCCCGTCAAAGGACAGGAAAATATGAATGCACGACTGAGGGTACTCGCATTCTACCAGCGAGTCGACGGTGCGAAGCAGGACCTCTGGAACCTCCTTGTAGCATGGCATCACGATGACCACTTTCGGTGCACTCGCTTCATCCAGCACGGTCTTGACTCTTTTGCTGCGGCCAAGTGAGTGCGTGACCAGTTGATAGACACAGAAGAGCCATGGGATTGTGAGAAGACCGGCGAAGGACCAGAAGGCGAACCACTGCAGGAACGTGACCATCGATTGTGGAAAGTGCTGCGTCACTTGCGACGGCAATGGAAGGGTGACAATCATGACGGGCAAGAATATGGCCCTAGTTGAGTTGTTAGCGGTTAGCCAACATGGCAGGGTTCGCAGGTTACCTGAGGAGCGTGAACAGAATCATCATGATAACCGCCATAATCCTACTACTCAGGTCTTCCGCTTTCTGAAAGACCTTGACCAAACAGTATAGAAAAGCCGCAAGCCACAAGAACCACTCCAGGAAGGCCGCCAGCATAATAGTGCCTACGACAGAAACATAGACAATCTAGAGAGGTCATGTGAGCAATGAGTATCTGTGAGGAAAAGTATGTTGAGGTTTGCGCTCACATCCTTAACTGGCCATGATTCGGAAATCGATGGCGTGCCATTGCCAACCTCTGGTCTCACGATAGGTGCGACAATCATTCTGCTCTGAAACCGAGGTCGAACGCTTTGACAAGTCGAGGGCGAGTACGAAACAGACACGGGAAGGTTGGAGAGTGAAGGGTCAGGTGTGAGCAAATCCAAAAGGCGAAGGTTGAAGCAGTCAGCGGACTGTCAAACTTTGCGGTGACGCCATCTGGGGATCATGACAGCGGCATTCTCGAGCTGAGGCTCGATAATTGCGCTTGAGAGGAAGGTGCGGAGGGAGAGCGGTGGTGTGATTGTGCGAGAGCAAAGAGACGGTGAGGTGAAGTTCTTCCGAAAAGTTCGGTAGCTTGCCTCAAGGGCTTGACGGAAATCTGTAGCGTGATGCTCGCACCCGTTTCGATGTTGCACAACGTCACGCAAGGTACGCTCGTTCGGAAGCGAGTCTGTGTAGCACAAACAGAAGAAGATGTTCGCTCTACGCAGTAACGAGATGGACTCGACGTGCTACACTCAATCTCCGATGTTGAAAAGTCGATGATGCGCTGACCGGTAGCTGGAAGGAGTCGGTCCAAAGACGATGGACCTCGGGTATCTTGGTGGCAGGAAACTTTCAAGTTTGTTGGGTTCACCGAAATAAGGGAAAGGATAAGTGAAGGAAGTGCACAGCTCGTTACTTAGAGTAGACTCGCTATACTGGAGTCTTTTGCTCAACGCTACGACTCCCCCGCTTACAGTGACTGACTCCTACGGCACGTATAGCACCATATAATTGCAAGCACGGCTGACTAGCATTCAGCTTACGCCTGATCCGATCAACCCGCTGGCCGGTTGCACTACCAACATCTAAAAATGTTATGTACACTTATCTGCGTAACGCCTGATGTATTGTGGTCAGTTCGATGGATGTATGGACGTCAGTTGAGGGATATGAAAAATGACACGATGAAGCTCCAGCAGCAACCAAAAGCATCGTGGTTAGAGTTTGTGATATTGAAAGGAGGATAAGCAAGTGGGGACTCCAGTGAGGAGAGTTGTATGGGTATATTTGGCGACTCTGAAAAGGTCCTATGCCCTGGGGCTAGACGGTCGAAGTGCGCCTTGCTGTTCTGCCATATTGTCGTTCCTTCAGGCCGTGGTTTATCATGAAGCTCAGGAGCAAAGTCTGAGAAGATTTGATGATATACAAGAAGGAATGACTTGACGCATACTGACTTTTGCTTCGAGATGTAGAGGTCAGAGATCCATAGATCCATCGTCGATAGCCATTGTGTCGAGACACGGAACGTCACAGTCCCGATAGTGACGTGTGTACGGTCACCACTTATTGCATTAATGACTTTCTTCGAGTCGCGGGAGCATCGACAGCATTCGCATTGCATAACTGTCACCGTGACCAGCACCGCTCTGAGTCAGCCTGTGCGTTGGAATCATGTTAGAGCATAGCTGGCAGAGGTCAAGGACATTCAATAGTATGTTCAGCTGTATGTTAGAGCTTGCAATCACGCAGTCGCCGAAGGACGATGTCGCTATTCATGCATCTGAAGCTAGTTTTCAAGTTGGCTCTGCCGACTTCGAAAGCTCGTCATGGACGAAAGCGTTAGAGCTTTGAAATGGCAAGCCGAGATAAAAATGGTAGAGAGGCCTTAAGTCCTTGTTATTGAGCGACCTTCTGATATGATTGTTGCAATCAATGTTATCAACATCTTCTGAGACTGAAGGTTTCGTGAAGTCATCTGAAAGATGTGCCGTCACGGCAGTCTCCGGAGACTTGTTCCTCCATGCCCTAGCGGCGGGCGATAATTAGAGCTTGGACCGACAATCGCTTATGGGACACTGGGACTATCGATAACGAGCAAGCGCATCTGCAGGTACACCCGAACTCGATATAAACCTGCACATGCCGTGCTTGCTTCAACCTGAGCATACTAAGAGAGCCTTGTAAGACAAATGACTAGCTTTGCACTGCCTTACCTGCTGGACTTCACATTCCCGTTTCGGAAGGACCCATTCCGGGCTCAAACTCGGTAGCCGCTCTACTTCCTCTGCGTCAGCTCCTCGTTTGCGCCAAGGGAGATGGAGAAGCGGAAGAAGCGTATGTTGATCTGAGTGCCCGCTGCAAGTGATCAAGCTGAACCATGATCCAAGGCGAGCTTCGCGACACGAACCTCAGAGCGTGGGCGGGTGAAACTGGTGAACGCGATGTCAGCCTCATGGTCACGACCATCTGCTAACTGCGCATAAGACCTCTTCCCGGTTCATGGATCGCTCGACTCATCCTTGAAGAAGAACACTGCCTTCATCAAACGCCTGCGAACTGTCATCAACGCGCCGAACCTTCCGACCTTCCTGCAAGAGATTCGGACACTATCACTGCACAAGTACCTCTCGGAGATCATTTCCGCATGCTACGAGGGACTCTGCAAACTCAAATCGCCTGGCGAGATAGCAGCTGGAGTGGAGATCGTGAGCGCCTTGCATCAACGCTTTGGACCCGCAGACTTTACCCGCTACCTAGGTTGGTTCCTCGGCCGAGGCTTGAGCACCCCTGATAAGGTTCACCTCAAGTCACTAGCGCAAGATGTCAGGGAGAAGGAAGAGAAAGAGCGCATCGCTCGGCAGAGAGTATTGCTCAGAGTGGTGACGGAGTTGTGGCTGGTTGGCGTGCTGCGGAGCTTGGAGGATGTGGTCAGGCCTGAGGACGCCGTCAAAGGCAAAGAAAACACCAAGACTGACAGTACTGCAAGAAGTAAAGCGGGCGTCAACGGCATCCATGCGGAGAACGCCGAAGCCGAAGCCTTTCCTCTCGAGGTGCTCAAGGACATGCTCGCGCATGATCGAGAACACGTGAATCTACCACTGGTTGTGCTCTTTGTCAAAACCTTTGCGTGGGATATTCTGGGCGTTAAGCTATTGGAAGGAAGGAAGAACGTGCACGAAGATGGGGCCACTACGACCACCGACATCAAGGCCGAGGACTCGGCAACTTCAGAGGGAGAAGAAATTCCATCAGCTGACGATTCTGTGGTGACGGCCGAGATGCGAAAGCGTTTCGAAAACATCATCATGCGATACTTTGAGGATGTCAAAAGCCATATAATCAGAGATCAGAAGCTGCTGGTCACACAAGGGCGTCGCAACGCCGAAGCATATGTCAAGTCGGGCGAGATATTCGAAGATCGACAGGCAAACTACGAGAAACAGGTCAAGGCGCAAGAGAAGTTGATCACAAACGCGCAGGTGCTGGCTGATGCCCTGGGGGCCGAGATGCCCGACCTCAAAGAGAAAGATACCACGGGTGTCGCTGCAGATGGCTCCATCGGGCTCGTGAAGGCTGGCGATTACTTGCGTGGGCAAGGAGAAGGCCCCGGAATCTGGGAAGATGAAGATGAACGTCGATTCTACGAGAATCTAATTGATCTGAAGGACAGGGTTCCGGCAATCTTGCTAGAGGACGCAAAGAAAAAGAAGGCAGAAAGCGAAGAGCAAGCTGCGAAGAAGCCAGAGAT
>QQTW01003536.1_pt1 | contig 11550 bp, 9 predicted proteins | sample 1904831 | NCBI WGS metagenome assembly QQTW01 (sample SAMN09435610, study PRJNA476489) | Subsurface metagenome, whole genome shotgun sequencing project.
CCACTTCGCGTGCAACTTTTCAGTATTTCGCTTCACCTTACCCCGTACAAAACCAGGAATCTTATTCAATTCGGCTTGACCATCTTTCGTCCAACTCAAATCAGACTCAGCAGAAATACCCTTAGTAATACCTTCCTTAGTATCGTGACCGCCAAATATTTCTAACAGGTGGTCTTCCATACCCAAGGTGAAGGAATTGTACACTAAATCGGTAACTTGGTTAGTACCTTCATAACCCAAAAATGGCTTATAACCAATCGGGAAATTCTGAACGTGGATAGGTGCTGCAATAACACCGCAAGGAATATCCAACCGTTTACCAACGTGACGTTCCATCTGCGTACCGAAAATAGCCGAGGGTTCGACTCGTGCGATCGCATCTCCAATTGCGCCGTGGTCGTCGGTTATAATCACTTCGTCGCAGTATTCGCTCACTTGTGCGCGGAACCAATCAGCATCATATTTACAATAGGTTCCTGCCCAAACCACATGAATTCCCATTTCCCGCGATAAAATCTTGGTCATTGCTGCTGCGTGGGTGCTGTCACCAAACACAACCGCTTTTTTACCTGTTAAATTTTGGCAGTCGATGGAACGCGAAAACCATGCAGCTTGGGATACATGCAGCGTTTGGTGGTTGATGAAGTCTTCGTAATCTACATTAGCACCTTGAGCGTTTATAACCTGCTGAATTTTGCGGATGCATCTAGCAGTCTCTACTACACCCATTGGGGTAATATCTACGCAGGGCATTTCAAATTCCTTTTCGAGATACTCGGCTGACATTACACCAAGTTCGCGGTAAGGTACGAGGTTGAACCACGCACGAGGCAAGTTCTTCAACTCGTGGACGGATGCACCTTCGGGAATAATTGCGTTAACTTCGATACCGAGGTCAGCCATAAGCTTTTTCAACTCGGTACAGTCGTGCTGGTTGTGGAAACCTAAAGTTGAAATACCGATGATGTTAACTGAGGGTTTCTCGGTTTTAGCTTGGGGAAGTTCCCCTTTTTTGCGTGCTTTCTCGATGTAAAGCTGGACGATTTGCTGCAAAGTTCGGTCGGCTGCTTGCAACTCATTGACGCGATAATGGTTGACATCTGCCAGCAGGACATCTGCTTGTGCGTCAATCGATGCGCGTTCGACAAAGTTGGCCAGGTCTTCTTGTAAAATGCTCGAAGTGCAGGTAGGAGTGAGAATAATTAGGTCGGGGTGTTCTTCTGCATCTTTGCGGGTAATATTATCGACGACTTTTTCTTGGGAACCGCGTGCTAGTACGTTGCGGTCAACTACACTGGTTGTTACTGGAGTAAAATTGCGCTCCCGCGATAACATCGAGCGCATGACGTTAAAATAATCATCGCCGATGGGAGCGTGCATTATCGCATGGACGTTTTTAAATGAACTGGCAACTCGTAACGTGCCAATATGCGCGGGTCCTGCGTACATCCAATAAGCTAGTTTCATCTAAATTTTCTCCCTTTAATGCGTAAGTACATCTAGTAATTAGCAGTTAGTTAAGTGGCATTTCTCAATCATCAACCACCGTAACCAAATAGCGCTCGTTTATTAACGCTTCTGATTTTCGCGCATTCTTGTAGCGGACAATCGAGTGGAGAAATGAAAGTTATTATTCGCGCTAAAATTGCTGAAAGCTATTTGCGAAAACGACTTCGGGCTTTAACTTCAATTAGAAAATGAAGAATTAAGTTATTTAACTTAACGTTTGTGCAAATTTCTTATTGAAAACAATTATAACCATATCTGTGGAAACGGTTAAAACGCTTTTTTGCTAACAAGTGCGTCAAATCCTAAAGCATAGACTGTAGACGTAATAGACGTAGACGTAGTAGACGTAGGTTGGGTGGAACGTAAGTGTAACCCAACTATTAAATGTTGGGTTTCGCTTACGCTACACCCAACCTACGGGTCTACGATTCTCGATTCTGTAAGTGGAGAATAATAATTATCTTCCAAAGACCCGTGCTGGAAACGTTTGCACCTAGTAGTAAAATCAATGATTTTATATGTTTATTTCTTTTAATCAATGTCTTTACAGATCACTTTCACTTGAATACATAATATGTCGCTAAAATTAAATCTGTAAGATTATTTTAAGAATTGCGAAAACTTCATATCAACTTACTATTTTACAATTTGTAGCACTATCACAATACATCCCAAGCTAGATTTTATATAGAGAAAGTAATAATACTTACATAGCCTCCTTATTTCTATTGGTGGATGCAGCTTTATTGTAATATCATCTATCGTAAGGGTTGAAAAATAATAAAAATATTACCCCATTAGTCAGTTTACAACTGATACAATTGGGAAAAAGTGAGTATAGCGATGAGTGAAATAAGTATTGTTCTAATTGAAGACCACGACTTGACACGTATGGGGCTGAAAGCTGCACTCCAGTCGAATAGCTCACTTAGAGTCGTTGGTGAAGCAGCAAATGCCACTAAGGGTTTAAAACTTTTAGAAACAACAAAACCAGATGTAGCAGTTGTCGATATCGGTTTACCCGATATGGATGGGATTGAATTGACGCGCAGGTTTCGCCAATTCCAAACCGATAATCCAGAAGCTTTGACAAAAATTTTGGTTCTGACGATGAACCAAACCGAAGATGCAGTTTTGGCAGCATTTGCAGCTGGTGCAGACTCGTATTACATGAAAGATACAAGTATTGATAAGTTGACCGAAGCAATCCAAGCGACTTTTGCAGGCAACTCATGGATTGACCCTGCGATCGCAAACGTGGTATTGCGTCAAATGCGCGATGTCATCCCCGAAACCGCAGTATCCAACCAACCCAAAACTGTCAAAATTGAAGCACTCGATAGCGAATACGAACAAGTTCTGGAAACTTACCCGCTAACACAGCGCGAACTCGAAATTTTGGAATTAATTGTTGCGGGATGCAGTAACGGACAAATCGCTGAAAAACTTTACATAACCGTTGGTACAGTCAAAACCCACGTTCGTAACATTCTCAATAAACTCTGTGCTGATGACCGCACCCAAGCCGCAGTTCGCGCACTTCGTTCGGGTTTAGTAGCATAAATACTGTTGTTAATGGTTTATTAATATAACATTTCATACCATTACAATACATATAAATTTTGTAGAGATAAAAAGAACCAGAACCCCAACTTCTTCTGCGAAGTCGGGGTTCTGGTTCTTATTCCTTTTCTAAGGCTCGTAGTTGTGCTTCAGCGCTCTTAACCTACTTCTAAAAATATTTACCTGCACATCCAAAGCGGTAGTAGTAAGTTAGGTGTAGCGTTCACGTTCGCCTTCTCGAAGAGTAGCGCGAACGTTCCAACGTCACCTGCGGATAGTGTTAACCCGCGCTTCCTCTGTAACTCCCCAACCTATAAGCATATATTTTGTTAGAAATAATCAGCCGGACTTTATATTAAACCTTTAAAAAATACCTACCTGCACGTTAAAAGCACTATAATGCTGAGAAATGAAGAGTCAAAACTTGACTTTCTACTCCTAATAACTAACATAATATCTAAACGACTTATGACTCTTGGTAGACGACTAATTTAAATCTAATTGGTACATTATATATAACAAGGTAACAAGTTCGAGGAAAAAAATATGTGGAATCTTCTAATATGGGCTGTTTTGGGTGTTATTGCCGGAGCTATTGCTAAAGCTATATATCCCGGTCGTCAAGGTGGTGGATTTCTTTCAACTATGATATTAGGTATTGTAGGTGCATTTGTAGGCGGAACTTTATTCAGTGTCTTGCAGGGGAGTGGGTTGCAATTAACAGCAACAGCAGCGCTTAATCCTGGTAGTATAATTGTTGCAATCATCGGTGCAATAATTGCCATTTTTATCTGGGGTCTGTTAACTCGTAGCAGTGCAGCCTAATTGACTAAGAATAGAAACCTTAGTTGAAATTGAAGAATCAATATCCAAAATTTTTCTCTGTCTACTGAAAAATACTCTACTATTTGAATCTCTGGTGGAGACATCTGTTTAAAAGTCTCAAAATCGAAAATAATTGTTGCTTAAATAGCATCTATCTAGGGTATAACTATCGAGTTATACCCTATTATCATTATCTATTTTATGCGTAAGCAAAAATTTTAAACATAAAATGTGGAAAAGCGAAATAAATGATATTGTTCGCGGAGCGTGTGGTGGTTTTTTATTCGGCATTCCATTGCTTTACACGATGGAAGTTTGGTGGATTGGGTCGCTAGCTAAACCGCGAATGATGTTAACCGCGATCGCGCTGACTTTTGTAGTCGTTTATTTACTTAACCGTACCGAAGGATTCCGCAAATATAAAACCACTAATTTACCTTATGAAGCTGTAATTAATACGGTAGAATCAATGGCGATAGGATTATTTTGCTCTGCATTTATGCTAATCTTATTGCGTGAATTAACACCTGACAGCTTCTTAAGAGAATCACTCGGTAAAGTTATTTTTGAAAGCGTACCATTCTCGCTTGGTGTGGCATTAGCCAATCAATTTTTAGGAAATAATAGCAACGCTACTTCGGAAGGACGCGACGATACCCAGCCAAATCAAGGTGAAAACAAATCGGATGAATTACACGCTACCTTGGGTGATGTCGGTGGAACATTGATTGGTGCAACCGTCATTGCATTCAATATCGCACCTACCGATGAAATTCCGATGCTTGCAGCAGCAGTTTCACCAGGTTGGTTATTAATTATTATCATCACATCATTATTAATTAGTTACGCTATCGTTTTTGAAGCTGGCTTTTCCAATCAGCAAAAACGCAGACAGCAAAGGGGAATTTTCCAACGACCATCAAGTGAAACTATCGCATCCTACTTAGTTTCGTTAATTGCCGCTGCTTTTATGCTATGGTTCTTTCAAAAATTGACTTTTAGCGACCCTTGGACAATGTGGCTTGATTATTCTTTACTATTAGGATTACCTGCAAGTATCGGTGGAGCAGCAGGAAGGTTGGCATTATGAGTAAAAGTGAAGATAATGATGCAAAAAAACAACAACGATCAAAACGAACTCTAGCAGAATGGATTACTTTTGGTGCTGCAACATCGGTCTTAGCAGGAATTATTGGTTTAGTGATATATACAGGAGTTAGTAGCAAGCAACAACCACCAATTCTTAATGTCATCCAAAAAGAAACTATTCGTGAAGTTAGCGGTAAATATTACGTACCATTTGAAGTTGTTAATAGTGGAGATGAAACTGCCGAATCCGTACAAATATTAGCTGAGTTACGAAGTAATAATCTTGAAGAAACGGGCGAGCAGCAAATAGATTTTTTGTCAAGTCAAGAAAAGCAAGAAGGGGCATTTATTTTTAGTAGCGACCCCCGTCAAGGTCAGTTAACTATACGGGTTGCTAGTTATAAATTACCGTAGTTTAAGAGTTAGTCGTACGGGCACAGCAGTGCTGTGCCCGTAATGCTGTGCCTCTACAAATTATTCATGTGTCGCTTCGTAGATGCACCTATGCACCTGTTCAAATTGGTACGATTCAACAACCACAATCAAGGAATGAAAAACGCCGAAGGACAAAGGTAAAGCAATATCAATTACCTTCCCTTTGCCCTTTCTTATAAATCTGCAACAGCTACTCTTACAAAGGATTTAACGCAGAGATAATCCCTTAATTCGCAGCCCTATCTAATATATGCCATTATACGCCAACAGGAGTTTGAATTACTTCGTTAACTTGTTTGCCATCGGGTTGCAATGATTGACCTTCGATGAACGAGCGCAACATCCAAGCCATTTGTTCGTGTCCTTCCATAATTCCAGTCAAGAAGTCGGCAGTTCCTTCATCGTGGAATTTTTCGCTGCACTGGTCGATATGTTCGCGCAAATTGCGAATAATTTGTTCGTGATCGTCTACCAAACGAGCAACCATATCTGTTGCTACAGGAACATTACCAGCATGTTCTTTAAGCGATGCAACTTTTAAAAATCCTTCCATTGAGCCGACAGGATAACCGCCCAATTGTCTCACTCTTTCAGCAACGGAATCGATTGTTTCAGTCAATGCCATGTACTGTTCTTCCCAAATTTGGTGCAAAGAACGAAACTGAGGTCCGACAACATCCCAGTGATACTTTTTGGTTTTAACTAATAGTAGATACGCATCTGCCAAATCTTTATTCAACAACTCAACAACACCTTGACGTTGTTCTTCACTCAAACCAATGTTTAACCTACGCATTGTCACTTCGTCCTAAACTCTTTTCTCTACTAATTTCTCTTACTTCACCATCAAACGACATCAATCTAAGGTAATATTGTTTAAAAATCAATAAATCCCTCAAACTCAAAGACCCAGATGCCCGACTTCGTAAAAGTTATCGGGTAGAAAAGTTTCTTGTTCGCTGCTATGGTGTTTCAAAAATTATTCGATTGTCAATCTACAATTAGAATAGTATTACAAGTATTTATAACTGTATGTGCATTTAATAAACAAAAATCTTGGTAGCTACTGCTACCAAGACTATTAATTTTATACGTACACTGATAACTAACTTGCTGGATTTTAATTAAATCAAACAGAAGTTAGTTATATTCTTCTCAAAATCTTCAAAAAACTGCAATTAACCTGAAATAACTTACTTCTTACCCGTCACCTTTTTCAACAAATTATTTACTTCATCTTCCACCGTAACGGCTTGTTGAGAATTTTCAGGAGTTTTCATCTTATCAATATCCGCATCACCCTGAACTTCGTTCAACCCTTCGTTAGTACGTTCTTGGGTCTGTTCCAAATTAGGATTGCCAGGTGCGTATCTAGAAACTTCGTCGGTGAGTTTTTGGGTTTCTAGTAATTGAGTCTCGCCTTCTTGAACATCGCTTTGATAACTCTCAATCGCAAAAGCAGGAACAGCATTTGAGAAAATTAATAAAGCACAAGTAGCGACTACAAGGATAGCGCGAACTGCACGTACAATTGATAACACAGAAGCAAACATTTTCATCAAATCTCCTCCCAATATTTAATTAACCTAAAATTATCAAAGATTTTACTTTGATAGGTCACGCAATATGACAGCGCTACACCTAAGTCGAAATCATACCACTCTAGTTAACCCAATCGATATGTATTTCGACTAATTTTTGAGTAACTGCAATCGAGTAATCTAGATGAAAAAAGTAAGCCGGGTGATATAGCTGCAAGTTGAACACTTAAGAGTATCGAGCTAAACTTTCTTTTTTGATACTTGATTACTATTCGCTAATTAGACATTACTCAAATTACGCCTATTAATGTTCTACAAAAAAATAATTGATTTTGTATCAATCTGTAGACTGATATTTACTAAAAGTATATTTATACCTGAATCACTCTAAAGGTAGAGCAATACTAATTTGGTATTTTTATTATATAACTTTTTCCCCTGTACGAAGTAAACGCAAAAAGCACACGATTGCCGTGCCTTTTAACGATAAAATCAAATTTTTTAGGTAATTACAAAAATTCTGCTATAATTGCATCCTTTTGGAAGAAGACAGTAACAAAGTTGAGTAAATGTAATACCACGAAAAGGAATAACAAAATAAACATTTTCGCAAATAGATCGCGCATCAACCGAAATTCTTTCTAGAAATATTAAATGGAGAGGACGGGGATCGAACCCGCATCGACCGACGGCAACTTTCAGGAAACGCGCTTCCTTACTACCCATAGGTAAGTGGGAACTACCCCCACCTCGGACTATTAATTCCTTTGAGTGCCTCCGCAACCTGTTGCCCGTTTGCTGTTTCAAGGAACGTCGCAAAGCAACTTTTTACCCGACTCGACAAACCCAGTCGTCCTTATGGGAGCCGTTTTCAAGTTTTTTCGGTGCCATTCCATTTAGGGCGACCTCCCCATGATTTAACATTATAAAAACGGAAGGTGGAATCGAACTTTTAAAGCATCACTGCTGCACTCCGGTATTCCAGACCAGTTGCCGTCCACATAGCAACACCTTCCTAGCATTTAGACGGAAACTGAGAGAATCGAACTCTCGACGGTATTAACCGCAACCGCTTTCAAGGCGGTGTCCTCGTCCATGCCGGACAGCTTCCATTCAGGGGTGTCAGAGGAGACTTGAACTCCCTAGTTACTTACGTCACAAGCAAGCGCCGCGACCACTTTGGCTTCTGACACCACATGGAATCAAGGAGAATCGAACTCCTGACCTCTCGCTTGCAAGACGAGCGCTCTTTCCATTTGAGCTATGACCCCGTAAAGAAAGATAAATACAGGCGATAAATTTAGGCTTAGTATTATTCCTGCCAATTCCAAACAGCCTGCTTACCGCTGAGCTCTGGCAAATAAACCCCGTCTAATTTTTCAGGACGAACGAACTTGACTAGAAAATCAACTTTCCAAGTGCGATCGCTACTTTTTCCTGGATTTATCAATACGTTTCTTTCGACGCGCCATATTGCACCTTCAACGGGGTCAACAGCACCATGTCCAGAAACTTGAATTGCTTCTAACGCTTGTTCGATAGTGAAAGGATTACCAATGTGTAATATGCGTGGTTGCACAAATCCGTAATTTTGTACGCGATCGCTTAAATCCGCAAGCGTAGCTCTTTCCTTACCACGCATTAAGTCGAAGGCGACAAACGGCTCGTGAGGTAAGTTATATTTAGTACCATGCGCTAGCGCTAACCATTCACCGCATAATCTTTCGCCATCTTCAAGTACGCTTAAAAAACGCGATCGCTCTTTTTCAACCCACCGAGAAAACAACCAATGCAGTTCAAAAGGTGATGTATCAGCTAAATATCCAGCGCGTGTCAGTGGGTAAATCTCGCCATCAATTCGCGCAACCCCGACATTTGAACCATCGAGCTTTTCTTGAACGATAATTTTGTCGTGGCGATCGCGTACTTTTTCTGTAGCGATGCGGTTTTGTCCTTCGTTGCATTTGTAGTCACCCATTCCCATCCGAGAACCCGGTAAGTGGGGAATATGACCGTAACTTTTACTACCTAAAGGTTTTCGTTGCAATTCCATTCATACTCTACTATTCCTGATAATATTATAATTTGGTGGATACTGAAGGGACTTGAACCCTTATCTTTCTGCAAGCATCGGCAGACGCTTTCTCAGTTAAGCTACAGACCCATAAGCAGGAGTGGTAGGATTTGAACCTACATTAGTCAATTTAGAAGATTGATGCCCTTCCATTAGGCCACACTCCCATAAATTGGTAGTCCTGACAGGACTATCAAAGCGGACAACGAGGATCGAACTCGTGCCTAAAGTTTGGAAGACTCAGATGCTACCGCTACACCATGTCCGCATAATTTATTTCAACTTCTAGGGATTTTACTGCTGAAATTCATTCCTATTCCCCAAACAAATATTGTGCTGACCACTCAGCCAGGTGGAAACCTCAAGGCTTTATGGAACCTGAAACCGAAATCCTGGATTTTATCGAACTTTAGGCTTTAACACTTGAACTTTGACGAGTTAAGCTTTAAGCATTGAGGTTTAAGCGATGAACGTTAACCTTTGAGCTTTAAGTGTTTGGCGAATCCTAAATTCGTTGCCTTTTCAAGCAGTCCATAAAATTGAGAGATTTTCGAGTGACCAGCATTTACCTATTTTAATCGGGAATTTCTATATTAGTTCTGGCATTGCTGACCGAAAGCACTCTATCAACACTCGATTTAAAATCTTCAATAAATTCTTGCCTGCGTTCGATTTCCCTCGCCAAATTTGTCGGGTCGAGCAATTCTACACCCTCTCTAGCCATAAAGCTATCAGTTAAAGCTTGATACTGTTCGGAATTAACAGCTTCATTCTTTCCCAAAACCTCCAAAGCTAACTTATCCATTCTTTCCTTAACTTTCGCTTGCGTTTTCTCGAAGTGGTGGCGAGTTTGATTGTAAGCTGATTGCATGGTTGCAAGAATTTCTTCGTAGTAAGCAATGAAATTTTTCATTTCAATCGCTTCTGCAACGGTCATCTCTTGTCCGGCAACTGTAACGCGAGTCGAAGCATTGATAAGCACGATTGCCCGCTTAATAGTGCGTCTGCGTTCAATTAGCGCATTTACCCGTTGCAATACAGACCTAGCGTTAACTTCGTACTCCTCCCTCGTTTTAAAACCAGTGGGAACCTTACCGACTTCGACGACAGCAACCAAAGCGCCATTTTGCAAAGCAGCAGTCGCACTGTCAATCCGCTTTTGCAGCAGCGTCAGTTCTGCCAAAGCATCAGTTACTGTAATTACAGCCATCGATTTACACTCCTGCAAATGTGCTAACTTTATAACTTTGGCATAATCACTTTTGATATGACGAGATGTTGAAGAGCTAGTGATGAGAGTTGAACTCCTAACCTGCTAATTATAAGTCAGTTGTACCAATTGAGCTACACCAGCATGATTTTGGTAGCGGAGGTAGGAGTTGCACCTACTGATGTAAGGCTTATGAGACCTCCAAGACACTCTTTCTTCATTCATCCCCGCAATATTACCAAATACCCCTGACTGGGCTCGAACCAGCACTGACCAAGGTCTAAGCTTGGCACCTCTTCCAATTGGGCTACAGGGGTATGTAGTAAAAAAACATGGGCACTACAGGAGTTGAACCTGTGTTGTACCGGTTAAAAGCCGGGTGCATAACCGTTCTGCCAAATGCCCATGAAATCGGGATGGTAGGATTTGAACCTACGACTCCTTAGTCCCAAACTAAGGCTTCTAGACCGCTGAATTACATCCCGTTGATGCTCCTGAAGGGATTTGAACCCATACTAAAACCATGTTTAAGATGGTTGCCTTCTTCCAATTGGGCTACAGGAGCATAAATTGTGACGCGATACGCATGATTGCGTTAAGCTTCGCTTATCGCGCTTGGGCAGAACTGGGGAGATAGGGCTTGAACCTATATTCTTCCGCTGTCAAAGAGCGGTGCCATACCAGTTAGGCGACTCCCCAATAAAATACTAGTGGTCTGTTTCATAAGTTCTAAGGGCTATCCAGATCCCCGACTTCTTAAAGAAGTCGGGGATCTAACCCTCACAACTGAGCAAAATTAATGAAACTCACTATTAGTTCAACTTAATAAAATGGATGCCGGAGTTAGGTTTGAACCAACCTCTCTGTGAGTCAGAATCACAGCAACTTGCCCAATCGTCCATCCGGCAATGAATAAATGGCTGCCCTGGTAGGTATCGAACCTACGACCTCGCGGTTAACAGCCGCTCGCTCTACCACTGAGCTACAGGGCAACGAAGCCCCCCAGGTCGGAATTGAACCGACGACCTTCTGTATTTCAAACAGACGCTACTACCAACTGAGCTACCGAGGGATAATTTACTAACTTTTAATTGCTCTTTAAAGAGCAGTCCCCCAGGTCGGAATCGAACCGACGGCCTCTCCCTTATCAAGAGAGCGCTCTAACCGATTGAGCTACCGGGGAATAAAGAAGGAGAGATGGGTGTTATGCAGTGAGCTGGTTTAATTTTTGCATCACGAATCAGTCACTCCAACATCTCTCCCATGTAATGAGCATGGAGGGATTTGAACCCCCAAATCTCCAC
>QQTW01003537.1_pt1 | contig 11547 bp, 13 predicted proteins | sample 1904831 | NCBI WGS metagenome assembly QQTW01 (sample SAMN09435610, study PRJNA476489) | Subsurface metagenome, whole genome shotgun sequencing project.
GGGTATGTCAGGTCGACTCTCACCAGCAGCTTTGCCGATCTGGTTCTTCCCCTCACCGGTGTCCAGTGCATATATCGCGCTCGACTGATCATGCCAGCTTACAGTGCATGGCATGAGCCACTGGTTTTCAGAACCTTGCTGCTCAAGACATATCGATACATCGCCAAAGTGGCGGTGGGAAGAGAAGGCCCCGCCGGTGCGTCGCAGGCATCTTCGAAAGAGAGACTTGATCCTCAGGGCTTCGCGTTTTCACCGCAGAAGATTGTCTATATATATGGGGTACCGTACTCTCATTTCCTCCACTTCATCCACACCATCATCGTCAAGTCGGTTGAACATCGTACCATCAGGCACATCGCTACTGTCTCCATTGTTCCCATCACGCTCAAGCACTTCATTCGAAATCAAACGTTCCGACGCTTTCAGTCCATCTCGTGCCATCATGTTATCGACAACTCAGACTCAACCAGCGGCCGCCACCCGTGCCCTGAAACCCCATGGGGTATCTGGGACGGGCCCCGCACGAAGCCGAAGCTGGCTGCGGATACCCGTGTCAGCCCTTCGAAGAAACCCGGGACGGTGTCGTCTCCTGCAGGGACCAGAATGGTCGAGGTTGGGACCTGGACCCTTCGCAGCACCGAGTTTGTCGAGCTCGAGCCGCCCGAGCACACGGAAGCGCTGTTCTATGGAACTCGGGGCGAAGCCGTGATCGAGGAGGACGGGCGGAAGAAGGTCCTTCCGAAGGATTTCATGCCGAATGGCAAGTATCGCGGTAAGCCTAGCCTCTCCGCTCCCGACCCGACATCTTTGCCCCGCCCCAAGCGTGGGTGCCTCTGATCCGATCATCAGGCATCGTCAAACTGTTTCTTCGCTATGCCGGCCAAGGCCAGACCGGCCCTGGGCGATGGGGACCGGCTGGCTCATCAACAATGATACCATCGTGACGGCGGGCCATTGCGTCTACGACTGGTCGCACCAGCTCGGACAACTGACTCACGTCAAGGCCTACATTGGCTACCACGGGAAGGAGTCGATCAAGGATCCTCGATCGGTGCAATTTTGAACAGGCAAGCGCGTCTCGGTGCCAGGAGGTTGGCTGGCCTCGGCCAATAATGCCGGTCGAGATGTGGCCTTCTTCCAGGTCGATCGTCCATTCACCGGGGTGAAACAGATCCAGTATCAGCCCACTCCATCGACGGGCTCCAACATTGTTCTGGGCGTGGTTGGCTATCCGGGAGATCTGATGAATCCGAAGACCAAGGAGAAGGGGGCGGTGAGTTGTTCTTCTCCTGGGCGTGCTTGATCACCACACGTCGGTCTGACTAGTGACAGTTCATGTACGAGATGTACCATCCCATCACATATGATATTGCCAAGTCCAAGGCCAAGATGCTTCAATATACGATTGACACCTACGGCGGTAGGTGAACAGAAAATAAATACCCACGAGATGACCACCAAACAAAACCCAGCTCCGGCTGATGATGATGTGCTAGGAAATTCGGGGAGCCCCGTGCTTCGTTAAACCGACATGGCCTCGGCGGAAATCCCAACTCGGCCTCGGTCATCTCGGGCCCAAACGGCAATCCGTTCGATGCCCTCGCGGCCGCTCTCAAAGAAAAACCGAAACGAGCAGCCGAGACGGGTGAGGAGGCGACCGTGGCGGGCGAAGAGGCGAATTGGCTCTCGTACGTGACCGTTCCCACCACGGAGCTCGGCCCGGAGGCCACCGAAGCCGATGGTGAGGCTCAGGGAAATTACTGAAGCGGATCTGGAGGCTGAGGAAGCGGACGCGGACAACGCGGAAGTCGAGGAGAGCTTCTTCAAGTTCTGAAGAAGGCCTTAGGGGTGGCGGGGCCGTTAGGCATGGTTGCCAGCGTCGGTCTCAGCGCGGTCGGGAAGCTCCTCAAAAAGAAGAAGGAATCGTCGTTGGACGAGGCGTATTCCTTCGAAGGAGTGTTGGAACGGGCGATGTTGAGAGAGGCAGCCCTGGAGGCGGTCGTGCAGCTCGGCCCGGCCAAGTGTAAAGACTTGGGCATCTTCAAACGGATGCAGCCCACGGTCCGCCGACTTCGACCGATTCGGTGGGCGTCTCCGTCGCTCATGCCGTTCATGATGGAGCCCGCATGGCGTCTGACGAGTGCCGCCCTATTACGTAAAAAGATCGCCCTACCGCCTCCCAAGAAAGAGCACATGAAGGCCGATGTGGAGTCCGCGTCCGTGACGGCGAAGAAGCCGGTGACGTTCGGTCCGCTTCTGGATCCGAAGACCGAAGCATTCTTGGAAGCGTTTACCGAAGGCATCACCGCCGCCGCGGCCGAGGAGAGCAACGAAGGCGTCGAGGGCACCGAGTTCGACGTCGGCGCCACCATCGACAAGGCCATTCGCATCGCCGGCCCCAACTTGGGAGGTGGTGTCGAGACGGGGCTCGCTCGACTGGCGGTGGGCGATGCGGGGGGACCGAGGCGGACCTCGATCGTGACCCCGAAGCCGAGATCAACAACGCGGCATCGTCCGAGTTTACTTATGACGCGATGACCCAAAGGGCCATCGCGGCCGAAGCCGCTCTGGAAGCCATCCTGCAAACGCCGGCCGAGACGTTGCAGCAAGAGGAGGTGTTGACCAAGATGATCGGCCCGCTGAGGAAACATGGTGCCAATTTCCTCAACGTGGGGGGTGGCATCTTGTCCGGGATCTTGGGCATCGTCGGAGGAGCGCTTGGCATCGCCCAAGCCAAGAAGAAGGAGCTGCAGATGAACGGGGAGAAGGAAGCCAATCCCGGTCACGACCAGGAATTTGTGGGCGAGGCCGGTGAGGGCAAAGAAGCGCTGAAGGGGATGGACCCGGTCGACAGCGCCGAGGCAGATTTCCTGCGCGAACTCGAGAATGGCATCTGAGCCGGCGGCTGACATCTCATGCCCGAAAAAGAAAGGGAAGGAAGGAAATCACGAAAGTAGAAGTATCAGCAAGGGATGGGGTAGAAGAAACAAAGAAGAAGGGTTCGAGTGCGAATTGCGTTCGATAAGACGACATAGCAACAAATATAAAAGGGATTGACTAGAGGATCAGAAGCCTGCTGGCCTCAAATTCACTTTCATCGTTTGGGAGAAATCTGAGCCGTGCCCTTGTTTCAGTCTTTGCAACGTTAATAAAGAGAGGCTTCGACTGGTTCGAGCAGCTGCACTAGGTATCGCCTCGTGCTTTCTGAGAGCTGCCTAGCCCAGCGGGTGTCCGTTCATATTCCTTACTTACCTTTCTTCATTCTGCCTCCAGCTTCAATCACTTCACCGTGAAGCCCGGCGGCTGGCTATGAGAGACGGTATCGGCCTGACTCAGTACCTCCTTTATAAGATTTCAATCATCAATGAACTCTCCAATTCACCCCACCAGCCGCATTGATATGAATGATGAATGAAAGAGGATAGATTTACTCCAATCGTACGATCTTAGGCGTGAGGAGAGACACCGTAGAGTACAGACTGTGTTTCAACAACTGCTAAAGAATGCGATAGCTCTTAGACATTGAAGATCTTGTCATCTCCTTCGTTTTGTTTGATGCAGAATTGATATTATCCGCCCACGAGTACGATGAAGGAAGACATCAATGATCGTTATCCCTCATCCCTTTCCTCATTCATTCGTTCATTCACATTGATTCTATTCCCCCCCATCCACTCACATCAAAACACCGTCTCGACTTTCCCCCCCATCTCAACCAACGTACTTTTATTCCTCACCCATGCTTCCAATCCCCTCTTCCCATTCTCGACTCCCAGCCCACTCATCTTCCATCCTCCCACGCTCATCTCCGCGGGACTTTCCCCCCAGGAATTAATCCAGATGATTCCCGCCTCTAACCTCCCCGCGATACGATGCGCTTTATTAACATCCCTTGTCATGACCCCCGCCGCGAGTCCGAGTGGTGTATCATTCGCGCGTCTCACCACCTCGTCCACATCGTTGTCGTCGTAGGTCAATAAACACATGACCGGTCCGAAAATCTCTTCGCGGGTGATGATCATCTGATCCGTACAATCCGTGAAAACAGTCGGTTGAACCCAATAACCCCCTTTTTCCAACCCCTCGGCTTTCAAGGGATCGAGTCCACCGTATAACAATCTCGCTTTATCTTCTTCGATGCCCTTCTGAATATACCCGAGAACTTTCTCGCGATGAACCTCCGAACTCAACGGTCCATAATTCGTTCGAGGATGCATGATATCCCCCGCTCTAACATTCTTGATGCGTTCCAGGATCTTCTGTTCGAATTTTTTGAGTAAAGAAGAGGGTACGAAAACCCTGGTTCCATTCGTGCAGACTTGACCCGAACTATAAAAGTTGGCCATCATCGCGAGATCAGCAGCCTGATCGAGATCCGCGTCGGGGAGGATGATGAATGGGGATTTTCCACCGAGTTCCATCGTCACGTATTTCATTTGTCCTGCCGCGGAGGAGGCGACGTGTTTCCCTGTGGATACTTGGCCCGTGAATGAGACTTTGGCGATACCCCGGTGCGAGGTGAGGTATGCACCGACGTCGCCCCCGCCGAGAATCACGTTGAATACACCCCCTGGTAGACCGGCTTCGGTGTAGATCTCGGCTAGTACGCGTGCGTGAAGAGGTGTGATTTCGCTGGGTTTGTAGATCATGGTGTTGCCCGCTGCGAGACAGGGGGCGGATTTCCATAGTGCTCTGTATATATCCATCAACACATGAATACAATACACATTTACATCTGACGTTCTTCCTTTGTTTTCTTTTTTAACATTGACTGAAAAGATACTGATTGAGGATGGGACAGAGGGAGATATGAATGAATGAATCAATTGAGGAAAACAAGAAGTACAAATACATACATCTGTAGAGGATAATTCCAAGCTCCAATCCCCGCACATACCCCCAGTGGTTCTTTTCGGGTATACACCCACGCAAGTTCTCTCAACTGGATCGTCTCTCCATTTAACCCACCTCCCGCTACAAGATGTGCGTAATATTCAAGCACGTCCGCACCGGTGGGGACATCGACCGTGCTAGTTTCCGAAAACGGTTTTCCTGTATCGAGCGTCTCGAGACGAGCGAGTTCGTCGTTGCGAGCACGTAGGATGGACACCGCTTTCAACAAAATCCTGGAGCGCTCGATGGGTGGTGTACTACGCCAACTAGGGAAGGCGAGTGCAGCGGAGTCGATGGCGGCGTCGACGTCCGTGTTGCTGGAGCTGGGAATTTCGGCGAGGATGGAGCCGGTCGACGGGTTGATGGAACGGAAGGTGGGGCCGGAGGAAGACTGAGGGAGACCGTTGTAGTAGAGCTGCGGGGAAGGGAAAGGGTTGGAGGTGGAGGAGGAGCACATTTTGGAAGGAGGGGTCGGAATAAATGCTGATGGAGGCTTGAGGGGACGTTCAACGGACAGACGTCGAGAATAAGAAGAATGAGGGAAGGATGAGAAAAATCTTCGAGAGGCGTTACTAGCTGGGCGGGTGAGCACTAGTAGTGGTAGAGGACAGTGACGATGACGAGTGAATGGAGGATTCATATAGCTCTATCTAAGGCAGGTCATCATCAATGGTAGAAAGAGTGGAAGGGTGAGTAAGTGGGTAGTACGCCAGCTGGATGTTGATTCATAAGCTACAGTAGGAGTCGGAAAAACGTCTCGTCGGATCTGTACGGAAACGACCCTCGGTATCACCATATGAGTGTCGATCCAAACTGTCGGCAACGGTGGTTGGAGCTCAAGTCATACTCGTCGGTCGTCGTTCAAGAAATGCCAAGCGTAACGACCCATCTCCGGACCCTTTAAAAACCTCTTCCCATTCCGAATGCTCCTTCAATTTAGGGAGATGGTTGCAGCAGCCTGACCAGCATAGATACATACCTCTTAGGACCCAATCAGCTGCTAAGATAAGTCCTCACTATTTTATATCTCAAGTATAGGATGGGGATGATATGATCATAGGGCTCTTAATCAGTGCATGGAAGTCAACTATTATTGTACGAAAGAAATATCGCATTGGACAGTAACCGGCCCCACCCTCCAACGTCGTCCAAACAGAGGTGGGCCGCTTACTGTGCGATGCGATACTTCTGTCACCTCGTAAGAGAAAAAAAGCTTGGCTTCATTGTTACATACTGATGTGATCTCCAATGAACTTGATTCTCAGTGTAAAATGGAAAGCTACCATCGTGGGAGCTCGTTTCCAAAGAATATCTCTCTAAATGCGATGACAGGTGATTCTCAGGGTCAGATGGATTTCCCAGTTGATAGCGAATTGGTCGTGCAAGTTGGGTGTCTCATGGTTCACTCCCCTTGAGGCCTTCTTCGAACAGAGAGGTGAGAGGGTGTGGAACGCAGAAGACCACGTTCGGGCCTGGGGTTCGTCGACGGTCGACGAAATATTGGTTACGGCTCCCCGTACGAACGTACACCGAGCATCATAACGGGCTCGTTACGACCGCAATGGAATAGAAAGTAACTCAGTCCTAATAGAGTTAACGAGTCGAGGTTTTTAAATGTATGTCTGATTGAGAGTGACTGGATCACATGCCGGCTTCCTCAGTGGTGACAACTAACCAATCCTTCTGATATATAGAAGCAAACTTTGACCTACTTAGTCTGAAAGCGTACAGTGACTTCTACTGTAGTTGGTAGGTACAATAGATAGTGACACGCGGGTAATGACAAAAGAAATGCAGATAGATGCTCAGCCGTAACCGCTATTGGTGAGCAGTGATCATCGTCATCAATACCCCGAGGATTCAACTAATGCCCGTCGCAATCGAGATGGAGGCGATCATCATTATCATTCTGATGAAGCATAAACCATTCTTCATCGTAGGGATAACATTGATCATTAGCGGTTACTCCTGAGCAACTCCATGTATTGTTTTACTCGCTCGGATGGCTGCGTCGTTCATCTGATCGATTGCCCTGGACCTGAATTCTCAGGGTACGCCCCGCCCTCCGAACGGGGATCATTCCGGAAGATCATCTCCCTCCTTTTTTTTTTTTTTTCAGATCACCGACAATTTTCACCCCAGGTCCTTGTCGAGGAAGTTTGATGAATGACCACGATCGTGATTTCCTTGGGAAGTAGAACGAGGACCATATCAAGGAACGATAGAACGAAGTACGGGATATCGAACTTTTGAAGAAGAAATGTGAAGAACATAACGATGAACGTTGTCTGAGGTCCTACCACTACGCCAAAAGGCACCGCGGCGTTGGAGTACGTGGTAGGCAACTTTTTATGCCACAACGTGTAGGCAATGCGGTGACAAGTTGTGAACCATGGCGCCAAGAAGCCAGTAGAAAGATGTATCCCATCAGAAGCAGAGTCCGAGCTCTTAGGGACTTAAAGGCCCTTTTTTTAAAAAGAGCTCTTGTAGATGCGAAATCAACATGCCATGACCCGCAGAGAAGCAATGAAAAACATCATAGTAAATCACATGCCAGAAAACAGTCTCTCATTCCCACCCCAATTCATTCCTCATTATCCATCATGATCCCGGATGTCGATTCGACCAGAGATTGAAGCTCGAACTTCCACTGTTGGGAGCACCGGATCCACCAAACGTCGTCGTCGTCGTCGGATGACCATTCATCCCCGACGGCCATGGTGAACCGTTGCTTCGTAAATCACCCGCGGAGCTCGTCGGCGGGTACGACGCCATTGGAGGCATGTCCTGCCACGAACTCGACCAGACCCCTTGCCAGCCCGATGATGATCCCGGCTGGGTCGTCGGAGGAGGATGGAGCGGATGACGATGGTGTGGATGATGCGGCGGAGGAGGCGGGCCCAACAAGGCGGCATCCAGCCGAGCACCGGGCCTCATGCTCGCCGTCGACGACGTCGGCGAGATGGGCGAGTAATCCGAGGTCGACTCGATCGGGGGAAGCCAGCGGTGTCCCCCGCCATCGATGGGTGAGGCGCTCCTCGATGCCACCGACGCCGTCCAATCGTTCAAGATGGAACGCTCGCCGTCCAGCATCATCGCCCCCGCCGGCGGACTGGACGTCTCGCTCCCTTCGTCCATCCCTTGCTTCTCATACCCACGGTCGCCAGCGGCCGCCGCTACGGCTTTCCCACTCGCTGCCACGTTCCGCACCGGTCAGCTGTTCGCCCTCCCGGGATCTGGGAGTGCCATCTGCGGACGCACCGCTTTTCCGGGCCTGATTGACCTTCCACCCGGTCAGGTATTCCTGGTATTGTCGATATGCGTCCGTCGTCTTGTAGAGGGCCATCTGCTTGGCATATTCTTCCTTGGCCACTGCCGCTTGGGCATGATATCGGTCCTTCTCATCGCTGCCCAAGCTTCTCCACAACTCTCCAATCTGCTTGGCAATGTCCGGAAAGGTCCAGGTCGAATAGTCGTGCAATCTGCGTTGGTCTGTCCATTGTCAAAAACACATGTTCGGTGCAAGTAGTTTGCTTCGGGATGGGCGTACCATTGGCAAAAGTGGCATAAGCGGACAGCGCCCGTTTGGGTGCATTGACATCCGGCTGATGTCCGCAGAGGGGGACCGTCAGCACCGCTGCTACTGGCCTGTCTGCCTGTGGCAGGACCTGTCTCAAAATCAAACTAGATGACCCACCTTGGGGTGTCGAACGTATTTCCGCTTGCGCACATGCGGACGTCCATCGCTCCGCTCGGTGGTCGAGCTCGGCTCGGGCGAGGGGCGCCTCCGTGGATCACGTTCGGAGGGAATGATGCCATTGCTGGCCAGACCTCGCTCGCTGGCGATACGACGTTGTAATCTCTGTCGAAACGCTCAGCATGTCTCCATCATTTGGCCGATTCGTCCCCATCTCGCACTCACTCTCCGGTGGCCCAATTTGACATTCAACGCGTCCCTACCAAGCGTCTATATCAGCCTAAACTTCTTCCATGGTCGATATGACTTCACCCACAGGTCACTCTCGCGGATATCACACAGGATCTCCCATTCGTCGAAGCCGGCCTCGATGAAATCGGCCAGATATTGGACCATATTCAATTCCTCGAGCTTGCGCGTCAGGATGGCCATCTTGCTGACGCTGCTCGCCACGGCAATCTCGCTGCTATCCGTCGACGGCAGTGGCGTAATCTGCGACGACCTCCCGTCCGGAGACTGTGTTCCCAACCTTCATCAGATATGGTTTTTCTTGGTCGTCATCGTCGTCCTCCTCCTCTCGAGCAATTCCCTCTCCCTCGATATCACTCACCTCGTGCGGGCTGGTCGACGTTGTTCCGGACATGCCGCGGGCGGCCAAAAAATTTAATCGTCTTTCGATTCTTCTTCCCCGCGGGCAAGAGCACCCTCTGGTCCGAGGAACAATCGTGCGATCAAAAGCAGTTTGGGTTGAAGGAGATGCCCCCGATGAAGGACGAAGCGACGGCTGTCGGCACGGGCTGGGGGGGGCCTGGTCTCAAGCGGCCTAGTCTATCGTATCGCACGCGCGAGATCGAAGATCGACCCCGATGCCATCGGAAGGCGAGGCGATGCGGGTTCGAGCGCCACCTGTTCAGGTCCACGGTATGCCAGTCCTGGAATTGGGGCTCAACCAGGGAATGGTATCATAGGCCTTGGAGGACCCGCCCGCGGAGTGAGACTGTTGCTGGGAAGACGAAAAAGGCGACCGAAGAAAGCCTCCCAGCGACGGAGAAAATGAAGGGGGCCCAGCGTCAGCGCGGGGCAGAGGAAATCCACGACGGTGGGGATGGGAGTGCCAATGCTGGTTCGGAGAATCGTCCTTCTGGCTTCTTGTTCGTCCTTCTTCTTCTTCGTTTCCCTTGCCACTGGCATCCACCGGACACCTGCCTGGCACCATCTTGTCCCCATCTGTGCCCCCCGCTCTTTTACTACTCCTCTTTTCGTTGATGGGCCCCGCCATTGCAACGCTGCCCCCATGGTGAACCCATCGGAGCTCGGAGGGAGCTCCCCGAAGCTGTCCTCTCTGGAGCGTGGGCGAAGGCCTCTTTTCAATTGCGGGACCCCTCCCGTCATGGCCCTGCCGCTGATTGGCCGATGATGTCAGTCCGCGGCTCGGCTGTCGTGCCAAGTCCCGTGATCGGCTGGAGGAAATCATGGACCAATCAGGGACGGCCGGCGATGGAAGAATCTGGATCCGGGGACATTTGCCCCGCCGCGGGATCGCCGATCCCCCGATCTGACGAAAAACGCCCCCCCTCGCTCCACCACCACCGAGAGAGCGGCCGTTGAGCCTCGGAGTGAAGGGCAACGTGTTTGGAGCGACCGAGGGTCTAGAAGATTGTAGTGCTAAGGGATGTTGCACATCTCTTCCAGGCCCCAGACGGAACGTTGCGTGTAGCGAGTAAAGATGGCCAGTGCCAGCGGTTGGATGACGTGGAAGCACGAGTGTAGTCGCCTATGAAGACGTTGTTGCGTCATCATGAGCACTTTGAGATGACTCGGAAAATCAGCACGTGTTTTGAGCAATGGCAAACGGTTGAGGGTGTAGATAGAGATATACGGTACTGCATTAGGATGCGAGATCTGGAATCTAGATCAGCGGAACTGAGTTGAGGGACGGAGTCGCTCGGACGTAGAGAGCACCCATGTCCTAACTGGTGATCCCGCTGAAAATGTTGGAATGTGCTGTAAAGCACTTGTTGGTACCGGAACACTGTACTCGGAGGCCAACACGACCGTGAGATAGGAAACGGAAAGATAACTTCACCTGATAGAATATGTGCGTATCCGAACAGTTGGCCGAAGAGGATGACGTTTGGACATAGCTGCTCTAGTGCTGAATTAAGCCATAAGGTGAGTGTGATATCCATATTGGGTCCAACATTAGCTCCGCAAGGGTGGATGGAGTGGTCGTCAAAGTTCCTGTCGATGAGCAAAGGAAATGAATCGTATTTGACCTTAGAAGCAGTTGTCCAGCTCAGACGGAGAAGCACAATTGCTTGAAGAAACGTGTTTGCCCAAAAGTCATATTCTTTCCCGATAGAACCATCTATTCGCGAAGCCGAATACTTCCTAGCTAAGACGAAACGTACATATATGTGCTCTTAACAATGCTATGCAGATAGCTCGTGGAAATCGAGCTACTCCAATATAAAGGAGGAACAGATGCTTGGACGGTGAAGTCAAAATGGCCTTGACGTTCACTCATTGAACGTCAAGGTCGGAGGGGACATGATCATGACTCATAAGCGTTGGGAAAAGCAGACGACAGAAAAACCACACGGGGGGCTACTGCTGCCCGCGTCGGACAAATCGTTTATTTTCCATGCGTCGTCGGACCTTGCCCGTCTCGCGGCGCCGTCGGCGCCAGACGCGGTTCGTATGTGCTCGTTGTTCCCAGAACAGCTCCTCGAAGCCTTTCTGCGTCGTGGCATCACTGTCTTCGCGTTCTCTGACTCCTTCCTCCATGGCATCCAAGTCTGCATTCTCTCGATCGCCAAGGATGACCTGCTCGGCCTCCTCGATCCCGGACATGGTGTTTTCTTCGTCATGCTCGTCTGCTTCATCCTCTTCTTCTTCTTCTTCCTCCTCATCCTCATCCTCGTCGCCCCCGCGCCAGTCGAACGAGAACCGCTTCC
>QQTW01003538.1_pt1 | contig 11546 bp, 11 predicted proteins | sample 1904831 | NCBI WGS metagenome assembly QQTW01 (sample SAMN09435610, study PRJNA476489) | Subsurface metagenome, whole genome shotgun sequencing project.
TCGTTTACACAGTTGCCCGGCAGGATGAAACCGGCATTTGGATTAGGGCTTATAGTTATGTCTTCCTGATAAACAACACTTGAACATCCTTTGTCTGTTCTTACCTGCAATGTAACTGTGAAGCCGCCAGTGCTGTTATATATATGTGTAGGGGATTGAACAGTTGACAAAGGACTGCCGTCTCCAAAATTCCAGTTCCACGAATTGATTTGTCCTGCACCCGGCTGCGATGCATCGGTAAATGTGATAGCCCTACCAATACAAGTTGAAGTGGACGGTATGAAATCCACTGTCGGCAACGGGTTTTCTATCACTGTATCCTTCCAAACGGTGGAGACACAACCTATAGCTGATGTGACTGTTAGCGAAACTTCATAAGAGCCAGCAGTTGCATAAGTGTGTGATGGATTCTGTTGAGACGATTGACCACCATCTCCAAAACTCCACGCCCAACCTGTTACCGAACTGCCCGTAGCCGAACTGATGGTGCTATTAAAATTGGTAACGGAACCAAGACAAACTTCTTGGAGAGTTGTAAAGCGGGCTTGTGGTTGAGCGTACACGGAATCAACCATTTTACGGATGCTGTCCACACAACCGGCGCTAGAGGTTGCAATCAGCAATGTTGAAAAAGGTCCGGCATTGGTGTATAAGTGAGTTGGGCTAACAATTGGTGATGTTGCACCTCCGTCACCAAAATTCCACTGGAAGGTTAGGTTGCTTTGTGCACCGTTTACAAGCGATGACTGATTATTGAATTGTACTGATTGGGTTGGCAGGCAGGCCTTATTAAAACTAAAAGCGGCCGTTGGGTTCGGCGAAACCGTGATGGTTCTGGTGAAGGCGATGCTCTTACAACCGCCGCCCGTTTCAACCACCAGGCTGATGGTAAAGTTCCCAAAACTGGTGAAGGTGTGCGGCTGCGAAACGTTGGTTGAAGCAACGACCGGAGCCGAACCATCACCAAAATTCCATGTCCATTTTGTAATGGCCGCATTAGCCGAAGTAGAGGAATCTGCAAACAAGATTGTTTTGTCTTCGCAATAAGGCGAAACCACACCAAACTTGGCTACTGGTGGTGGAGTAACAACAAGTGTTTTCCTGGCTGTATCAGAAAGGCAGCCGATGTCGGTGGCAACCGCAAACTTTACTTCATAACTCCCTGGAACGGTGTAGAGGTGCGCCGGGTTTTTAATCTGTGAAGCTGTTCCGTCGGCGAAATCCCAAAACCAACGGATGCTTGGACGGGTGCCGGTATTTGAGGCATCGGTAAACCGAACCGAATCTGACAGGCAACCTGTGGTAGTAAAATTGAAGTCCGCTACCGGAGATTCGAATACCTGCACATCATAATTGATTTCCTGTTCGCCATTGCACCCATCGCCGGTTGGGCTAAGCGCCAAAACCTTTATTGGATAATTCCCGGCAGCCGTGATAGCATACGATGTCGGCAGCTTGTAACGATAAAGCTGCTTGCCATCTACCGTCCAGGAGGAATCTGAAACCGGGGCTGTAACCGTAACATCGGCAATGCCCATTGCGTTCAGGGCCGTTCCAAACACCCAGCGGATTTCACTCGGCTGGTAAGGAAAGGTCATGGAGAAAAAGAACGGCGCATTGGTGCAAGTGCTCGGGAAGTTGACGGTGGCGTATTGGTTTTGAATGGAAACGAACTGGTACAAATCCTTCACATTGGCGCCGGCGGAATAGCCATAACTCTCATTACTGGCATAACCATAAGCCACTGCGTTAAAACCGGAATCTGATTCCAACCGGTGATTGCCTTGGCTAACATTACTTAAATAGATATAGGAATAGCTTGGGTCGGAGGGATGCACTGTCCAAGAGGCCACTGGAACGTTAACACCATCTACTTTGAAGGTTGACAGGCCAGTACCGGTATTTCGCATAATGGCATGCACATGGTGTTGGGCCGGCGAGTTTACCAAAGCAGTATTCACTAGGGTTACCTTATCAATATTCTGCTCCACCGGGTTTAGTACAATCATGTCGGGATCGTAGTGGGCAGCCCCAGACGATCCAGATGGGTTGCCCTCACAACCCTGTGAGGTAAAATATTGTGAGACAGAAACCGGCTGGTCAGATTCTATCCGGTTTGGTGTGTTATTGATGAATTGATAGTAAACGCCATTAGTGAACGCTGTTGACGGGATAAGAATGCCGTTGAGGTAAACATTTGCCGAGGTTATACTCTTAAAAATGCGGTAGTAGTTATTTGGACGCTGAAAGCTTGGTGTCGTGAGATATTTCTTTCCCCATGTGGCAACCGGGTATAATTGCTGGTATAAGTTATCGGCTGCTCCGGTGTTGTTGCACCCGATGGTCATTTTACCGGCACCTGAAAACACAGCAATTCGTTTGCATCCCCCGGTGCCCGAGGCTACTGATTGAATTCTTGAGCCCGAGAGATCACTTCCAAAGTAAGGATTGTTACCGCCGGTTGCCGCGCCGAGCACCTGGTAGATACCTCCCTTATTTAGATTGACTGTATAAGCGGTGTTGGCCACCCACCCATTTTTAGTGTTGGCTGATGGGGTTATTTGAACTGTGGTGTTGTCTTCCACCGCTACGATAGTGAAATAAGAGTTCGAGTTGTTCTCGTTTGAAACCTGTGTGAAGTTGGATGAGATGTACTCCTTGCCCAACACATTCACCGGCAGGCAAAGCGTGGCGGCACTGGCCGCTGACCGGGTTATAAAGGAGTAAACCACAATTGGCTTTTCTGCCGTAACCCGGATAGCCCGGTTTGTAAAACTCCCCTCGTTGTTGATGAAGTAGGTGTTTGGTACGGCAACCGTAACAACCTGACCGACTGCAATATTCCCCGTCTGAATGGTTGTGGCTCCAAAAATTTCAACGGTATAAGTAGTCGAAACATCTGAAGTCAGGTAGAGCGTCATTACCGGTGAGCCACCACCATTCACCATTCCCACATGGTAGCTGTAAGCCAGCCAGAACTCTCTCCCCTTATTCGAAAAATCCTGCGCAGCCGTATAAAAGGAGTTCATCAAAAAGAAGCAGAGCAAGCCAAAGAAGTTAAGCCGCATTGGAATTGATGGTGGGTTGGAACTAAGACGCAATTTAACCTCAAAACATTGCTTGACATGTCTGGTTTTGATACGCAATTAGAAATGAAAAAACTTAATGTGTATAATCATTAAGATTAACCGTATTGGGCCGGCTAAAAGATAGGATAGTGTCTAAATGACAGATTCTGCTGATAAATGGAATCAGTCATTAGCCGGCAACTTAAGAGCACTGCAGCATTAATTAAGAAATGTTGAGTCGAAGGCAATAACGTAAAATAGTTAATCACTAACATAAGTTCTAGGCTGTTAATGAGACGATTAAAGCCATATTCAATTGTAAAATGCAATTAACTGTCGCTTGTATTTCTCTGCCACAACTATTTAACTCGAAAACTTCTATCATTGTCAATAAACTCCTCTAATGAGTTAGTTATCAGCTTATAAAATAAATAATCGGTACTGCCATTTTTTAGTGTAGCTAAGCGGTGTACTGCTTACTGCTTTACTAAAATAAGTAGTCAACCAAATATCGCCTTTTTTTGAAGTATATATTTTACAACTATGGTTTTCCAAGACTTGTAAGTCAATTTGGCACAACGGAAAGCATAGAATGTCAAAAAAATCAAGTGTGGATAAGTGACGGTTTATGGGTTGAATAGTTTTCCGCTGTGCAATGAGGAGGTAGCAGGCATAAAAAAGCCGCTTCATATAGAAGCGGCTTAGCGTACCAGGTGGATTTATTTACATCGGTTATTCAGCTTTTTTGCAGCACTTGGGTAAAGCTTTATAGGAATCAGGATTGGCTGCAATCTCGCCGGCATCGTAACCAACATTTGCAATGGAAGCTTTAATCATCTCAATATTGGTTCGGTCAGTCAAGTATTTAACGGTTACCTCTTTCTTTTTAAAAGCCACATTTACGGAGTTTACACCGTCAATACGTTTTAGATACTGCTCAATCTGCCCCTTAGACATTTCGCATTGAAGGGTAGGCAGACTGATTTTGGCAACTTGCAAGGCCTTGGTTTGGGCCGAAGCGGCAAACGAGAAAGAGCCGGCAATTAGGGCCGTAAGAAAGATTTTTTTCATATAGAGCGATTTGACCCGAATTTAATACCTACTTGTCCAAGTCGCCGGATCAGCGCTCCACTTTAACAGCAGTTCTTCTTCCTCTTTGTTCAATTGCCCATTTCTGGAAGCCGATTGAAGCAGAGTAGGATAGTCAGTTAGCGACTGAAACCGTACATCGGCTTGGTCGAAAGCCTGTTTAGCAGCGGTAAATCCATAAGAAAAGATGGACACTATTCCCATCACTTCTACCCTATTTTGGCGCAACACATCCACCACCTGCAGGCTGCTTTTACCGGTTGAAATCAAGTCTTCGACCACTACGACCTTTTGACCCGGCTCATAAAAACCTTCAATCTGGTTGCCTAACCCATGCTCTTTAGGTTTAGGCCGAACGTAAATGAAGGGAAGTTTCAACTGGTCGGCGACCATTGCACCCCAAGCAATACCGGCAGTGGCCACACCGGCAACTACTTCAGCCTCCGCGAATTTTTCGAATATGATATTGGCTAATTCACTTTTAATAAAATCGCGGGTAAAGGGCAGGGATAATAGCTTGCGGTTGTCGCAATAGATGGGACTTTTCCAGCCGCTGGCCCATGTAAAAGGCTTTTCGGGGCTAAGTTTTACGGCACCGGCTTGGAGTAATTTCTCTGCCGTTAGAAGCGCATCAGTCATGGCGACGAAGGTATCGTAAACAGCTTCCGCGGCTATATTCGATACAAAAATTATGGTGCGGATATACGTTCAGGACAAGCCTTTGATATTGGCTGAATCGGCAAATGAGATTGAGGGAATGGAGAAAAAAGGTGTTTTGATTGAGTATAACCCTAACGCTCTGAATAGACTCATGCAAGACATGGAAAACCCAGAGGTAACCGCCGCTGTGTTGATTCACCAGCCGGTAAGCGAATCATTAGACGGAGTAAAAGCAACGCTCAAGCTCATTCAGGCGGGTGGCGGCATGGTGTGTACACCCGATAACGAAGTGCTGCTCATTTTCAGGAAGGGCAAATGGGATTTACCCAAGGGAAAACTGGATGAAGGTGAAGATTTAGCCACCTGCGCTTTGCGGGAGATTGAGGAGGAAACAGGTGCTACCAATCTAAAAATTGTTCAGCCGCTTGCCATCTCTTACCATACGTATCATCACAAAGGCAAGCACATTTTAAAGGAATCGCATTGGTATTTAGTGCGTACCCAACTAAAATCCGCACTGCGTCCGCAACTGGAGGAAGATATCCAGGAAAGTAAGTGGGTGCCTTTACATGAGGTTGCCGGGTACAAAACCAATATGCACTCGTCGGTAAAAGATGTAATTGACATTGGCTTGGCCTTGTTAAAGCCAGCGCCCTAAATAAACATGGTTCTGGATTTGGTCTGTTCGCTGATTGTCTGAAGAACGCTATCCGGCACAAACTGTGAAACATCCCCGCCATTGCGTACCACATCACGAACAAGCGTGGAAGCAACCGACGTGTATTTGGGAAGGCAGGTAAAGAAGACCGTTTCAATGTGTTCATCCAAACTACGATTCATATCTGCGATGGCTTTTTCATACTCAAAATCGTTCACATAGCGGATGCCGCGGATGATGTAGTTGGCGGCAACTTCACGGCAGCAATTCACCGTTAAGCCTTCATAGACTACCGCCTCAACTTTCGATTCGTTTGCATAAATCTCATTCAGCCAATGCACCCTCGTCTCGGCCGAGAACATGGGCTGTTTGTTCGAATTCATACCAATGCCTACATACAGCTTATCAAAAAGCGGCAAGGCGCGGTCGATAATATCCAGGTGGCCAAACGTTACGGGGTCGAAGGTGCCGGGGAAGAGTGCTATGCGCATAGGAATGCTTGAGGGTTAGTTTGCCGATGAACCAGAGAGTAAATACAAGGCGGCCATCCGAACCGCCACACCGTTTTCCACCTGTTGCAATACAAGTGAGTTTCCGCTATCCGCCACATCACTATCCAACTCTACACCGCGGTTGATGGGACCAGGGTGCATGATGACGACCCGCTTGCCAAGCCGCTCCAATCGCTCCCGGTTTATACCATAAGCGAGGCTATACTCCCGAAGCGAAGAAAACAAAACCTGGTTCTGCCGTTCCAACTGAATGCGCAGCACATTGGCCACATCACACCAGGCTAAAGCTTTATCAACATCATACTCAATGCGCACATTAAAGGCTTCGCCAAGATGCTTCTGAATTAATGTTGGCGGTCCGCAAACCGTTACCTCCGCTCCCATCTTATTAAGTAGATAAAGATTGCTCAAGGCCACGCGGCTATGCATGATATCACCGATGATGGCCACTCTCAACCCTTCCAGATTTCCAAAGGTTTCCCGCATGGAGAAGGCATCGAGCAAAGCCTGCGTTGGGTGTTCGTTGGTTCCATCGCCGGCATTGATGATGGCAGCCGGCACATGTTTCGACAAAAAATGCGGCGCCCCGCTGGCGCTATGCCGCATCACAATCATATCCACCTTCATGGACAAGATATTGTTCACCGTATCCAGCAAAGTCTCACCTTTCGACACCGACGAACCCGATGCACTGAAGTTGATAACATCGGCCGACAAGCGCTTTTGCGCCAGCTCAAATGAAATGCGGGTACGGGTCGAGTTCTCGTAAAAAAGGTTGACGATAGTAACGTCGCGGAGTGAAGGAACTTTTTTTACCGGCCGTTGCAATACTTCCTTGAATTGTTTGGCGGTGTCGAGGAGAAGTGAAATATCGGCGGGGGTTAAATCCTTAATGCCGAGTAGATGGCGAGTGGAGAGTCCCATTAAAGGTCAAATATAAGCGGTTGCAGTTTCGAGAATAGCGTCTCAATACATCTTGATTATGAAGTTCTGTTACACCAAAACAACTTCGTCACGTTCGGCATTTTCGGCCCACAATACCTTCACTTTTTGGGTGATGATGGAGTCAATTGATTTACCGGTATAGTCGGGTTGAATGGGAAGCTGTCGGCTGTAGCGGCGGTCTATCAACACCATCAGCTCCACTTTTGCCGGCCGCCCAAAATCCATCAAGGCGTCAAGTGCCGCACGAATGGTTCGGCCGGTATAAAGCACATCATCAATCAACACGACCTTTTTTTCATCCACCGAGAAATTGATTTGTGTTTGATTAGGAACATGTAGCCCGTTGCGCACATCATCGCGGTAAAAAGTAATGTCAAGCTTACCATATACAGGCGATGTATGGCTCTCGTGGCGGATTTCATTTACTATGCGGTCCGACAGAAAGATGCCGCGGGGCTGTAGTCCAATCAGCACCGTATTATCTAATTGAACATGGTTTTCCAGTACCTGGTGCGCCAACCGTTTTATGGTAAGATTGACCTGATCCGCTGTAAGCAAGGTTTTCACCAATAGATTTTTGACGAATGTACAGTTAGGCTTCGCAGAAAATTGTTGACGGTTTTACACAATGAAAAACGCCCCCGGTTGACGGGGGCGTTTTATTAGATGAGGTGCAACTTATTTAGAGGCACCAAAATGATAAATGAGACTGAACTGTGCTACGCCATTTTTCCAGGTTTCGCCGGCAAATGCAGCGGTACTGGCCGCATCATCAGCTACAATATTTGCGATTCCATAGTTGTAACGAAGATCTAAGCCCAAGCCAATACGGGACAAATATCCGACACCCGCTGTCCAGGCAAGATCAAACTTATCGAAGTTGTCTTTGTTACCAATGTTGTTGTTACCGTTTCCACTGATTTCGGAACCAATGAGGAAACCTACCTGTGGGCCAGTCTGAACAAAAAAACCATTGTTGGTCATCAACTGGAAGTTCAACGGAATATTGATGTAATCCAAATCTTGTTCGAAGGGTGGGTTGTTGGTAGTACCAGAAGGGCCCTGCACCTTACCACCTTGAGAGCTATAACTTAACTCCGGTTGAAAGCGGAAATTCTTTGTTCCCAAAGGGATGTTCAGAAACAGGCCGCCATTAAATGCGGTCTTGGATTGGGCTTCGGAATAACCACTTGTCGTTCCCTTGCTGCGAAGGTCAGCCAAGTTTAAACCACCACGAATACCAACACGGGTAACCTTGGCCATTGGAGTACGAAGCATAGGTGTTGTTGTCTGTTGTGCCATCACGGCTGTCGTTCCCAATACGGTCAGGAGTAAAAAACTAATCTTTTTCATACGTTATTAAAATTGGTGTTGGACAGGGTTATACAAATACGGGGCCGCACCCCAATTATTGTTAATGCCTGTTAACAAGGTGTGGAAAAAGTTAACGCGATTGTTGTTTGTGACGGCTGTTGAAGAGATAAAACAAGCCGAATTGAATAACGCCATTTCGAACGCTTGAACCAGCTGCTTCAGTAACGTCAGTAACACCAATGTTGTAACGGGCATCCAAACCCAACCCTGATTTACTTAAATAACCTAAGCCGACTGGAATGGAGAAATCAATAGTTTTAAAAGCATCTGAAACGTCATAATCAGTATCGCCTATTTTGTAAGTAGCATTGGTGAGGATGCCTAATTGCGGGCCACCTTGCAAACGAAATCCATCGCCAAAATTGTACTGCAATAAAACAGGAATGTTCACATAGCCAAGATTGTACCGGGCATCGTCGCTGTACTTAGCGCCTTGGGTTGAATACATTACTTCAGGTTGGAGTGAAAAAGCCGGAGTAACGTGAATGTGTGACAATAGACCTGCATGAAAACCTGCTTTAAAATCGCTATTGGTGTTAGTGAGTTTTGCAAGATTAAGGCCTGCCTTTAAACCAAATACCGGCTTCTGCGCCATCGTCATCATTGTGCCTGCCGTAGCCAAGGCAAACAGACTGATTTTCTTCATGAGTTTTTGTTTTGCCGGAGGTTTGCAAAAAAAGGGCCGCAATACTGCAGCCCTCATCAATTAGTAACACTGACAGTGCTTACCTGCCAAAACCAACCGTTAACCCAACCTGCAAGTTGTTATTGCGGAGTTGGTTGCTGCCATAATTGTTGATATTAGTAAGGCCAAGGTTGTAACGGACATTCACACCAAAGCCGCCGGCACCACGATAGCCCAAACCGAGACCGAGCCCCACATCGGTTTTCTTAAAATCCTCTGACGTAAAGAAGCCGGTTTCTACTTTGTCAACCTGATCTTTCACGCTTGCCAGCAAACCAATTTGCGGACCTGCTTCGGCGTAAACACCCCGGCCTACGTTAGCCTGTATCATCACAGGAATGTTTACATAAGTCAACATCAGGTTGTGTTCTTCAGCACCGTTTAAGTTATACTTGGCGCCTTGTGTAGAGTACACCACTTCAGGTTGAACCGATACGGCTTGGTTCACCGGAATGTTCATGTAAAGGCCGCCGTTGAATCCCAAACGGTTGCTGAAAATGGCATTAGTCGAATTATCAATGGAAGAAATATTCAGGCCGCCCTTCAATCCAATCACCGGGTTTTGTGCCTGGCTGGCAAAGGCAATTGTCAGGAGGCTAAAGAGTAGGATCGGAGTTTTCATATTGATGTTTTTTTCGCACCAACAGTCCAAAAAAAGAGCCGCAGTGGCTGCGGCTCGTTAGATAAATTATAAAAGGTGGTGAAGCAAATTGTTAATCGTTGGCGAGAAACGGATAGCGGTAATCAGTGGCTGAAACAAAGGTTTCCTTGATAGTTCTGGCACTTAACCAGCGGTATAAATTAATCATTGAACCTGCCTTGTCGTTGGTGCCGCTGGCCCTGGCACCACCAAAGGGCTGCTGGCCAACAACGGCGCCGGTTGGCTTGTCATTGATATAGAAGTTACCGGCTGAATGGCGCAGACGTTCTGTTGCCAATTCAATAGCAAAACGGTCGCGGGCCAACACGGCGCCGGTGAGTGCATAAGGTGATGTCTCGTCAACCAATTGCAAAGTTTCTGCATACTTATCCGCATCATAAATATGGATGGTGAGTACGGGTCCGAATATCTCCTCGCACATCGTCACATACTTCGGGTCTTTGGCTTCTATGATGGTGGGATGGATAAAAAAACCCTCCGACTTATCATACGTGCCGCCGACCAAAACTTCCGCATCGGTTGACGTCTTCACATCATCAATGTATTTGGCGATGCGATCGAAGCTTTTCTCATCAATCACCGCGTTAACGAAGTTGCCAAAGTCCTCCACCGAACCCATTCTAAATGAGTTCACGCCTTCCACTAATAACCGCTTTACTTCATCGGCCATGTTTGAGGGGATGTAGGCTCGCGATGCAGCCGAACACTTCTGTCCCTGGTATTCAAAGGCGCCGCGCAACAAAGCCACGGCAACGGCTTGCGGGTCGGCAGATGAATGGGCAATGACGAAATCTTTTCCGCCGGTTTCGCCCACAATACGCGGATAGCTTTTGTAGGTGGACATGTTCTCCCCTATCGTCTTCCACATGTGGTTGAACACACCGGTAGAACCTGTGAAGTGAACACCGGCAAAATGGCGGTGCGTAAAGCAAACATTGCCAAGTGTTGGACCGTCCACGTAAATCAGATTGATGACGCCATCGGGCAAACCAGCTTCCTTTAAAATACGCATAAACATCTGCGCCGAATACACTTGTGTATGCGCCGGCTTCCACACCACTACATTGCCGCAAAGCGCCGCGCTGGTGGGCAAGTTGCCGCCAATAGCCGTAAAATTGAAAGGCGTTACTGCCAACACAAAACCTTCCAGCGGCCGCCACTCTAAACGGTTGTGCATGCCGGGTGCGCTAATGGGTTGTTGTTTATAAATCTCACTCAAGAAGTGAACGTTGAAGCGCAGGAAATCAATCAACTCGCAGGCGGCATCAATCTCGGCCTGGTAAGCATTCTTGCTTTGGCCCAGCATCGTGGTGCCGTTCATGTGGTAGCGGTACTTAGTGGCAATTAGGTCAGCGGCTTTTAAAAAGATGCCGGCCCGGTCTTCCCAGTTCATGTTGCCCCATGCCTCTTTAGCCGCTAAGGCTGCGTCAATCGCTTGCCGTATATGGCTTTCATCGCCTGCATGGTAATGGCCTAAAACGTGTGCTTTTTGGTGCGGCAGGTTCATGGCCACTTTATTGCCACTGCGCACTTCGTCACTGCCAATGTACATAGGCACATCAAGTTGTTGTGACTTTAGGTCCGCCAATGTTTTCTTCAGCGCCGCTCTTTCTTGCGAACCAGGTGCATAGTTTAATACCGGTTCGTTAACGGGAATAGGATATGAAAATGTACCGATAGCCATGAGTTCGATTTGAAGATTAGTTGATTTAAAAATTTGACGATGTTGGAACCGGCTTTGGAGTTTGCTTTTAAGATTCGTAATAAAGGTTCCAGAAATCAATTATTCATTTCAATGAAAAGGTGATTTGTGGGTAGACAAACTTCTTCAAGTCGCCAGATAGTCGAATCAAACTTCCGCCTCCTTTTCACTCATCAAATACGCCTTGATAAA
>QQTW01003539.1_pt1 | contig 11545 bp, 9 predicted proteins | sample 1904831 | NCBI WGS metagenome assembly QQTW01 (sample SAMN09435610, study PRJNA476489) | Subsurface metagenome, whole genome shotgun sequencing project.
ATTCACCATGCCTTGGACGCGGACGCGGGCGTATCCGCATGCCTTCGCTGTCCCGGATCACAAAATGGGAGGGGCATACAACTACTTCACCTACGTCATGTTCGAGACGGTCTTCTGGAAACTCATGGCGGGACAGGTGAACCGATGGAGAAGGAAAGAGCTGGGTCTGAGTAACACCAGCTTGTACAAGATGCAAGCGGGCAAGATACCTTTTCTTTACAACTTCAGTCCCTCTGTCGTCATCCCCCCTCTCGACTATAGCGACTGGGTCCGGGTCACCGGCTATTGGTTCCTCGACGAAGGTTCCGGATGGGAACCGCCAGAGGACCTGCTGAACTTTATAAAAAAGGCCCGGGATGACAACAAGAAGATCGTTTACATTGGGTTTGGGTCGATAGTGGTAGCGGATCCAGCCGCACTGACAAGCAGCCTCATCGAATCTGTTCTCAAAGCAGATGTGCGCTGCATCTTATCAAAGGGCTGGTCCGACCGCATGGACAAGAAAGATGCAACAGTGCCTGAGGTGCCGCTACCCGAAGAGATATTCCAGATCAAATCGGCGCCCCACGACTGGCTCTTTAGACAGATCGACGTTGCAGTCCATCACGGGGGCGCCGGGACGACCGGAGCTAGTCTGAGGGCCGGCATACCCACCATCATAAAGCCGTTCTTTGGGGACCAGTTTTTCTTCGGATCTCGCGTTGAAGATCTGGGGGTCGGTATTTGCATGAAGAAAGTCAACACGAGCGTGTTTGCACGCGCGCTGTGGGAGGCCACGCACAGCGAGCGAATGGTAGTCAAAGCTCGGGTTCTTGGAGAACAGATCCGAAAGGTATGCGTCGTCACCTTGTCGATGCAGATATTGCAATATGCTAACACTTGCCAAAGGAAGATGGTGTTGGAAACGCCATCCAAGCGATATACAGAGATCTGGAATACGCAAAGTCGTTGATCAAGAGGCGTGATGGACAGACTGAAGATCTATCCGACGAATTTGAAGAGAGCTGGACATTAATCGGCGAAGAAAGCGACCCGGAACTTGCACGGCGCATGGCGGACAAGGAGCCTGGATCGCATCCTGGCTCTGCCCGCGGCCGGCAGCGCAGCGGGTCGCCGGTGTTAGCGAGCATTGGCGTTAGAGGATTCAGTTCAGTGAAAGGGAGAGGCGTTTGATTGCATGGGTTCTTGGGTCTATAGAAACGCTCCGTTGTACGGAGTTAGGCACCGGCGTCGTGCATGTGAAGATAACTTTCGGGGATAAAGATTCCTGAGGAACAACCGTGATCTAGTGAAGATATACACAATAATGACTCATGCAGGAGTCACTCTCCGTCAAAGGCGTTTATCCCTTGTCCTACAGTCTCTAAGAAGTCTCTGACCAAGAGAATAGATTTTATATCACTGCAGAGAGTGTAGCGCAGTTGGTCGTCTTCACCTTTGCCTTCATCATTACGACTGATTGCGGATTGCGTATCTCTCCGTTTCCGGCCTAGACGGACAGAGCTCCACTTTCGGATCTGCACGCTATCTTCGGACTAGCTTTAATCCGAAGAGCTCCCTCTTGAGCTTAAAAAGCCGCGGTTCTCCCCGCTCAAGCGCGCGGTGCGTGATGAGGCCTAATGTTTTGCCTGCGATACTTTTTCCACTCTCCACACGGCAGCCGCCCAGGGTCTCTGCCAGATCCACATCTGCATGCACAAACTCAGTCTGGCCATCAAGTACTCGACTAGGAAGCAGTCGCGCTCAGCTTGCCCTCCCGTACCTGCCTGTCGTGCGATAGGCTGCCGTTCTGAGCCGCTTGCCAGTTCGAATGCGCCGGCACTTTCCCAACCTGACGAGGGGACAAACAGGGCCAGACGATTGGCGCGGAGCATGTGAGGGGTCGAGAGGATGCTGCTGCGATCACCCCGAAACCTCCACTACCCGATCACGGTGACGGAGCTCCTGAAGCAACCCAACGACTCCGTCGACAGGTGTGCACCGCTGTTCTCCTACTTCTACAAGTCCACCGTGACAGAAGGTAATCGGTACGGCGATGAGTTCCAGGTCGAGAAGACATTCCCGACCAGGTTCGAGTCAGAGACCGATGGCACGCTTGTAGAATGGAAGATTGCGAAGGGCGACGTCATTGCGAAGCCGGGGTGAGTCGCAGCCGGCGCGGTGCATTTATGGTTTGGGGGTTGACTGATCGATATTCTAGGGTGGCCCTGGTCGAGATTGAAGAGCCCTGTCGACACGAAATACAATTCGGTGGAATGTGCGCCAATTGCGGCAAGGACATGACCCAGTGTGTACAATCCAATTCGGTGGTGACTGTCGGCATTCCACTGATGTTTGGGTTGCAGGGTTACATATAATACGTCTGTGCCGGATTCCGAACGAGCACCCATCAACATGGTGCATGGCGATACGGCGTTGACCGTCAGTCAGAATGAAGCTGCACGCGCGGAGGAGGAAGCGAAGCGCAGACTGCTCACAAACAAAAAACTGTCTCTCGTGGTGGATTTGGACCAGACCATCATCCACGCGACCGTCGACCCAACTGTGGCGGAATGGCAGAAGGACGAATCCAATCCGAATCATGACGCCGTTAAGGACGTCAGAGCGTTTCAGCTTGTTGATGACGGACCGGGAGCGCGAGGATGCTGGTACTACATCAAACTGCGACCTGGTTTGGCCGACTTTCTCGAACGGATATCAAAGCTCTACGAACTCCACATCTACACCATGGGAACCAGGGCATATGCGCACAACATAGCGAAGATAGTCGATCCGGCGCGGAAAATCTTCGGAGACAGGATTTTGAGCAGAGATGAGAGTGGCAGTCTCGTCGCAAAGACTTTGCATCGTCTTTTCCCCGTCGACACAAAAATGGTTGTCATCATCGATGACAGAGGCGATGTTTGGAACTGGAGCGAGAACCTCATCAAAGTCCCAGCATACGACTTCTTTGTTGGCATTGGAGATATCAACTCCAGTTTCTTACCGAAGCGTCCTGAGCTGACGGCGCAGCCGGTTGCGGCACCAAGAGCTGCTAATGAAGAGAGTGGTGAGAAAGTCCAGGAGGGTGAGGGAGGTGGCGAGTCTGAGGTCACACAGGCTCCCTCCACGACTCAATCATCTCCACAGGCCCCCAAGGCGCAGGAAAAAGCCGATGGAGGCACGTCGACCCTGGAGAAACAACTTGTGGCAATGGGAGGCGGCGACGATCCCTCGGTCTTGCAGGAGAGGACGCACAGTCAAGATGAGGCGATAAATGCGCAGCTCACAGATCGACCGCTGCTGCAGAAACAGATGAAGCTCGACAAAGCCGAGGAACAAGCAGAGCAAAATGGGGATGAGCCTGCAGAGGAGCACCACAGACATCGGCACTTGCTACAGGATGATGACAATGCCCTCCAACATCTCGAGGCAAGGTTGCGATCGATCCATCGAGCCTTCTACGACGCTTACGAGAAGGAGCTATCAGGCTCTCAAGGTGGGAGGATTGCCCAGCTTAGAGGTGACAAAGGTTCAAAGAAACGGCCCGAAGACGACTTGCAAATCGTTCCTGACATCAAAAACATCATGCCTGTCATGAAGCGAAAAGTGTTGAAAGGAGTGGTTATTGTTTTTTCCGGGGTGGTCCCACTTGGTGTCAACATTCAGTAGTGAGTACAATATCTTGGATCGGGGTGTCCACGCTCTCATACTGACACGAATTCAGCTCTGATATCGCACTCTGGGCCAAAGACTTCGGCGCATCAGTGCACGAGCATGTCTCCAAAAGAATAACGCACGTAGTGGCAACTCCACATAGACGCACAGCCAAGGTCCGCCAGGCAGCGCGCCATCCCAACATCAAGATAGTCACAGTCGAGTGGCTTCAGCAGTGCTTCCTTGAATGGAAGCGGGCCAGCGAAGAACCATACCTAATACCAGTTGAATCTGACGAGCAAGGTCCTCCTGGGGGACCCAGTGGCACCTTCATCTTCGAGGAAGGCGATGATGGCATCAAGCTCTCGTCCTCCGAGGAGGATGCTGCAATGACCGAAGACGAAAAAGAAGGCATAGCAATAGTCGATGACGGAGCAATTGAAGACGTCGAGGGCGTCATGCCCACGGATCCCACCAATGACAACGAGCTCATTGGTGGGACTGACCAGGACTGGAAGTCAATGGGAGACGAGTTGGCCGAGTTTCTGGCGGAGAGTGACAGCGATGACAGCGCCGCTTCGGATTCCGGCACACAAGACGACAAAAAGCGGAAACGAGATCTGGAGTCTGGGACTTCGACCGACGCGGAGAACTCTGACACAGACACTCCGAATGCGGAGGGCTCCAAACTGGAGCGTAAAAAGAAGCGAGCAATGCACCGTGTCTCCAGCCTCACAGAAGTGGCATCCCTGGTGGAGAGGTCGTCGCCGAGCCTTCCGGACCCGGACCCCGCGGATCTCGGTCAAGGTGCAGAAAACGGCATACACTCTGGACAAGTGTTGGAGGTGCAGGATGACGATGACATCGCCGCTCTCGAGGCTGAGATGGAGGCGGAGCTTGAAAAGCTAGACAACGCTGACGGCGGTTAGACAGCGCTGTTTGCGGTCCGCTCTGTGTCTGTTGGCGTGGTGTTTTGGAGTTCTGTCACTGCATAGCGAGGTGTCTTGGTGATGGCTCACTTGTTGGCATCTTATTATTACATGATGTTTCTGGAGCTGGGAGCTGGCAGAACCTTGGGCCATGGTTCGTGGTGCCAAGGCTAGTTAATGCTCCTACCATGTTGTATTAGTGCACACCTAGGTAGACTCATGATAGCAGATGCTCAGCACGCAAGGATACTTATTCCTTGGTTCTCAAGCTCAAGAGTGGTGAATACTGCAGGCAAACGTTTCTGAAGCATGGTGACAGACAGGTACCTCGGGGTTTGTGAACCCCATGCAGGTCTAGGCCATCCTAGGCAGCAAAAAAAAGGTGAGGCTGACTCGACGCCGAGTCGCCGCATGGAAGCTCCTTCTGGAGGCCATTGAACGAGCAGCTTCCTCAATTCCTCTTCTCCGGTCGTGAACCTGCGAGGCTTCTCTTATCTCTCGTTTTGATATCCTTTGCTATCTTCCTCCAGCATAGCATCGCATTAACCCACCATGGCGCCGTTGAGCTTCACAGACCTGTCCGTGGACATCAAGGCGCTCATTGTGGCCTATGTAGGTTCTCTGCCGACGAGGAAGCCTCCTGATACCATAACCGCGCGTGCGAACTGATGGCATGAACCGGTAATAGGTCATTCGACCCACAGACATGAAAGACCTGTGTCTCGTCAACAAGCAGCTCCACGAAATCACCGTGCGAAACCTCTACCGTGAAGTGACGCTCGACGTCGGCTCGCCCGCGGACACGAAGCTCAGCGCCTTTCTAAATCCCCGCAATATCGGCCTGCAATACATCCGGCAGCTAGACCTGTACCTTGCCGACATCAACGACAAGTGCAACCAGCTGCAGCAGGCCAACTTCGCGGTCCGCATGATCATCGAGTTCCTCCCGGAGAACACGCTCGAGAAGCTGTCATGGCACCCCTGGTCGACGTTCTCGGCGGACAATCTGCTGTTGCTGTACAAGAAACAGCGGCGCATGCAATGGATGGAGGCCATCGCGATGGACAGGGACGTCGTCCCGGAGCTGGAGAAGCTTCCGGACATCGACTCCATCGTCCAAGGCGTGAAGAAGCTGGGCTTGTACCCGGACAACAGGGAGGTGCTGAACCTGTCACATTTCCTGTTGAAAAGGACGTCGAAGCTGGACAAGCTCACGCTGCACGCGAGCTTCGAGGATCACGAGCCTCCCATTCCCACCCGGGAGCTCAATGATTCAAGCACGGAGCCTGGCCTCATCACACGGACAATTTTCAGTCACATGCAGCCTTTCAGCCGGTGTACGCCGTTGGCGTTGAAGGAGTTGGCTCTGCAGAAGATCAACCTGCGGTATGCGGCGCAGACCTATTGCAAGATCATCAACTTCAGCACCGTCAAGCTTCTGAGGGTTTGCGGATGTCCCGGAGCAGATGCGCTGTTTGCTGAGCTGAGCAAGAGCACTGCTCTGCCGGAGAAGCTCGAGACGCTCGAGTTCAAGCACGATGATAACCCGGAGAATGACGCCATGAATGCTCTCGACGGGTTTCTCTGCCTTGTCTCCGGCATCAAGACAATGACGCTTGACATCAGTTATGCCAAATCACTCCCCGCACATGGTGGCATAGCTCGACACTCCAAGACTCTGCGGGAACTCAATGTTCACGCCAGTAGGGGCGACAGCGATGACGAGGAGCTCGTCTTCGAGCTCGAAGCCTTCCAGCAGATATGCAAGGACTGCACAAAGCTGGAGCAATTGTCAGCCGCTTTTCCCTCGACGAGTTTGATTCGTGCAAACAGCGAGTCCTTTACTGCTTTCGAGGTAGGTTAATATTCTCCCTTATTGTCGATTGACCCATTGTTTAAGGTTACGACTGCATGGCTAAACCTTCCCAAGACCGCTCTGAAGAGCATTCCTCGCCTAATAACCCTCAACATCACCACCTGGCCCACGAACCAGCCCTCGACCTCGCGACTCCCACGACACGTATACGAGCATCTCCTCCAGGCGCTAGCGCAGACTCAACTCGAACAGCACGCGCACCTCTCCATTGTCGCTTTCGGCGCTTCCAACCGAGTCTACGAGCGCGAAGACTCAAACAACATCATCATATTCGTTCGCGGCCGCCAGTTTGGGCCGTTCGGCAAGGAGCTGCCGCTGGCCGTGCAGGTCGGGTGGTGTCTGCGCAGGTTCGTGGAGCCGAGGAGCGACGTGCTGGATTTCGCTCTCTCCAGGAGCTCGCGGCCGCCTACGAGGGAGCCGCCGCCGTCGGACGATAGCGACGGCGTGTGAGCTGTTAGGTTAGAGCAGTTTGTTCGCGGTAGGTCTCGATATGGCGCGGACCAAAGGCGTCAGGGCAAATTGGTACCTCTTCTTGTAGCGTTCTTGCGGGCAAATGTCACGGCCGATGTTTGTGGTGTTGATAAACCAAATGGCTTGATGAAGCTTAGAGCTATATCCTAGAGTCTCTTTGGACTTGGATCAACGGTCACAATTTTGATTCACTCAGAAGACAGTCATTGGGAAATTGTCAAAACTTGTTCTTGCTGTACTTAGGAAAGAGGTGTTTGCTTAGTGCACAAGTGTAAAGAACAAAGTTGTGGGAAGAAAAGGGGTGTCTGATAAGAGAAAAGGGGGTTTGAAAAAAAGACGACTACGGCTTTCATCGTGAGTGTGAAAGACGAGACTCGTGAACCACCATCTTGATACCGGTGCTCGAGTACCGTGCCCTGCTCAGCGTTGAGCGTGCCATCCATCCAACCAGCCCGATGGCGGGAGTATCAATCACTCGCGTTGGAATCGCTGTTGGACTCGTCATCGGTAGGATTGTAGCTCATAGTTTCGTAACTGGCAGCATCGTCAATGGTCTCGTCATCGGTAGCATCGTGCTCGGCAGTATCGTCCTTGGCAACGTCTTCGCTTGTGGTGAGGCCCGCCTGTGATTTGTCGAGTAACTTCTCCATCGCCAATTTTTCCCTATGCATGAAGTCGTTCCAGAGTGGGGCGGGTGTGCGATATCGCGCATGGGTATTACCCTTTTTGGCAACAGCCTTGTTGGCAACAGCCTCATTGACAACACCCTCACTGGCAACAACGCCACTGGCAACACTGTTATCGGCAGGATCCTGGTTGGCAACATAGAACTGCCGACCACGATCCTTGACGTTGGGGCCGGCGAGGCCGTCATGGCCGTTCTCTTGAGCAAATATGGTCACAAGACGGGCCTGGTGCGACTATTAGATACATTATCATGATTCTGAGCCGGGTCACCTACCATACGTGCTCGCACCTCAGCGTCCTTTGCAACGGCAGCCCCGCCGCTTGCAGTATCCTCCTTGGCAGCATTCTTGATAGCAGCATCCTCATTGCTAGCGCTAGCGCGCGCAGGTTCGTGATCGCCGGGCTCGTCAAATTTCTTGCATACACGTTGGATCATGTCGTGAATCACGGATGTGGACACGGACCAATCACTATCATCACTATCCCAATCAGAGTCATCCGAGCGATCAGGATGGTCAGGCACAGATGGCGGGAGAAGCCCGGTACCCTGCGGGATAGGCTCTCTCTGCTCGTTGTCGGCGATCAGGACGCGATCTTGTAGATCTGCTGATAACATGTGGGGGTGCCTGGTTGCAACGACATCTCGCACGTTGCCCGTATTGTCGGAATCTTCGATGCCGGCCCGTAGAGGAGGGGACGTCGCAGGTCCATGAGCGGGCTGCGCCGGTGTGCGGTTGTGGTCGTGCTCGACGGAGACGCTGCTCTCCTGCGCGCGTGCGGACGAGATACCAGAGCCCTGGCTGCGTTCGTTGGAGGCACTGTCACCAGGGCCATGTGCGCTTCTGCGGGTGGGCACTGCCTGGGGGATTCTGTTTCCAGCAAAATGAACGAGCAAGAGTTGTCTGAGCGATGGATCGATATTGCCGGTGATCTCGACAACGGCAATGGGGGGGAGTTCAAGTAAGGCCTTGATCATGGGCCCGTAACGTGGATCAGTACCGTAGGTCGCGGTGAACACCTTTTCGCCCGTGAAAGTCAGACGCAAGAAGGTGAGACTTTCCGGTGCCCCATCCTCGCTGAGGTCTGCAAGCAGGAGACTCCACAAGTAATCGTCGTGAATAGTAAAGTCATCAGAGTCGAAGGTCAGCTGCAATGACTTGATTTGGTTCAGGCGGCCGTGGTAGCAGTCTAGGAAATAGAAAAACTGTATCGCGCCAGCGCAGCCAACGGAGGACGAAACAAAGGACATGATGTGTCCAAGACCATTCCTTTGGAATTCTCAGGAAAGGTATCTCCGATGGAAGCCTTGACAGTCAACCACTGTTGTGGCAGAGGCAAAAGAGTAGGGTATCCCCAGAAGAACAACGGTTCGGGCTGACCAGTTCATATGAGGTCCAGAGAGGCAGTGTGGGTGTGTGAACAGTAGATAGAAGAGTGAAACTGAGGTATTTGCGTCTGGGCGCCCACTCCGTACGTGATGGGTGCGATCAAATATATTCGGCGTCGTGGACACGTACACAACCAAAAGTGGCCGACGTGATGTGTAGTCGCCGGCAACTGAATCTAATATCTCCCACTTTCCGCGGAACAGTGTTGTTCTTGAAAGTTATCCTTTGTCGGCCTTATAGTAGGCTCTAAACCAGAGAGCCATGTTGGCAGCTACTAGTAAGTCCATCATCTTCATACCTTCGTCTTCGATGATGAGCTTTCCCAGCTTGGCCTGTTTGCCGCCGAAGCCGCCGCCAGCATGCTCCTGGCCAAGGGACAGGTCAAGCCTGTTCAACTCTGGTACAACGCCAACATCTGGCTGCACTTGGGACTCCTTGGAAGACATGGAAGAGCCTTGTCTCCTGTGATGCGGACGTGCCATGAAGGAAGACTTCTTGAGCAAATCCCTTTCCTCAGCGTTCTTTGCACGGCCAAGGTTCCCGGACGCCCAGAGATTGAATCGAAGCTCACTCACTGTCACCGCGTCCGAAGACGAAGGGGCATTCGATCCTCCAAGAAGAAGATGCGTGCACTGGCACAATGATCAGCGGAGGCATGGTGCTAGCGATAGGGTCCTATAGTCACCTTCAAGGATTTCCCCGTCACGTTTGTGGAGAACTCGCATCTACCGTCCCAAGGGCTCGCAAAGATGAAGCCTTTACCAACTGCTCTTTGCTTCTCTGTCATGAAAGGGTTTGGCTGGAGGCTAGATGCCTCAGACGAATCGGAGGCGCGAGCTGCGCCCGGCCCGTCTGAAACAATGCCTCGGTGTTGTTCAGATCCCCCGAAAGGTCCGGCATCATACGAAGCGCCAACAGAGCTTGACTTTCTGTGACCGTGACCGCCGTGCGGAGCGTTGAGCCCTTCAATCCAGAGCTGTCTGCGGAAAGAATGCGGCGTGGCTTTACCGAGATGTGACCGGACACTCTCCCCGAACCGTTGACTTATACTGTCCAGGCTGCGGCGGTCATCTCTCGTGTGGGAAAGCTGGTCCTCTTCATTGTCTGACAGGAACTTACTATACCCAGGATTGAGGATATCGATATATACCGGTGCTGCTTGACGTCCAGCTGGGTAGGCCCCCCCGGGGCGTGAAATAACTTCAGGATGTGCGTCAACCATGGCGTCCTGGATTCTGGCAACATTCCACTGTGCCCCCGACGTAGGGTCTCGGCGAATCAGGGTAATGGAACTTCCCATCCTCACAGGGACTTGACCCGTTCTCGCCGGCGGGCCACCGCCGAGAAGCTCGCTGTTACCTGAGAGAGTTCGAGGGGGGAAGTTGTCAGCGCCTATACGTCCGTCTCCGGTCTCGAGCTCTGCGCCAAGGCTATCTTGGCGTAAACCACCTTCGCTTGGCATATTTCTGCGTCGTGGAAGAGGTGGAGGAATTGCAGGGGCCGTACGAGGACCCGGTTTTATGTTCTCGGATCCCTGAAACCGGCTCCCAGTCAATCCGATGAGACGGTCTCCAGGCCCGAAAGAAGTAGTGCCCGCGGAATGCGGGCGCCGATGGACGGCTGTAACAGGGGCAGCATATTTTGACGCAGTCGAAGCATCTATGTTGCTCCGATTCAAGAAGTCTCTCCTGGGCGACAGCGGTAGAGGTGCCTTCTGCTGCTGGACCGTCGAGCTGAGCCGACTGGACTGTTGCTGCAGATGAGGGGGCCGATCCGAGTCCCTGAGTGCGGTCGAAGGTAATGGTTTCCGCTGGATGGGAGCTTCGGTCGGCGCCACAGTTTCTGCCTTTCTTCCTCCCTCTGGGCCTTGCCAAGCAACTGCTGAGTCTCTGATGGACTGAACATACTGTTCATCGTCCGGCTGATCGACGTGAACGTAATAGAAAGAACTTTGAACATCCTCGGCACTCACAATCCTCTCGCGAGGCTTCACTGGAGTAAGGAAGACATCTATCTTCGTTGAGCAGGGCCTGAAGAGTCAAGGAGATATACCTACCTCTGCTACCAGGAACACGAGCGATGTACAGCACCAGGGCATCGTGCTTTCGCTGTGTGGGATTACGAGGGTACAACGGCGGGTTGCTCGCCACGGTCGTCAAAGCTGAAAGGGATCTGGCTTCCACTGCGGAACCCATCTTGAACATCCAGAGGGCAACGATCTATATCAGGTGCTTCATGACGATGGACTTGAAGCTCTTACCGACCTTGAACTGAGTCCAACCAAGGTCTGGTTGTTGGAAGAGATATCGAGTTTGAGGAGGCTCAGACGCGATCGTATACGCGTTTACATAGATGCCTGGACAAACGAAGCTTCATATCGTGAGCGGGTATAGATGTTTTCCCGGAGCCGCCTGTTGCCTGCACCGTCAGTACAGCCACCTCTTGACGCGGCTTTATGGGTTGGCAGCGTTGGTGCCTGCGTTGCCTTGTAAGATACCGACCGGTTATGGACATGTGAAGCGAGCATTGAAGATGGCGTTCAACTATACAATGGGATT
>QQTW01003540.1_pt1 | contig 11544 bp, 10 predicted proteins | sample 1904831 | NCBI WGS metagenome assembly QQTW01 (sample SAMN09435610, study PRJNA476489) | Subsurface metagenome, whole genome shotgun sequencing project.
TTAAAAAACAAATGATCCAAGTACAAGCGTGGCAAAAATAAGTTTTGCCACGCTTCGGTATTACTACTGAAAATTTGCTTGTCTAAACTACGATTTAAACCTGCGGAATGAACGCTGTGGGAGTAAAGCTGCCATGCAAACCGTAGGGAATATGATGTTTGAGGTGCAAACGTGCGATCGCGCCTTTATGGAGATCGAGAGCATCAAGGATAACTACATCCGAGCGATGATGAGCGGAGTCATAGACTACTGTAAGCAGCCAGCCATCATCTTCACTTTTACTATTAGGGCGTTCTACAAAAATTGGTTCGCTAACATAGCCACGAGGTGCAACACTCCAAAGTTGCCGTTCTTTGGACTCTAGATCGATTTTCAAAATAGCCTGCAAAGGCGCGTTACCTGTTTCGCCATCTGCCGCACCCATGTACAAATATCGGTAAGGATGCCCAACTTTTTGAGCATGAATAGTCGGAAACTCACAGCAACGGCTTTCTATTAATTCCCGCGATACGTTTTTGTCGCTCAAATTAAGATGAAATCGCCACAATTGCCCAGGCTTGAGCGCATCAAAATCAACTTGACGAAAATCACTTTGGGGTTTTACTTCTGGGAATGATTCATAGCAAATAGAATCAATGCAAATTTCCTCGCCTTGCTCAAAAGCATTGGCGTGGTGAAAAACAAACCCGGAGTGAGTTTCGAGAAATTGTACAGATTTTTTGCGATCGCGGGGAATAATCACGATCCGCGTAGGTTGATTGGGTTGAAACTTGATGCACTCTGCCGCTCCACGCATTCCTAAGACAAAAGGAATAGGATTGAAAGCTACGGGATTTTGAAAGAATATGCAGTAGTTGGGTGTAATTGCAAAATCGTGGATGAAGGCAAAACCAGGGACGCTATGAGCGTGTTTTGTGATGACTTCTCCGGCAAAGTTGAGTTCAAAAATAGTAATAGTTGTGGCTAATCCTGGCTTAATAGAAAAGTTGACTAAGCAAGGTTCGCCATCATCAAACTTGGAACTAGGATCGAAGCGCGGATGAGCGGCAAAAGCTTCGCCATCGGCTAAAACGCCGTTAAAAGACTCTTTACCCAAAGTTTCTAGAGTAAAAGGATCGAGGCGATGAGGATCGGCAGCTTCCCACAAAGCTAGTAGTTTATCACCCCAATAAATAACGTTGGTATTGGCGATATTTTTGAGGCGCAAATCGAAGGCATTTGCCAACCAACCACCAGGTTTTTGAGTACCAAAAACACCGCGATATAGGATTTTTTTTGCTTTTTGTTCTTCGACGTAAGCAGTAGTGCGAATAAAGCGGTTGCGGAAATAAGCACGACCATTAGAAAAGGCGATCGCGCTAATCATGCCATCGCCATCAAAAGGATGGTGGATGTGATGACCTTCAATGTCTAGTAAGCCAGGTCCATTGCGAAATAGAGTACCGTTAAGTTCTGGAGGGATTTCCCCTTCAATGTCTTCTACCCAGTAATCTAGTTCGTGCTTAACCGATTCGTAACCTTTTTGCCAGTCTTGGCGATCGTAGGAGTTGAGAGGGACGGTAGATGCTCGTTCGTGGAGTTGCATAGATTAGGTTTATGAATTTGAAAGTAGCTGTTAATCAACAGGTTTTTTAGCTGGTTCTTGAATTAAAGATTGGGGAACAAATTCTGGCATCCAATCAGGGATAATGCCTTTGCGATCGGTGTCGCTGGCTAAAATTGGTGTGGTTTGTACCGTTTCTTTATCTGGTAGCCAATGGAGGAATGGTAGAGGTAGCAAGGTTGAGAGATTGGCAATAATTACCAATATCCACAGGTTATCAAAGTTGGTTTGAGCGATACCAAGGAGGTGCATTAAGGCAGCGCCCAATTGATAGGAAACCATTGAAGCTAGGTTAGAGACGGACATTAAGAGAGCAAATAAAGTTGCTTCTACTCCTGGTGGACACAAACGCGCTGCTAGAACTAATACAGGCATATAAGCAATTTGTCCCATCACCGTCAGCACTAAGCTATCGCCCAAACTAAACCAGCGATCGCCTATACCCAAACTGCGGTTAGCATGAGTTACAAGTAGCAGCATCGTCATACCCAATACTGCCGAGAGTAAGGTACTCCAACCAAAGATGACTCGAAAGGGAACAGTTTTCAGGAAGCGCTGAAATATCCAAATCCCAACTATGGAGGCAATACTTGTGACTAGACGCACTCTACCTAAAAATTCTGGCTGAAACCCTAGTTCGTTGGTGGTGAAGAAGAAAAACGCCGCGTCTGCCGTAGGGGTGGCTTGCCAAATAAATACAAAGGCGGTGGGTAGCCAAATCGATTTTTGAGTAACAGCTTGGCGTAGTTGTTTGATTTGGTCTTTGACGTTTAACCAGTTGTGGTTTGGAGATTCATCGACTTTTTTAACTGGAACTTCGGAGATAAACCAGGCGGCAGCAGAGACAATTAAAGGAAATAAAGCGGTAATTTCAAATACTGTGCGAGTAGTAAAATGCTCTAGAAGTAAGCCGCTAAAGTAGGCAGTAATCAAGCTACCAACAGCAGTTGTTCCCCAGCATAGCGCTTGCAACGAACCTGCTTCTGCTTGGGATTCTACTCTGGCTCGTTCTACCACCAGGGAGTCCACAATCACATCACTAATGGCAACGGAGAGAGAACCAAGAGCGATCGCACCTGTAGCGGCAATAGGAGAGTGTACAACTGTCGCAAGAGCAATCCAGGATACTGTACCAATCAGTCCTGACAATACTAAGTATGGTCGCCGCCGATAGCCAAATATCGGCAACCCGTCTGACAAAAAGCCAAACAGTGGTTTGATAATCCAAGGTAAGGCAACAATCCCAAATAAGGCGGATACGTTGGCTGGGCTTAAGCCTAATTCGTCTTTAAGAAAGAAGCTAACGGCTAACCGAGCTAACCCTAAAATACCTTGAACAAAATATACAGTAAGAATTGCGATTAACTCGGTGCTTGGTTCTTGACCGAAGAAAATTTTCTCTTTTACTGAGTCTTTGACCTTGGACAAGCCAGAGGAGGAAGTCAGCATTGATTAATATTTTTTAAGAATTATCGACTTTTATATCATATCTAACCTAGCCGAAAACCACTGCCAAAAGAGCGATATCTAATGTCTACGCCATTTTGAGCCAATCAAATACTTGTTCTGCGGTGAGGTCAAGGGGAATATCTTTAGGTACAGGGATGCGATCGCTTTCGCTGCACAATACGGGCGACTGGTTGGGTCGAAAAACTAAAATAGAGCGATCTTTGGGGTCGATCAGCCAGCCTAACTGACAACCATGCTGGAGGCAGTGGAGAATGTTTCCTGTGACGCGGTTTGAGCTTTGCTCTGGTGATAAAATCTCAATTGTCCAATCGGGGGCGATTTTTACATCGTCTATGGGTTCACCATTTTCATCAAATTCAATATTTTGCCATAATCGAACCACAACATCAGGAACAATTGAACGTCCGCCAAAGGTACAACGCAACTCTGGGAGAGCATAGGCAATCTTTGCTTTTGCCGTTAGATCATTAACCGCATTACAAGCTTGTAGTTGTAATAGGCTATGTTTGCTTTTGGGCATAGGTTTTTGAAAAATTTGACCTTTGATATATTCACTAGCAGGCTTTGTTTCTGGTAGCTGCAAAAATTCCTCAAGCGTAAGGGGTTGCGTTGTAGTTGTCATAGCAGGTTCTTTTTATAGTGATTTTCAGCCCGCCTAGGGTTAAAACCCGCTTGCTTATAGCTGAAGTCGGCTTAAGCCGACTGTCATATTAATTGATTTCTGCTTAAGCCTATTTAACTTATTCTTGCCTAAAAACTACAAAACGCCTTTAGAGCTAGGAATTGTCCCGTTACGCCGGGGATCGATTTCCATTGCTAGGCGCAAGCTACGCGCAAAAGCTTTAAATGTTGCTTCAATAATATGGTGGGAGTTGATGCCGTCGAGTTGACGGATGTGCAACGTCATTTGACTGTGGTTGACGATCGCTACAAAAAATTCTCGCACCAATTGCGTGTCGTAACTTCCTACTCTTTGCGTGGGAATTTGCAAGCCGTAGCTAAGATGGGGTCGTCCTGAGAAGTCTAACGCTACTTGGATTAAAGCCTCGTCTAAGGGCGCGAGAAAGTTGCCAAAACGCGCAATCCCTTGGCGATCGCCTAACGCTTTCCCCAATGCTTGTCCTAGAGTGATACCAACATCTTCATTGGTATGATGATCGTCTATTTCTAGATCGCCTGTTGCTTGCACTTCTAAGTCAATTAGTCCGTGACTTGCTATTTGGTGCAGCATATGGTCTAGAAAAGGTACGCCTGTATTGGTATTGCATTTTCCCGTGCCATCTAGATTGACACTAACTTCTATATCGGTTTCTTTGGTAGTACGACGAATAGAAGCCGTGCGTGTAGGAGCATTAGAGAGAGAGGATAAAATTTGGCGATCGCTTGTTTGCATAAAACTAACTTAGAACTATCTATTATTCAATCTTGACTGAAGATGCTAGTAGCTGCACGTTTTATCAAAAGATCCCTTAGATAGTTAGCGCTGTTATGTCTTTACATACCCATAATTTCGTAGCCTGCATCTACATACAAAATTTGCCCAGTAATTCCACTTGCTAAATCACTACACAAAAATGCGGCAGCATTTCCTACTTCTAGCTGCGTCACCGTGCGCCGCAATGGCGCAATTTCTTCCACATGATGAATCATATCTAAAATGCCTCCCACGGCGGAAGATGCCAAAGTTCGAATTGGACCTGCGGAGATGGCATTTACTCGAATGTTTTGCGTCCCTAATTCGGCGGCTAAATAACGCACGCTCATTTCTAAGCCTGCTTTGGCAATGCCCATCACGTTGTAATTTGGGACAACGCGATCGCCTCCTAAATAAGTTAGAGTCACAATACTACCGCCTTCGCTCATCAATGGTTTGGCTGCACCGCTTAACTGAACTAACGAATAGGTACTAATTTCTAAGGCTTGGTTAAAGCCAGGACGCGAGGTATTGCTGAAGTTGCCAGTCAAGTCTTCTTTATTGGCAAAAGCTAGACAGTGAACGAGAATATCTAATTTGCCCCACTTATCTGCGATCGCTTCGAACATTTCTTTAATCTGCTCGTCGTTCTGCACGTTACAAGGCACAAATAAGCTGGGATTGAGGGGTTTTACAAGTTCTGCTACTTTATTTTCCATCTTGCCACGCTCGTCGGGCAGATAGCTAATGCCGATGTTTGCTCCGGCTTTGTGGAGTTGTTGAGCAATACCCCAAGCAATCGAGCGATTGTTGGCAATTCCAGTTATTAAGGCGTTTTTTCCCGTTAAATTAAGCATAAATTAATATTTTTGAGCTACTAAACAATAAGTTTTCAGTTAAAAATATTCTCAACTAGGAGCATACCCGAATTTGGGCATCTAGTTTTTGTTGCACTCCAATACATAAATTTTTTCCATAAATAATTTTCTCTTAAAAATTATGTAGTCAATAATACAAAAAAACAGTTTAAAGTCATATTAAGTGATGTAGTGATACAAAACTGCTGAGTTTTGTATAGGTTGTAGGATATCAGTTAGGGCAGGAATATGATCGTGATGCAAGATAGACCGCTAGCGGCGGTATTTCGTCAAATAGGAACAGGATCGTTTCCCCCAGTTGTCGAAGTCTGCGAACGGGGTAAAACAATATTTTTTCCAGGCGACCCAGCAGAACGAGTATATTTTTTGCTCAAGGGTGCAGTTAAACTTTCTAGAGTTTACGAGGCTGGAGAAGAAATAACTGTAGCATTATTAAGAGAAAATAGCGTATTTGGGGTACTGTCGCTGCTCACCGGGCAGCGCTCGGATAGATTTTATCATGCGGTAGCATTTACGCCTGTAGAACTACTTTCTGCACCCATAGAACAAGTAGAACAATCTTTAAAAAGCAATCCAGAATTGTCGATGTTGATGCTAAAAGGCTTATCATCGCGGATTTTGCAAACAGAAATGATGATTGAAACTTTGGCGCACCGCGATATGGGTTCGAGACTCGTAAGTTTTTTACTAATTTTGTGCCGAGATTTTGGCGTACCAACAACGGAAGGAATTACCATCGATCTGAAGCTATCCCACCAAGCGATCGCTGAAGCAATTGGATCTACTCGCGTTACTGTAACTCGGCTGTTGGGAGATTTGCGGACTGATGAGATGATTTCCATTCACAAAAAAAATATTACTCTCCACAACCCGGTAGCTTTAAGCCAGCAGTTTACCTAATCAAGGCACATTCTCTCCCGTTGCATAAATTGCCACAAGTCACCAAAAGCTAGGCGGTTGCAGTAGGCTGTATCTGAGTGGGCAAAGGTGGATGACTGAACATGACCACAGGGATAATCCTGATTGCGGCAATTTTGATTTTGGGTGGTGTAATCGCGACTGTAGGCGATCGCATTGGCACGCGGGTAGGAAAAGCTCGACTGAGCTTATTTAAGCTCCGCCCGCGCAAAACTGCGGTTTTAGTGACAATTATTACAGGTAGCCTGATTTCAGCATCAACCTTAGCAATTTTATTTGCAGCAGATAAAAGCTTGCGGACGGGAGTATTTGAATTAGAGAAAATTCAAACAGACCTTAGTACCAAGCGCCAGCAGGTAGAAGCTACAACTAAAGAACTAGAAGCCACAAGAATCCAAAAAAGCAGTGTAGAAAAAGACTTGCAGCAATCTAGAATTGAGCAAAAAGCCGCCGAAAAAAGGCAAGCCCAAGCTCAAAGACGTTTGCAAGCAACGAATGAATCGTTACAGGCGGTAATTGCCAAACAAACGCAGACTCAAGCCCAACTAAGCCGCACTCAAGCAAAGCAAGCCCAAACTCAAGCTCAACTAAGCCGCAACCAAACCCAGCTAAGTAAAATTACAACTAGATTTATTGAGGCTAGAAATTTACTGCAAAAAGTTTCCCAGCAAGCAAAGTCATTGCAAGCAGAAATTCAAAAACTTCAAAATGAACGCCAACAAATTGGCAAACAGCTAGAGGAAGTCAGAAGTCAAATTGCCGATCGCGATCGCGCGATTTCTAAGCTCGACCAGGAGATTGCAAATCGCGATCGCGTCATTGCAGGTAGAGAAAATCTGCTCAAACAGTTAGAGAGTCAACGAGAATATCTGGAAAAAGAAGTTGCCAAGCTCGAAGGTTATTATCAAGATTATCAAGTTCTGCGCCAGGGAAATGTTGCCCTAGAAAGCGGTCGAGTCTTAGCGGCGGGTGTTGTACGTATCCAGCAACCAGTAGCTGCGCGTCAAGCTATTGAACAACTGTTGCGCGAAGCAAATCGGGTAGCAATAGAACTAACTCAACCCGGAACCGATCCCGATAATGAACTAGCCGTACAGATATCCAAAACCCAAGTTGAGCAAGTAATTGCCCAAATTGATGATGGTCGAGATTATGTAGTGCGAGTTATTTCGGCGGGAAACTACCTTTTGGGAGAAAGAAATGTTCAAGCCGCGATCGATGTCGCTGAAAATAAGGTAGTTTTTTCTAAAGGTGATGTATTGGCGGCGATTCCTGCCGCGCCAAGGGCCGCAGGTCAAGAAATACGTCAAAAGGTAGGGCTATTACTAAGTGCGGCAAAATTTCGCGCCCGTCGTGCAGGGATATTAGGAGATGCGATTGAAATTGGTGATGGGAGGTTAGAAACTCTAGTTAGTTTTATTGAGCAAGTAAGGCAGTACAATCAGCCCGTAGAAATCAAAGCTATTGCCGCAGATGATATTTATACGGCGGGTCCTTCTCAAGTGCAATTAGTTGCCGTCAAAAACGGACAAGTAGTTTTTGGTACAAGAAGACTAATTGGCAACCAATTAAGAGATGCGCTTAATCCTCCACCGATAAAAAGCAGGCAAAGCAACCAAGGAGGAACAAAATAAACTGTAAATTAATGGTAGAACTGTGAGGCAACAAATGATTTTGGGCTTCGATCCCGGTCGAGATAAGTGCGGATTGGCGGTAATGGGCGAAGATTTGCAACTGCATTACCATCAAGTTGTATCGGCAGAGGAGGCGACTTCAGTTATGCAATCAATCCTCCAAAAATTCCCCATATCTATAGTAGTAATGGGCGATCGCACTACGTCTAAACAATGGCAAAAGCAGCTTAAGACACAATTGCCCTCTACAGTAGCAATTTTTATGGTAGACGAACACAACAGCACGTTGGAAGCGCGCGATCGCTATTGGCAGATGTACCCGCCTCAAGGATTAACTAAACTTCTCCCCCAGGGCTTGAGAGAGCCACCAAGACCTATAGACGATCTAGTTGCCATTTTATTGATTGAAAGATACCTAAAGGCTACAAATCGGCGCGAATTGTAAAGTCATAATCGCCCCCGGCTTCTAGCTGATAATCTCGTTGTTCTAAAAAGCGACCTAGGGGTTCTTTAATTAAGGCACGACCAGAGGAAGGCTTGACAGACAATTCTCCTCGGCGAAAACACCATTGAAAATGCCATTCAAACTCTCCGGCTTTTACATCCCCTTCCAGCAAGCCTTGTTGCCAAGATTGCCGTGTAATCCTGACATAGGCGGTTGTTTCTGGCAAATACTTCCCACTCACGATAAATATTGATGGCACTGAGGCTAAGTAATTTCTTAATTATTACCAAAAGATGTTGCTTGAGACAAAAGCACAAAGACATAGGGCGATCGCGATCTTAAACCTGTCTAAAGTATAAGAATAGGTTTAAATCTTTGGCGGTTTCTTGACTATTTTGCCCGATTAAGTCGCTAGGATCGAAAAGCAAAAGATATATTTTGAGGAGCGCTACTCTTGAGCTACAACTTGCCTGAACCTACCCCTCCTTTGCCGGATTCCGCTACTGATGCAGATTTGGATAGTGCGATTTGGAGTTTTGGCGATATTCAGGCGCAGTTGAATTACACGCAAGCTCAGGCCGCTTTACAAGACTTGATTAATAAACTTGACTTGACACCCCAAGAGCGCCGCCCTTTAGAGACAGAAATTGCTCAATTGGAAACGATGCTAGACAACTTAGAGCGTCAAGTAGTCCAAATTGCCGCCTTTGGCATGGTAGGAAGGGGCAAGTCTTCTTTGCTGAATGCTTTATTAGGGCAAAAAGTTTTTGATACAGGGGTACTGCATGGCGTTACTCGTAACGCCGCCAAAGCTGCTTGGAAAATTGACGAGCAATTTATCGGCGATGGTGAATCTCGCACAGTCATGGTGACGCTACCGGGGGCGGGTAATTCGCAAGTAGAGTTGATTGATACTCCAGGCTTGGATGAAGTAGATGGCGAAACTCGCGCTTTGTTGGCTAAAGATATAGCTCAACAAACCGATCTAATTTTGTTTGTCATTGCTGGTGATATGACCAAGGTAGAGCAGGTTGCCTTGTCGCAACTGCGGAATGCTGGTAAGCCGATTTTACTTGTATTTAACAAAATCGATCAGTACCCCCAAGCCGATCGCTTGGCAATTTATCACAAAATCCGCGATGAACGAGTAAAAGAGCTACTTTCCCCCGATGAAATTGTGATGGCGGCAGGTTCTCCGCTAGTTACTAAAGCGATTGTGCGCCCCGATGGCAGCCGTTTTGTGCAACGTAGCCCTGGAGAACCGCAAATTGAGGAGATGAAGCTAAAAATATTAGAGATTTTGCACCGAGAAGGTAAAGCTTTAGTTGCCCTCAACACCATGCTGTATGCCGACAATGTAAACGATCGCTTGTTAGCGCGAAAACTAGAAATTAGAGAACTGAGCGCTAATAAATTGATTTGGCGGGGAGTAATGACCAAATCATTGGCGATCGCTCTTAACCCGGTTACAGTGGTCGATCTTTTTAGCGGCGCAGTCATTGACATAACTTTGATCGTGACTTTATCTAAGTTATATGGTATTGAGATGACCAAAGCAGGTGCGATCGCTCTATTACAAAAAATTGCCCTGAGTATGGGCGGAATTAGTGCAAGCGAACTTCTGGCAAATTTAGGTTTGAGTTCTCTTAAAGGTTTACTTGGTTTGTCTGCGCCCGCTACCGGGGGCGCTACGTTGGGTGCTTATGTATCTGTCGCCTTGACGCAAGCGGCAGTAGCGGGGGTTTCTTCCTACGGGATTGGGCAAGTAACCAAAGTTTACTTGGCTAATGGAGCTTCTTGGGGTACAGAAAGCCCGAAAGCGGTAGTTAGCCGGATTTTAGAATCTTTGGATGAAGCTTCAATCATGAACCGGATTAAAGATGAAATAGCAGGTAAGTTGGGAATAGCAGACGTAAAAGGCAAGAAACAAGAAGTTTGATAGTCTGGATGCCAGAATTAGCGATCCCCCCTTAAAAAAGGGGGGAAAATCTTGAAGACCCCTTAAAAAGGGGAGGCAAAAAGCAGGTATTGCTCTCTCTTACAAACTTTTGTGGAGCGGGAAATTGGAGGGAGTGGTTTCCCTCCCCCAAGTTTCCTAAGAGAAGGAGACCTTCCCCACAAAGTTTGCGCTTCTTTCCGCTTTGTTGCTATAGATTTAGGAAATCTCAATCGTTGCCGACCAACAAAAGGACTTTCCAAACATCAGCCTAAACTCGTGGTGGTTGGTTGCGTTGCTGCTTGAACGAGTCTAGTAATTCTCTAGTTTGCTCTTTAGCAATATCGCGTCCACCCAAGCCAAAGGCAAGAGCTAAAGCCACCGCCAAAGCCCCTAATAGCAAGCCAAAGGCTAGATTAACAATATCGCTGGCAATGCCGATTTGATTTAGCGCCAAAGCTGACACAAAAGCAATAATTGCAATCCGGGCAACTTGAGCCAAAATTTGCGCTTGGCGATCGCCAGAGCTGCTAATAATGTTAAACACCAAGTTCGCCAAAAACAAACCAACGCCAAATACTACCAATCCGGCAAGAATGCGCCCTAAGATCAGGACTAATCCGCCTACCAACGCTGTTAGGGCGGGAATATTTAAAATATTCACCGCCGCTAAAGTCGCAAATAGCATAATTCCCACTAGGGTAATAATGCCTACAAGTTCTGAGGGGGTTCTAGTTGCCAACTGCTGGGCGGCGTTAGTAGAATCTGGCTGAAGAACGGTTTGCGATCCTGTACTTGGCGGCGGGATAACTACAACTGACGGTGTTGAAGGCGGCGGAACAGCCCTTTGTCTGGTAGGTGACGGTAATCCTAGCACTGAGAAAATGCTATTGAATCCCAGACTGGTGAGGATGCTTGTAACCAAGTCTGCCAAAAAACGCCCGATAAAATAAGCAGCAATCAAAATCAATGCGGCGGTGAATATTCCTGGTAAAGCATTGAGGATTTGTTGCAACATTGCGATCGCCGGAACCGAGATCGCCTCAATTTGTAAAGCATTAAGCGCTGCGATCGCCACCGGAATCAAAATCAACACGTAAGTAATTGTGCCAATAATTCCTGACAGGGTTTGCCCTCCTGCCGTCCGACGCAAGCCAAACCTTACTCCTGCTTGGTCGATTCCTGTAGTTGCAAGTAAGTTGGTTACAATCCGGCGTACTACTTGCGCCAACAACCAACCTACCCC
>QQTW01003541.1_pt1 | contig 11544 bp, 7 predicted proteins | sample 1904831 | NCBI WGS metagenome assembly QQTW01 (sample SAMN09435610, study PRJNA476489) | Subsurface metagenome, whole genome shotgun sequencing project.
CTAACCAGAAGAGGCGTCAAGACATGATTAAGTGGGTGAATGGAAGATTTCTAGACTTCATGATGGCAGGTGGGCGAGTTCCAGGGTACAATTTTCAAGAGCTTGTGGAACTTGCAGGTGTTGACCCAAAAGAGCCGAACAGCTACAATGGTGAGCCATCTCAGCAAAACTCCATTGCAAATATGAGCAATAGCCAGCTCGCAGCAACGATTAGCAACCAGCAGCTAGTCCAGCCCGAGACCATGGTCAAAGGTGAGGAGAAAGAGACAAGCCCAGCAAATCTTGAGCAGAACAATGTCCTTTTGCATGCTACTCAAGAAGAGCAGCTTTCCGGAACAGAGAGGGAATCTAGCATTGAAGGTGGAGGTAACGATCATGCGGAGAAGTACAGCGAATCCGATGCAATCAGGAGTGAAGCAGTCTTAAGCGATAACTCGGTACCTTCCAAGCATCTTCATGGACCACAGCCTGCAGAAGCGCCAGATATGGAGTCTGAAGCTCCTTCAGAAAACACCACTCTTGGGAAGAGAGAGGCCATGGATGATATTTGTGATAATGATCAGGTACGTGACCGTTTCTATTCCTTTCTTCTTCTTCTCTTTCTCGAGATTTCCATCTGATGATACTGGTTCAGGGTTTGAAAAGAAGGAAAATTGATACTGAAGACGGGACTGGACGCCTTTCTAGCACGATTAGAACTCCTGGTTCAGAAATAACCAACGCTAGTCCATTGCCGAACACGGTTTCAACATCCTCTCCTGATGATACCCTCCAAGGAAGATACCTACAAACCTATTTCAAACCCAAAGTCAACGTCGTATTACAGAAGCACAGGAGATCTCGATACATGAAGGGTGTGCCTGACTGGTCCAGGATTGCCTACCGCTTGAAAGGGGTCAGTGTCAACACAATCAGCATTTTGAGGCACGACTACCACGAAGGATGGAAGACATGGGATGGTGACCCCTTCACGCATTCCGCTGAGTTTCTTCAGAACAAGACTGTGTCAGCCGATATGAAAGCTGAACCTGCTTCACCAGCATTAGCGCCTGCTACTGTGCCCCCCAGTTCACCGATAGCATCCAAACCACATGTAAAGCTCAACTCCGGTCACAAAGCCAAAGCGAACACGAAACCGAAAGCAAAAAAAGCCATGCAAGCAGAAAACTACAACCCTGAAGACGGCGAATATACCGCCGCGAAGACAGTAAGTACCATATCTCCCACGCCTTCCTCCTCCTCTCTCCCTTGCCCTACCAAGCGGTGTGATGCACCCTTCGCTTGCCTGTTGGATTCACCATTTAGATCATACTAATCACTCTCCCTTTTCCCCAGTCAGTCAAAACCCGCAGACAATATGCCAAATCCCTCAATCTCCCGAAGAGCAAACGAGGCCGACCACGCAAATCTTGAGCTGGAACCTGATCTTTGATTACAGGTGCTGAGTCCAGCGGTGCTCTCCACCATATCACAGCATTCTTGAGATTTACTTCCCTACTGTCTTTTATTTTGCAAGATCACATCCTCATCCTCATCCTTATTCTCACCGTTATTCCCCCTTTTCTACCTTATTGCGAAAACCATATTCAAATACACCACCATCCCTTCTCCCTCCCTCCCTTCTCCCTCTTCCTCACATCCACTAGCCTTATCACCACGTACCCTCCACCTCCTTCACAAGCGGAGATGGAGATAGACATCGCTACCACAACCACCACCACAATCATTTCACCCGAGGACATCATCGACAGATATCCTCCGAACCCAAAACAACCTTGATAGAAAGAAAGAAAGATAAAAGTAGGGGTGGGTGGAATGAGGCACGCCTTTCTATCCCATCTTCGCGAGCTGGATTGGAGGACGCATGGCATGCGATAACGATTACAAAGAGAGGAAGGACTGCGCTCTAGTCCGGGGGAGGCAGCGGAGCTGAGCGGAGGTGAGGTGAGGTAGTAGCTAAAGAACAATGACTCTGCTCCACTGGCTTGGTTTGGTTGTGCTGGTTCCGCTGGCTCGTTCATAGACATAGTTACTGCAATTAAATCTGAGTCTGAGCTGGGTAGAGCTCTCTCCTCCAATCGCGACTAACTACGGTAGCGATTTCGTGCTGACTGAATCCACGATCCAAGTTTGGGCTTTCATAAGAGAGAGGAGCGGTTAGCTAGGACAACCTGTCGATATTAAGGCATTCGAGCCATTCATCGGAGTAGCTAGCTAGCTAGTTACCTACTCGAGTACCACTGCGTTCCTTCGAGCACGAGGATCGTTCTTCGCTCAGCTTGGCTTGGCTAGTTAGCTAGCTAGCTATAATGCAATGTAATGCGTGCATTTGGGTACAGATATAGATATATATCCCCTATCTGCCCCTTGATTGGATCTAGTCCTTTCCCTGAAATTCCGCTAGAAACGGAGAATCTGACCTTCTGACTTCTATCCTAACACTTAAAGAGGGTCCAGCTGATGCAGGAGCAAAAGTGGGAGTGGTGAGACATTCAAGACCATGAGGTGGCTCGTGGGACATTGTCTCTCCTCGCTTTCGCAGTGGGCGATAGGTTCTGTTTCGAGATTGGTCTGTCAGATTGAGAAAGAAGTAGAATAGAGCAGGTTTGGAATGGACTTTCTTCTTCTTCTATTCATTGTACACTCTGTGAAACAAGTGCTTCGTGGAAGATTATTCTCCTTCTGGTGTCCTCCTCTGATTACGCAACTAGCAATTCAGTCTCGGCTGTGTTTCTTGCTCCTTTTCTTCTCCTTGCCATCCTTGCCATCTCTCCTGCTGCTGCTCTTATGCCTCTTCTCTTTCTCCTCTGCCTGTTTGTCTCTCCCTTCGTCAAGCTTGCGCTTGCTTGCTGGCTTACTCGACTTCACGCTCACGGTCGTACTTCCCCCGGCCACGGCGGCCTGGCGGATCTGTCGCTCTGCGTCTTCCCATAGCTTACTGAAATTCCCATCACTGTTGCTGTTGCCGTTGGTGTTGGTGGTCGGGCTCGGGTATGGGACCGTGCTGGGCATCTCGTATCTGTAGGCTGGGGTATTAGCATTAGTTACTCTCTACATGACGGTAATTTAGAATGGAGATGTGACGGGGAGTTGGGAGTTTGTGGTAAAGGAGGTGAGCTTACTGATCTAAAGGCAGCGCATCGATGAGCGCGCGTTGCTTCTCCTTCATCTCCCTGTCTACTTCTTTGCCGCCTTCTGCTAGCTCGTCGGATAAAGACTGAGCGAGTGGTTGGAAGCGCGAGATTGGAGTCTTCCTTTCCTTTCCCTGGGAATCGAGGACGTGGGCAGTGATATTATGGTCCACGGCCATTCCATCTACCACATCTCCAGCTTCTACATCCCCTGCCCTCTTTCCCGGCAAAGTCTCGGCCACAGCACCTTCTTTTAATGTCCGAAAGTAATTCGACACTTTCCTCACAACCTTTACAAACATAGCTAGCAGCTGACTAGCCGGGACACCAAGTTCATTCTCGACATCCTCCAATACCTTCCTCTGTAGGCCGATAGCTAAAAGGATTGCTTGCTGGACACCTGACAAGTTGACAGAGGATTTCAGACGCCCTGTGAAATAGAACATGGCGATTTGTGGGAGAAGATCGAGGATTACGTGGTAATCTAGCATGTTGTTTGCGTAACTGTCCAGGCGGGCCAGGTCGAAGGGAGAGAACGCCGCCTCGAGGTCGGAGACTGTTACGGGGGACATGCTGGTTGCCGAACTGGCTTTTGGGCTTGATATTACGTTTGTGGCGGATTCAGAAATACTGAGGCTTTGAATGGAGGGGAAGGTTCGGAATTGGTAGGATAGGAGTGTTAGGAAGCGTTTGTGAAAATCGGATGCATAGGCGGAAAGCCAGGAGGCGTCATCTGCGTCAGTATTCAGAAGAGGCCGAAGCATCACGCAAGTATGTTCGCCGGTTAGATCATTTGGAGTTTGCCGCAGATATACTGGTGCGAAGTGAGCACGTTTCCAGAATTTGTGGAGAGGCGAGGTGAGGCCAAAGGAGACCCCTAGATAGTCCAGAGGGTCAGGACGACGCTCAGAGAGTTTACTAAACAGAGGTGGCATGGTGTGGATATCCCGAATTTTTATGGTGTCTTCTAGGAGGGAGGTGGATTCGAATTCGGCATCCGTGACTCGTGGCATGGTTTCGATGTCTTGAATGGTGGTATTTTCCTTCTCGGAAAGATCTGTGAACTTTCCCCCATAAAATTCGGTGAGAAGCTGTAATGCACGGGATCCATACCCCATATTGAGGTAATCAGGGTTGGTTGCTATACGGACTATTCGACAACCAGAGAGTCCAGCGAACTCGGAATCTTGAAACTGCTGACTGACAAGCCAGGGGATGAGGTCACCACCGGCACGTTGACCACGACTGAGACTGTTAAGAACGCTTTGTCGGCTAATGCGACCTTCAAGTGCGACTTGAATAACACAGAGTGGTTCTGGAAGACGGGTTGCTTCGTCGTTAATTGGAGGTACAAGAACGAACAGCTGATGAGCTGGTGCATCTGACATAAGTTGCAGGTCGTTAGGGGAGTTTTTGTAATGCGATGCAACGTACAAGGCCATCATTTGTTGGAGAAATTTTTCGGAGACTGGGTGAAAGGAGAAGAGAGTGTCACGATTGACATGTAGAAGTTGACATTGAGATGGATGTGGACAACCTTGAGTATTCATTCGTGGTTTTGGGAGGGTTGCATCAAGACACAGAAGCCGATTGAGCCATTTCTCAACAGCATCGCCCTGAGCATATCGTATTGGTTCCGAAAGTGTGATTTCTCGCAGAGAACGACCACCAGTAAATACCTTGTCGCCATTCTTGGTAGGCTTTCCACTCGATCTGTCTGCGAGATCTGTATCCCCACTGCTTTTCCCACCGCCTCGCGATTGCTCTCGTAGTTGCTGTATCAATTTCAGGGAGAGTGACCTACCAGTACCTTCATAGCCATTGATGGTTGAGGCCATGAAGACCAGGTAAGGCCCCATAAGCTTTTTTACCATAGGCAAAGGGATGGCGGCGGCCTCATCAATAACAAGAAGTTCCGCTTGGCCTAGCACATGAGCATCTTGAGGCTGGATATACTGGATCGTTTGTCTATGTTGTCGATGCACATTGACTCTCACAATAGCTTTATTGAACTCTGGATTGGTCGATTGTAGAATAGTATAGTCTACATGATCCATGTAGTTGAGCGCATCAAACCCTTTGAATACAAACTCGAACAGTGTCTTCAGGTTCTCCGGACTTGGAGAAGTGATGAAGATGTTGGAATAGCCATGCGCTATAGCGCCAGCAATTGCGACACCCAGCGCAGCAGACTTGCCTCGTCCTCTGGCAGCTGTGAGTGTTACTGTACTCCGCAATGTCTTCTCCGAGATGGCGTCGACGAAAGTCAGTAATGCCTTTGCCTGGTCTACAGTTTTTGCAAGGGTGATCAACGATCCAACAGGCTGTGTCTCGGCCAGACTGTCCTTGATCTCTTTCAGCTCCTTCTTCGTCTCACTGATTTCCTCATCTCCGGTGGTTAGCGGTGGCAATGGCTTGACATTCTTACCCCCTGATACTGGGAGTACATTCAATTCGTCGTCCACCACCAGACACGACTCACAGCTGCCCAAAGAAAGGATGAAACGTTCGTTGAAACGAGAAACGACATCTTCATGGGCCTCTGTCCGGTATCGTGAATGTACATCCATTGAAAGTGTGTATAGCTGTTTCAAACTCTTCATACCCTTTAGCAGGAGAAGCACCAAGCCACCACCTTCCACTGTCTCAATCGTCCTGGCCAGTAGATTCGGGGTGATGGCCTCGAAGTCTTGCAATATGCACATTCCATATGTGTTTCCTAGTATCTTGTCGGTCTCTTTGTAGTAGACATATCGTATATTGTGGAGGGTGACAAACAATTCGAATGGATCTTCAGTGTTGGCTTCTCGAATACCTCTCTTGACTTCTTTCCGAATCTTTGCTTCCCTTTTCTTTCGATGGCTCGTAAAACCCAGCAGATCTTTCTTGTAGGCCCACAAAACTGACTTGTTTTGTTTGATATCGACACTTGACATGATATAATGCAAATGTACAATAACATCTTTCGCCCTGTCTCCCACCACCACGATGAAACTTCTTTTCTTCTCCTGAACACCATTACGGATTAGTGCTGGGATGCGGGAATCAACAGCCTTGCGCGGCATTTTGCTTCAGCCCGACCACCACCCTCTTGAAGTCGAGAATGTGTGGATGGTGTTGCGCTGATTGAGGCAATTAATTTGTTCCACCGCAAAATTATTTGACTGCGGCCTTGGCACAAGGAAGCTACAGAAAAGTCGTGCGGATGCTTGGCACACTTCCCTCTCTTGGCGTTTCTCCAAGTACTGCTAGTAACGCAGTACATACTACTAACTACTAGTAGTATTATAATAGTCCTATCTGCAAGTTTGATGAGCTTGTTACGGCCCAGCCATGACGGTTGAGAAACAACAAGACCCTACAAAACACCAGAATCGCTCAAGACCTCCGTTTCATGGCGGCTGATATACATAAGGCTCATTGGCTGCTGGACCCTTCATTTCTGATGTAAATATGTTTCGAGCATCCTTGTACATTCCATAGAAGACCGCATTCTTCGCATGACGCTGGCCTCTGTGTCATGGCACAGCCTCATAAGGCACTCTACTGGTCAGTATATTTACCATCTTGTTCCATCTTTCAATACGGCCTGACAGTGTCCCAGGGGCCTTGTACTAAGTGCGTCATTGCTGGCTCATTCATTTCCGACTTCGATCGCGTATGGTACGAAAACTCGGAAAGAGATTTCATGCCAGAAGACTAATAGATACAGACCACCCAATTCATGCCATCGTATTTCTGTGCTTTGCCACGGGTGGGACATTGATTGGTGTCTGTCGACAGTTCCCGGGCCTTTTTCGGGCCAATCATGAGTCGTCTCAAGAGAATGCGAATCTGCCATTAGAAGACCTATCTTCATCTTTGGTGGCAGAGGATATCTCAAAAGCCAGTCAAATCCTCCACACTGCCCCATCGATCCAGAGGATACCATTCCATGCGCTGTTGGCTGGAGCTCTGGTTTCCATTGTGGTACGGATTGAACTTCTTCGGAGAATACTAAAAGCCACGGAATGTACTGTCAGCAGCTTTGAGGTATGACATAACAGATCGCTCCCATCTCTAACATGCTCAGAACTATGTAGGTTCTCATTCCTTCCGTTGTCTCATTATACGACAGTTTCCTGCTCCAAGCATCACAGCCTTGGAGTAATGTAGATACTCTGGATAAGGATTCATACGGAACTGCCTTCCACGTAGCTCAGCGCCGCTCTCTGGGTTTTAGATATCGATATGTCCTACCCTCGTTCGTTGTATCTCTAGGCTGCCATTTGACTGCTGGGCTCTGGTCTGGCCTTTCTTCAACCTACATATGTCCTCTGGTCGTTGGGCAAACCCGGACTGTGCCGTTCATGCAATTCATCACCGCAATACTAGACTGCCATCTTGCTATCACTGTCTCCGAGCTGTGTCTTCGAAAGTCAAATAGAGGCGAGAAGCCGGGAGAGAGTACGGCACTAGGGTGGGGCGCTATGCTGTTGGTTCGTGTCCACCGCAATGAAGGTCAGCTTCGCATGCTGATTCTTTGTGTAATAGGCAGCGTCGGCCATATGGACTGTCATCGGGGTCATTGTATTCCTCGCAAAGCCAGAGTATCGAGATTGGCTCCTTCCGATCCGCCTGCTATTCGACTTCAATCACATCTTTGCTCTTCTGTGGCAAGTTCTTCTTGTGGCCACTGTTTGTATATGCTCCGCCCATTGTGTAAGTCGAAGTCTTCCAGAAATTGTCCTTACTGATCGACTAGATTATTCACCTAGGCGTTCTTGAAGTGGCATTAACTTTGACGACAATATGCGTTGTGACACCCTCGATCTCATTTCTGTGGTCTCACCGTCGTCCTTTTCCTCCAGTCTCCCATACAGCGTCGATCTGGTCCTTCCTCCTCATTTTTGTGGGTAATGTGTGGTATCAGTCCCTACGTCATTCATCCCTATTTTCACGACCCTTGAAGGCTCCTACATGTGTTATGATATTGTTTGTCTTTTTCATCGTACTATATCCAGCCTTTTCACGCCCAAGTGTTGCACACTACCACCCAATCGACATGCTCAGATACAGAGCAAAATCCGAACACGAGCACTACGTGTCTTATGCCACTCAGAGCTACAATCTCGAGGAAGCAATAGCTCAATATAGAAGACGCTATCGTATGACGCCGCCACCTGGCTTTGACGCTTGGTATGGGTACGCTAGGACCCGTAACTCAATCATTATGGATCAGTACGACCAGATATACAACGACATGCTTCCGTTCTGGTCGATAACGCCGGAACAACTTCGACAGTCAACGCAGGCCTTAATACTGACCCCCGAAAATGATGTTGGAGGCATCAAAATCCGTGCAGGTAGTGCCTCTGTGTTTGACAATGTTCCCGGAACTCATCGTTGGATGTTAGAGGGCGTGGTTGCGATGATCAACAAATTTGCTGATCACTTACCTGACATGGACCTTGCCTTTAATCTCAATGATGAAGCCAGGGTGGCTGTCCCGCACCACGAAATTGAGCATCTTCGGGACTCGGCTCGCGCTGTCGAAGATCGTTCTGGGAAGCAGTCATGGTCGAGGGATCGAGTTGATAATTGGGAGCCTCTTGAAGATGGGTACGGTCAAGTGGTGCTTCAAGATATGGCATTTCAAAATACATTCCTAGACTTCGGATCCATCAGCTGCCCTTCGTCATCACCTGCACGCCGTACTCGAGACCTGTACTCCCACTCACACTTGTGTGTGCCTTGCATGTCACCCCACTCCATGGGCCAATTCCTCTCCAATTGGACCATATCTGCCGACATTTGCCATCAACCGGATATGGCATACCTTCACGGCTTTTACCTCTCACCTGCAGCATTCCAAGACTCGCATGCCTTGGTGCCAATCTTCTCACAATCAAAACCTCATGGCTTCAATGATATCCTCTACCCTTCAGCTTGGAATTACATGGATAAAGTAGTCTATGCTCCAACAGACCCAAGCGGCGATCCAGAAACCGAGAGCTACGATCCGGGTCATCCTGATCCTCCTTTCGAGGCTAAGCAGAACACCCTCTTCTGGCGTGGATCAACATCTGAAGGTGTTTCTTCTGGTGAAAATACCTGGCGAGGCATGACACGTCAGCGCCTCGTCCACCTCGCCAACAACCTGACATCCTCTGCGCATGATACCGCCACGATCTTGCTCAAGGATGATTCCTTACAAGAAAACCGATTCAAGTACATGACCATCCCTGGTAACGCTATCCAATCCCTCAATCTTTCAACCGACATCGCCATCGTCGACAAGATAGCCCGCTGTGGCGGCATCGGTCTCCACGACTGCATCGATCAGGAAGGGGAATTCGCCCTCGTCCCTTCCACAAACTTTCAAACCCACTGGCAATACCGCTACCTTTTCGACTTAGACGGAGCAGGCTTCTCCGGTCGTTTCCTCGCCTTCCTTCAGTCGCACAGCCTGCCCTTCAAGACCGCCTTGTTCCGTGAGTGGTACGATGACCGCTTGACGGCTTGGCATCATTTTGTGCCACAGGATATGCGTCTCCATGCGGTGTGGAGTACATTGGCATATTTCGCAGGCGTCAACGGAACAATACCAAACGGGAAGAAGGTGGAGATGAAGGCGCATTTGAAGGAGGGAGAGAGGATTGCTGAGCAAGGTAGGGAATGGGCAGGCAAGGTGCTGAGGAAAGAGGATATGGAGATTTACTTCTTCAGGGTATTGTTAGAATGGGGAAGGATAACGGATGATAATCGGGAGAATATGGGGTATGTAACTAATGAAGGTGGTTGAGGGCTGTATGAGTATCTGATTCGATGCTGGATATTGTCTTATATCATGCACTCTGTATCCTGGATTACAATTCTGGTAGTACACAAACCTGTCATTTTACTTGCAACTGCCCAGCAAAGCGCAGGCACAAGAATGTGCATATATCGTTTCAGATAGTAGACAACCTCTAACACAGCGTCGACCAGTCCCCCTGCCATTCCTCTTGCCGTGCTTGGTGACTCTGAATCTGCTCAAGGAAGATCAAATGGTGAGCCGGTCTTTTGTCCGAGCCACTTTGCAGCTCCTTTCCGCCATCAAAACGATAGCTTTGCAGGCTTGCAATGGATTTTAGATCGACTGCCCATTCCGCCTCTCGTATTCTTTTGTAAGATAGGAGAAGAGCAGCTAATTTGTGATTGCGATGGGGAATTTTCTGTAAATCCAGCTATCAACCACAAGATGATCTCTTGCGCTTTCATAATGCTGACGTATCCATTACACCTTTCTTACAGGCTGAACAAGGACCTCCACACAGCATATCGTACTGGATGCAGTATTGACCTTCCATATTCTTGCGCATGGCGCCCCCAATCTGGAGCTCGATTAGTTGGCTGAAATGTGCTGTAAGCTTAAAAATGCGGCCCGCGAGGATCAGTGCTCTAATTGATGTAAAGTCGCGATTGCTACTAACGTAGGTGGACCCCAAATGCAAAGGAATTCGCTTGGCATTTTGGCTACGGGCTGCGGGCGGGCTTACCCCTAACGGATGAACCCCCTTGTAAGTGGGCCCCGAAGGGCTCCACTCATTAGGCCCCGGATAATTTGTTACTTTCCTGAGCGCAGATGACAATGACTTTTTCGATACGCTCTTGCTTGCTCAAATTGGCAAATGCATCAGCCATATTTCAATGTGACATAGAACTCAGCTCTGTGGATAACATATCAAAAGTTTACTGTTATCAGATTGATATTCATCAAAATGGCGGTGGGAATACGAAAATGCCAAGCAAATTCCTTTGCATTTGGGGTCCACCTAAGTACGTTACCATGTTGAGTTTGAGGTAGGATCTTAGCGGGCCAGGGCTGCAGAACTTTGCTAAGGCGTACCTCATCAAAAATCAGAACGCATAGAATCCACAGAATGCGCACAATATCTACAAAACACGTAGAACTTACAAAAAGACATTTTTTTCTTCTGTTGAGAATCAGCCCTGCTATGTGCGGCCGTACGTTGGCAGTAGCAGGTGCGCAGCGTGGTAGCACTAATGGTAGCCTGTCTGGTGCAGCGCCTAATCGGGTTAGCACAACCAGATTAGGGGTAATTGCCACTTAGGGATTTGGCTGTACTGTACAGCCTAATCCCAATAGGGCAGGTCAAGCGAGCTCACGTGACGTGATTTCCTGTGCCATGGCACAGGAAATCTCTGTTGAGTAACTCCTCCTTTAAGGAAGCGATAACCAACGAGTACAGCGATAGCCAATGCCAGTGCCTTTTAACATCTTCTTCTTCTTCTCTTGTTTTTCTAAAGCTGTTTCTATTTCAATTTTGGAATAGTTATCACTAGTAGTTTTATATTAATATCCCCTCCGTGCCCGATACCTCAGTTAGCGCTGTCGATCTTGTTGATTTGCTGTTGAAGCAACTCCTTC
>QQTW01003542.1_pt1 | contig 11543 bp, 11 predicted proteins | sample 1904831 | NCBI WGS metagenome assembly QQTW01 (sample SAMN09435610, study PRJNA476489) | Subsurface metagenome, whole genome shotgun sequencing project.
ACAAAGACACTACCAGCGGGTTAATGCCTTCCCACTGACCGGTTGAAAGATTTTTAATCAGATATAATGTATCGGGCTGATCGGGAGGAGCTAGCAGAAACGCATAGGTGACGAACCCAACCCACAGTAATCCAAATCCAATTTTCCTGACCATCGTTTGACTTATCCAAGACTTCCGCAACAATCACGATTGATCCACACTTTGTAAAAAAGCATCATGTCGGTTAACTCAAGGCTTCCGACAGGTAATCGGCAGCTGCTTCTACCACAGCGATCGCAGTTCCATAATCCATTCGCGTTGGCCCCAACACTCCCACACTGCCCACTGGTACTGAACCTCGCCGATAGATAGAAGAAATCAATGTGCAGGTGCGTATTGGTTCTAACGTGTTTTCTGAGCCAATCCGAACCGTCACGCGTCGCTTTGCTTTTTCCTCCACTCCTGGTTTTTCAAAGATTAAGGGCCATAGCTGGTCTTGCTCTTCTTCCAAGAGGTGGATAATTGTTTGAACTTGGTGCAACTCGGAAAATTCTGGCTGACGCAACACCTCCGAGACGCCGCGAATCATAATTTGCGCGGCAGCTGGCGGCTGAGTGCGACGGGTTAAGTCGGCTAAGAAGGTTCTCAACAAATCGCTATAGCTTTGGAATTCTCGGTCTAATTGACTCCAGTCGAGTGCAGCTAATTCTGAGAGCGATCGCCCGCGCAGCTGACTGTTCAAAAAGTTGGAAATAATCTGCAACTCCCGCTCCACCACCTCTGGATCGCGTGGCGGAGCCTCAGTGGATTTAGGCAACTCCATCAACGCTGACTGTGTCTCGTAAGCATCTGTCACCACAATCACCATCACCCGTCCTGGATCGAGCTGCACCAGTTGCAAATGTCGTAACCGAGAGGTATTGGTCTGAGGCATTGTAATCAAGGTAATGCAGCCACTGACAGTCGCCAAGATTTGCGCTGCACCTTGCAGCAGGGCTTCCAGGCTCCAATCCTCCCATCTAAGTCGCTCTTGGAGTAAGTGCTCCAACTGTGGCGTCAGAATGTCGGAAGGTGTAATCAGCTGGTCAACATAAATCCGGTAGCCAGAATCTGAGGGCACTCGTCCGGCAGAGGTATGGGGTTGGTAGAGTAACCCCACTTTTTCTAACACGCCCATCGCATTGCGAATCGTAGCTGGGCTGACACCGAGGTTGTATTCCTCTACCAGAGCTTTTGAACCCACTGGCTCTGCGGTGGCAATGTAGTGACGCACTGTTGCCCAAAGGATGTGCTGTTGTCGATCAGTAAGCTTCACTTGCATAGCCAATTGAACCTGAAGCGAAATTTAACCAGATTTTAAAAACTTGTGGATGTAACTTTAAAAACCTATTAACTTTAGTTATACAAGATAATCCACTAGCCCACCTCCCCTGCTCTGTTGTCAAGCACTGTTGACAGCAATCCGCTGCTCGCGACAGGTTCTTTCATAGGTAGCGTTCAATTCGATGGGCAAGCACAGTCCGCCACGCAACCACAGCGGCATTGTTGGCAGCACACCCCCAACAGTAAGCATCTCGGTCCACAGGTCTAAACTGGCTGCTCCGCCGCGCTCAACAACCCGGTACGCCGCAGCATAAAGATCTGTATTTAGGCGTAATGCACTACTTGGGGCGATCCGCGCGAACAACTCATCGTGTAAATTGATCTTACGTACCGTGACGACATCAACCACTACTAGTCCTAGTCCCTGTTGTAAATACGTTTCACACTTAGCAACGAACGCACGGCGATGCTGCGAGCGGTCTTTGTTGGCTGGACTGACTAACTCGATTGCCCCTGCCAGTGTTGGACCTGCTTCGCTACTAAAGATGCTAATTTCTACAGTTTCAGCCGTTGGTTGGAAAGGCACAGTTTGAATCGGAGCAGGAGGCGTCCATGCTGAGTAAGAGCTGCCAGGAAATTGGACGATGCCCCGCTCTTGAGCAAATTCTTCAAAGGTGGCAACCTCAATTTCAATCCCAAACTGCACGTTCGGCTCGGCAAAATAGCCTTCTGGCAGTCGCTGGTTCAAATCGGAGGCGATGTAGGTAGCCCAAGCATTGTGAAAAGCGTGCCAGTGGCGACGAACACAAAGTGGAGGATGAAAGTGATCCTGTAAGGACATATTGCAAGTCACCAAAACGGGGACTGGAGGGTTCAAGCAGTTCGACCCATCAAAGGTGGGGCAGAATTAATACCTGGGAATGGTTGGATCAACAGAGATTGAGTAGGCATCGATTCCCCCAGCCACATTTTTGACATTCGTAAATCCCTGATGGCTCAACCACTGGCACATCTGCGCGGACCGGATACCGTGGTGACAGAGCACAAGTGTCTCAGCATGGGGGTCAAAACGGGTTTGGATCTCGTCCGCCCACTCAGCAAATTGACTTAAGGGTAGAATGTCAAAGCCTTCAACATAAGCGATCGCCACTTCTTCAGGTTCGCGTACATCCACCAGTTGTAGCTCTTCTGTGGAGGCTGACCTCAGACGGTGGGCGAGTTCTTCAACGCTAATTTGGGGGATAGATTGGCTGAAAGATTGAGCTGACATGTTAATGTTACTAGGAAAATGGGAACGATTTGTCTCATCTATTCGTAGCATCGCTGAAACGCGATATGTTCATCCGGGCTCTGTGTAACAAATCATGAAGCGACGCTCATTCTTCTCTTTACTGGCAGCAGGTGTATTAGTGCTGCTGTTGACTGGTATCGGTGGCTTTTACTGGTTGGTGCGAGAGAGCCCGCTCACCCTGCTCCAGGGTGGGAACCAGAAAACGCCAGAGGCAGCGATGTTCGTGCCGAAACAGGCACCGGTTATGGTGTCAATGCTAGCGAATCCTGACCGGTTAGAGTCGTTTCGGCAGGTGGTAACTCTTCCCGGAGAACGGCGGCGATCGCGCCTGGAGCTAAACCAGCTAAAAACAAATTTGCTGGCTAACACCGGTTTAGACTATCGGCGGGATATCCAACCCTGGCTGGGTGATGAAATTACCCTAGCTGTCACCGCTATAGATATCGACCGCGATGATCGCAACGGGCGGCAACCGGGGTATCTGATGGCACTCGCTACCAAAGACGCTGCTCGCAGCCGCGAGTTCATAGATTTGTTGTTTGACAAGCGGGCGATCGCTGGTACAGATTTAACAAGTGAAGAATACAAAGGTGTGAGGCTGATCTATGACAATTCTCGGCCCCAGGTGGACAAGCAGAACACTCTTGAGCGCACCGCCAAAAGTGAGGAGACGCTTGCCGGTGCAGTGGTGGGCTCGCGCTTTGTCTTATTTGCCAATCATCCCAAGGTGCTGCGAGATGCGATTAACAGTGTCCAAGCAACGGATCTCAATCTAACCAGTTTCAATGAATACCAGCAAGCCCTGACTCAGTTGCCCCAAAGTCGAATTGGCTTGATTTTCCTGAATCTCCCCAACGTAGCTACGTGGCAAGGGTTAGAACCACAGCCACACACGTATGAAAGCCAAATTATTGCTTTGGAATTGAATCGTCAGGGATTGTTAGCGGAAACAACTTTATTAGCGGCACCTGAGCAAGAAATTTCTCCCCCAGCCCCGATGTTGTCTCAACTTGTGGGAGCGTTACAGTACATTCCAAGTGCCACGGGCTTTTCAATTTCCGGCTCTGATTTAAGCCAGTTGAAAAATACCAATTTGAACCAACTATGGACACAAGTCTCAGATGTGGTATCCGGTTCGGGCTACGACGCCATTTCTCGATTAGTCAGTCAACCGCTAGCGAATCTTCAGGCGCGTTGGGGCATAGACCTACCACAGGATATCTTTAGCTGGGTGCAAGGGGAATACGCCTTGGGGCTGCTACCCCATGCCGACCAAACAACTCCGGATTGGATTTTTGTGGCAGAGAAATCGGATGGCGCTGAGCAAGCAATTTCACGTCTAAACGCGATCGCTGCTGAAAAGGGACTTAGCATTACCCCACTGCCGCTGGGAAATCAGAAAGTTTCCGCTTGGACCGAGTTGACAACTGCTTCTGGTAGTGGTATAAAGGTAGACCGAGCATCGATCGCGCTCAAGGCAAAAGTTTATGGCGTGCGTGCGGAGGTGGGAAATTATGAAATTTTCACGACCTCGGTTGAGGCGATGGATGAAGCGATTAAGGCTTCTCGCAATGGATCTTTGGTTGACGAGCCCAAATTCCTTGCCAGCATCAATGCCCTTCCTAAACCAAATCAGGGCTATATGTATCTGGACTGGACCGCGAGTCAGGGGATTTTAGAGCGCCAACTGCCTATTCTCAGGCTGCTCGAAATTGCAGGAAAACCGTTTTTTAGCAACTTGCGATCGCTAACTACAAGTAGTTACGGTAGCGAGACAGGATTGGTTAAGGGTGGTGTGTTCTTCCGGCTCAATGCCTAACCAGTTTTGGGGGTGATAACGTTTTGACAAATTGGTCTACTCTTGACTCTGATGTCGAGAACCGTTCTAGTGCTGCCCCTGCCACTAATCCCACAAAAGAAAGTGCGCCCACTACTATTGTGGAAGCTAACGGATGGGTGATAAGTGACAATGGCGAGGTAGTTCTCATAGCGCAAGCACCCACCGCCAACCTCAACATCCCCTGGTTGCCTTCATCTGACTGCCGTGCGCCCTCTGGTTCTGAGTGAACTGTGGCTTTTAGTTGCGTATGAGTTATTCCCTGAAAACACCTGAGATTTTGTGAGTCAACTGGGGTGGGGTAGCCTTCAACGACCTCACCAATGTGTTTAGCGTCTGAGCCGTCTGGGAAGTAGAAGCGGTTTGGGTTTTTAAAGGTAAGCGGGCTGCCAAAAATAGGTTGAGGCAAAACGTAATCGTAACGGCTAGCAATATTTTATCAAGCATCGCTTTTTTCTCCTCACTGCCACTTAAATCATTGCTCAAGTGCCACACTTCGTGGTGTAAAGCTCCAGCGGTCGGTTCTTTGACCAGGAGCAACAGAAACCCGAGAACTGATTCTGGGTTCGTCTATTTATTTATATGTCCGGCAGTTAAGAGTTATGCACTGAGTAAGTAATTGCGCTTGGGAACTCGCAGCTGCCAAACCACGGCGCGGTCGCTCCCGTACCAAAACTGTATTCATCAACGGAAGCAACCTCTGTGTACAGAGCATCGCCTAAGTTTGCAACGGAACCAAGCCTTTGAGCGCTCATTATGAGGGTCGTTGTTCTATCTGGGTAATGCCGTGACGCTTTTCGATGTTAACAAGGTACTCTATTTCAAGCGGCGTAAATACTACATTTCGCTAAGCGCAGATTCAGGATTTCCACAAGGAACGGGTCCAGATTGCACGCCCACAGCTAAAGTCAGGCGATCGCATCCTGACTTTAGATGTGGTTCCTTTTCTAACGGCAAGGGAGACAGGTGTAGCTTTAGTATAGTTCTAGGCAATGTAGGTTTGGGTTATTCAGAAGCTCTTGAATTGCTTCTGCCCCAGAACAAAGTAGAGCTTCAACTTGCTTTGTTGGTGCATTTCCGCAGCGTAGCCATACGACTTTAGGCGGAGAGCCATACAAACGGCTTCTTTCCGCGAAGTCTGCATCTTGAGTTACGATGCAAAAATCATTTTTTCTAGCAAATTCCCATATTTCACTATCAGTTTTCTCTGCCAGTTTATGAAACTGAACGTGGCTAGTACCAGGAAAAATATCTGCCAAACGATTCACTAACTTTCGACTCAAGTTTTGATCGAACATTAGCTTCAAACGGTACCCACTGAAGCAACTAAACGATGTTCGCGGTCAGCAGCAAATTCTAGACAAGCTAAAATATCTTCTTCCGTTAACTCAGGGAAGTCATCTAGAATCTCGGCATGAGACATTCCAGCTGCTAGCCAGCCTAAAACATCATACACAGTAATTCGCATTCGTCTAATACAAGGCTTACCACCTCGCTTATCCGGCTCAATTGTGATGATGTCGCGATAGCTCATAGTAGTGATAAATTACATAACATCTCTCTAAGTCTAGAGCAGCCTAACATCGCGCTGCATCAGTGGTTAGCTTGAACGGCAATATCAAAGTCATTGCTTAGGTCACCGGAGCGGGTTGTGGCAGGGTCGGGTTGCAACGCATGCCGCGAAGGTCAGAGTCACTCCGAGGATGCGGAAGTTATCTATGCAACCACTCCAGTTTTAGAGAGCGGCTAGACTGCTTTGTCCAAAGTCCAATAAAATATAAAGTGGAATCTTTTGCCCAACGTGGGTATCATCTTGTGTTATCTACCCTAGTTGCTGACTTTCGTATTATCTTTGAGCGTGACCCAGCTGCCCGCAACTGGGTGGAAGTTTTATTTTGCTACCCTGGTCTGCAAGCGCTCCTATTTCACCGGCTGGCTCACAGGCTTTATTGCTTTGCCATTCCCTTCATCCCCCGCTTAATTTCCTTCTTGGCTCGATTTTTGACTGGGATTGAAATTCACCCCGGCGCAGTAATTGGGAGGGGATTTTTTATTGACCACGGGATGGGGGTTGTAATTGGTGAAACAGCAATTGTGGGAGACTATGCCCTGATCTATCAGGGTGTAACCCTTGGCGGTACAGGTAAAGAGAGCGGCAAGCGCCATCCCACCTTAGGGAATAATGTGGTAGTTGGAGCCGGTGCCAAGGTGTTAGGCAATATCGAGGTTGGTAATAATGTCCGGATTGGAGCTGGATCAGTAGTCCTGCGGAATGTCCCTTCTGATTGCACGGTGGTAGGCGTACCTGGTCGAATTATCTACCGCTCTGGGGTACGGGTTAGCCCCCTAGAACATGGAAGCTTGCCTGATTCGGAAGCAGAGGTGATTCGCGCTTTGCTTGACCGAATTGAGTCGCTCGAACAACAGATGCAAACTCTACAGCACAACCAACCTTCTCAAGGTTCTCTTTTAGCGGCTCAGTCAGGGTTGTCAGAAACCGATTTACTAGACGCCTCTGCCCATGCCTCTAGGTGTCAACTTAGGGATAAGGCGATTCAGCAGTTCCTGGATGGCGCTGGCATTTAAGGATTGAGCTCTTGGGTAGACCAGGCTTGCTCGCTGTTGCGGCAGTAAATCCACCGGTTTTGGGGTTTACCGCGCAATTCTAAGTGATCTACTTGCACGGGTTCCAGTAACAGCAGGCAAAAATCCGGCAACGGCTCGAAAGAGTTCGGGTTGGGTGACTCAAACGCAGCAGCTTCAGCTCTCGGTTTACTGGGATGGGGCCAAGCGTATTGTAAACGCGCTGCATCACTTTGTTCCTGCCAAGTAGCTTGACGGGCTTGCTGTAGAGCTGAGTCGGGATGGTCGGCTTGTACCAAAGTCAAGTAACCAGTGATGCGAAATTGTTCACGGGTTTCAGGAAAGTACCAACAAGCCTCAGCCCAGGGTTGGTGAACAATCTGATCAACTTTCTGACTACGGGCATCGATCGCAAATTTCAGCTGGTCGGTATCTTCAAGAAAGCCCCGAAAAACTACGGTACGATTTGCTGGGCGACCATCCGCTCTGATGGTTGCCAGTTGTAGATAACGGGCAGTTGGCTGCGGATTCCGCTCCAGCGCACGGTCAAGGGGCGATCGCCAAGGCGCAATGTACATAAATAAAATTGTAGCTGGCTTTTGGGTCAGCAGTAAAACTCTCTACCCACAGAAGCACGCAAATCACCCTACAGGTAGTGCAAATCTTCTAATTTCTTAAACTTTGACCGCTACATCTAAATCGCTTATAGTCGTAATCTGTCCTAGAGCAACGATAGTTCATATATGGTTCAAAATCTAGAGCGCGTTCGACAGACTAGTAAGTTTCCTGAAACCGCCCCTGCCGGTTTACCGGTGTTTTTTAGGACTTATAGCCGTCGCCGCTTTTCAGGGGAGCGTGAAACGTGGGATGAGGTATGCGATCGCAACCTCCAAGGGCTTACTGCAGTAGGCAAGCTTACCCCTACAGAAGTTGCACTAATAGACAAGATGCAGCGCCAGTTGAAGTCTCTCCCCAGTGGGCGCTGGTTGTGGGTAGGTGGAACTGAGTGGATTCAGCGCTCCGAGAACTTTTCAGGAGCCTACAACTGTACGAGTACCAATGTAGTAGATTGGCGTGCTTTTGGGTTGATGATGGATCTGGCGATGATGGGCTGTGGTACGGGAGCCGTCCTCGAACCAAGATACATCAATCAACTGCCACCCATCCGCAATCGTCTGATCGTAACTATGCAAGGTGAGATTGGCACTACTCCTGCCCCGGAGCGTCGTGAACAGACGGAAATCAAGATAGAGGGTGATAGCATCACGCTCTACGTGGGAGATAGTCGCGGGGGTTGGGTTAAGTCGTATCAAACTTTGTTGGAACTCTCTAGTGATGAGCAGTTTTCAGGAGAGATAAAAGTTCAAATAGACCTGAGCGATGTTCGTCCTGCGGGAGAAGATCTTAAAGGCTTCGGGGGCGTTGCTAACCCTGTTAAGTTGCCAGAACTGTATGAGCGTTGCGCGTCTATTCTCAACAAGGCTGTAGGACGAATGCTCAACTCGGTTGAGTGCTGTCTGTTGATTGATGAAGCCGCTGTCACAATTGTGGCAGGCAATATCCGTAGAAGTGCTGGAATTAGGCAGAGCGATAGCGATGACGATTTATTCGCCAGTGCTAAAGATAATCTCTGGCAATGCGACTCGGATGGTAACTGGCGAATTGACGCCAGTAGAGATGCCCTGAGGATGGCAAACCATACTCGTGTATTTCACCACAAGCCTACTCTTGACGATTGCGTTGAGGCTGTTCGCAAACAGTATTACTCCGGTGAAGGTGCAATTCAATGGGCTGGTGAAGCAGCAGCTAGGGCAAATTGTGATTTACTGAAGACTGCTGAGTTAAAGAGGAAATTCTTACGAGCTTATGACGAAGGTAGCGCTCAAAAGTGGATACTGGAGCATTACCCTGATATGGATCCTGAAGAGTTAGAGCATCGTTTAGGTCGATACGCTCTAAACCCTTGCGGTGAGATCATAGGCGCTAACTTCCACTGCAATCTCGCGGAGATCCACCTCAATCAAATTGACCCACACAACTTAAAAGAACAAGAGGAAGCTTTTACAGCTGGGGCGCTGTCTGTAGCAGCCCTGCTCAACCACAAGTTTGTTGAAGAACGCTACCAAAAATCACGTCAATTAGACCCGATTGTGGGTGTTTCCTTTACAGGACTTTTTGATTTCTTTGTCCATGCTTTTGGTGTAGAATGGTTGCGCTGGTGGGCAGCAGGAAGACCAGAAACGCTCTTAGGAGCCGAGTTCAAGCGGCAGGAGCAGAAATACTTGACTCGCTGGCAAGAAATTGTGCATCGGGTAGTGTGGGAATACTGCGACTCGCGGGGGATCAAACGCCCCAATCGCTGCACCACAGTTCAGCCTAGTGGAACTAAATCTCTCTTGACCGGTGCAAGTCCGGGGTGGCACCCGCCGAAGTCTCAATTTTTTATTCGGCGCATTACTTTCCGTAAAAATGATCCAGTAGCTCTTGCTTGCATTGACTACGGTTACAATGTCGTCCCCTCTCAGTCAGACAAAGATGAAAATGGCAATCTCTTGCATGACCCCAATGATTCGCGTTGCACTGAATGGCTGATCGAAATTCCCGTTAATGTTAGTTGGGCGAATTTAGCGGGAGCTGCAGAGATTGATATATCGAAGTTTTCGGCACTGGCACAAATGGATTTTTCCCTGCAAGTCCAAAGATGGTATGTACGACATAACACCTCATCTACAATAGAAGTACGCCTTGAAGAAGTTGAGGCTTTAGGTACTCGTATATACAACGCCATACAGAATGATGAAGGCTACGTCTCGGCAGCTCTTCTGGCTCGTTTTGATGACCATCAAACTTTCCCGCGTTTGCCATTCGAGCCGATATCGAAACAGCAGTATGCGCAATTGGTGAAGGAAGTGGCAACGCGACGCAAAACGGAGAATTTTCAGGCTCTATTGAGTCGATATGACTCAGGTTACTTAGTGGAAGCAGGTCCTGCTGGTTGTGATTCCGAAAAATGCATGTTACCTGAACAGCCTCCTACAAGGTAGACCGAGAAGCAATGGCTACGCGCTCCGCTGCCAAACCCGCCCAAGCATTGCGCTAGAATCCCAAAAGAAGCAATTAAGGGGCAGCGTAAGGAGATAATGTATGTTTCTAGATGAACTGACACCGATTTTCAAAGAACTCACTCAGCACCCAGTCTCGTTATTGGGCGGGTTTTTCTCCGGTTTGCTTCGACTCAACCTTGCCGATGAACCAGTAAAAAGCTGGCTCGATCAACAGATCGGTTCTACCACCTACACAACCCGGAACCACAACGGCAAAACCACTGGACCTCAGTCAATTTCGATTGACTAAAGTTTGCTGACCGAAAAGGGTAGGGTAAGCTCTCTTCGGTCACCAGCAAGGTTGTTATTAAATAACGCTTTTGTGATATAGACCACCTTGGCTAAGCGAACCAATAGTATATGATAGGGCGGTATGCGTACAGTAAATCCTATCTCTGGTTGAGTTTTAGACGCTGCTGCTGCCTCCGTGGTTGCCCACACTCAAAAATTCACCATTGCTAAATCAGACAAGGCTTTGCAACTCTAGCAAGGTCACACATCTGTCTGGGATCTTGGCTGTAGTTTTTCGTTCAGATTTACGTGATTCACATGACTATTTACGTCGGAAATCTTTCCTACCGCGCCACTGAAGAAGACTTAAGTGCAGTATTTGCTGAGTACGGCACAGTCAAACGAATTGTATTACCCACAGACCGTGAAACCGGTCGGATGCGTGGTTTTGCCTTTGTTGAAATGGCAGAAGACGCCCAAGAAGATACGGCAATCACCCAATTGGATGGTGCCGAATGGATGGGGCGTCAACTCAGAGTTAATAAAGCAAAGCCGCGAGAGGAAACCAGTCGGCGCACCGGCAGTTTTTCTGCAAGGAGAAGCGAATATTAGACGGAGTAGCTTTCAAAAAAAATCTTCCCTAGTTCTAGAAGCCAGAAGTTGTTGAAACTTAACTAGGATCAACTAGAACTCAGAAAATTTTATATCATATATCCGACGAGTTGTAGCAATAATCAAAAATGCTACGGCTAGTCGGTATTATTTTGGTAAAAAATCGCACAGAGTCAGGAGTGAGGAATGATCGCTCCTGACTTCTTAATCATCTAAAGGCAGATTTCACTTCTGAAATTATCTCTATAAAATAGAAAGCAGGAACGATTGAGCAACGCTCTTGGCGATTGAACTCACGCACCCTGCTACTCGCTACGCCCATGCTAATGGCATCAAGCTTAGCTTATAAAGTAGCACCGATTCGTGAACAAAAGTCCGCTCGCAAGCGCTTTACTCGCTAGGGAAGAGGAAAACAATGGTTGATGCGCAACAAACCGACGCTCAAGAGTACGCCCTGGATCGCGATTGCACTACCCTGTCCCGTCACGTCCTGCAGCAACTTCATAGCTTCTCGCCGGAGGCGCAGGATCTCAGTGCCTTAATGAATCGCATCGCCCTAGCTGGCAAGCTCATTGCTCGTCT